>Ga0116144_10002839_pt1 | contig 18049 bp, 11 predicted proteins | sample AD_UKC035_MetaG_FD_89746 | JGI IMG/M metagenome (GOLD analysis project Ga0116144, IMG submission 89746) | Active sludge microbial communities of municipal wastewater-treating anaerobic digesters from USA - AD_UKC035_MetaG | ecosystem: Engineered > Bioreactor > Anaerobic > Digestate | place: USA...
GCAAAACGAACCCCGGCCTCGTGCAGGTCGCTGGCGGCTTCGGCAAACTGCCCCAGCAGGCGTTCGCCGGTTTCGGGGGTCAGGCGGTAAGATATGCCGACCAGGTCAGCTTGCTCGCGCCGGACGGCTTCAAGCACCTGCTCAATGGGCACTGCCGGGCCAAGAAATACCGTGCGCCATCCGGCAGCTTCAGCCAGGCGCAAGAAGTTGCTGATGCCGGCCACATGGACACATTCGCCCAGGGCAGCGGCAATCACAGTTTTTTTGAGAGCTGTCATAATTTCCTCCGTTTATTGCGCCCGCTCCAAAACGTTTTGGGAGAGGGCAAAAAAAGGCAGCCCAAGTTTGAGCCTATAAATGGGTTATTTACCGACGGTGGATTGGCGGATCTCGAGCACCGGCTCGATTTGCACATGTCGCTCTACCAGTACTTGACCGGCAATTTGGGCAGCCAGCATCTGCACCAGTTTGCGCGCCATCTGATAAACCGGCTGGTTGATCGTGGTCAGCGGGGGCTGGGTGTGCTCAAAGCCTGCAATGCCATCAAAACCTGCTACCAAGAGATCTTGACCCACCACGTGGCCATGTTCGCGCGCCGCATGCAGCACACCCAGGGCCGTCATATCATCCACGCAGGCAATGGCGGTGGGAGGCTGAGGCAGGGCCAACAGGCGTTTGGCGGCGTAAAAGCCACCATCACTGGTCAAGTCGCCTTCTGTCACAAGGACAGCATCGTATGGCAGATCATGGCTCTGCAAGCTGTCTTGGTAACCAGCCAGGCGGTCGGCCTGGATTTTTAGTTCGGCGCCTGCGCCGATGTAAGCGACCCGCCGGTGGCCCAACTCAGCCAGGTGATCGACCAGTACTTTGAACCAGCGCCGTCCGTCAACTTCGACGGATGGGTAATCGCAAGTGTCTTGCGAGCGTTCTAATGTTACGAACGGAAACCCAACCTCTGACAGGTACTGCACGCGCCAATCTTGTAAGTGGAGGCGGTTTAACACCATGCCATCCACCTTGCGGCTTTGTATCCAGCGTTCGTAGGCGCGCTGCTCAGCCTGGCTGTTGGGCGGCGCCGATGAGACCAAGAGATCCAAACCGTGTGCGGCGGCCTCGTCGCCCAGCCCGGCGACGAATTCGGCAAAGAAGGGGTCCGAGAAGCGCGGCCGGTCGGCTGGGAGGATGTACCCGATGCTGTCGGCGCGCTTGCGTCGAAGCTGGCGCGCTGCCTGGTTGGGGGCATAACCCATCTGGCGGGCGGTTTCAATTACCCGCTGGCGTGTTTCCTCAGCCACGTCACTGTAGCCATCTAATGCCCGTGAGACGGTGGTGATGGAAAGGTTGAGTTTCTTGGCGACATCTCGGATGGTGATATTCATGGGTCGTTGTTTCCCAAAACGTTTTCGGTAAGAAAAATAATACCCCAAAACGTTTTGGATGTCAATGCGACCTGGGAAATTTTCCTCAGATACTCATCTAGCAGCCATTATCTGTTTTACGGGCGGATGATTAAATACTCTGCCATCACCCACCCGGTTTGATTCAGAATGTCGCGTACTTCAATCCATTCTCGACCGTTGACCGTTTGGCGCTGCATAAGGATCAATACCGGGGCATTGTCAGGCAGCCAGACGATGATCTGCTCTCCGGGTGCCTGGCGCAGGTAAGTGCCCGTACCACCAGGCGTTTGAATGTAGGCCAATACAGGCGTGGGGGTTAAGGTTGGTGACGGCGTGAAGGTGGGCGAAGGTGTGAAGGTGGGCGTTGCGGAGGGGATGGGCGATGCAGTTGCCGTGATGGTCGGTGTGGGTGTGGCGGAAGGCGTGATGGTGGGGGATGGGCTTGGCCCGGGGGTAAAGGTAAGGGTTGGTGTGAAGGTGGGCGTGAGGGTGGGCGGCACCAATGGATCCAGCTTGGTAGTGGGAATAACGATCACTTGAATGGCAGTTGTGCGCTGCAAACGGGCAGCAACGGCCTCTTGCAGTGCGACGACTTCTTTATGACTTGGCTGGCGCGAGGTGCGCACCGTTATGTTTAAGTGCAGGGTCGAGTTACTGGTATCAATCCCCACATCCACCAACTGTGCATCGGGCAGGGCCGAGAATTCTGCCACTACGGCTGAGCGCACTTCTTGCAGGATGGCTGTCTGGTTGACAACTCTCAGGGTCAACATCACCAGGGGCACTGCCGTAACCAACATCAGCGCGGCTGCTACCAGCAGGCTGCGGGGGACATGATGCCAGGTGTTTTCTAAATGTGCGGGGCGGAAACCCAGCGCAAAAAAGACCACAATACCGGCAAACGAAATCGAGGCCAGGTTGGTGAGAAACAGCAGCCCAGCACCCCAGGCAACGCTCCACTCACCGAGCGATATCCCCAGCCCCACAGTGCACACCGGCGGCATCAGGGCGGTGGCAATGGCCACTCCGGGCAAGGCTGCTGAGAGCCGCGGTTGGGCCAGGGCATAAGCCGCTGCTGCACCACCGGCCAATGCAATGCCCAGGTCAAAGGGCGTAGGGTGTGTTCGGGCTAAGATTTCATTGGGCAGTGTGCTTAACATGCCAAACGGCAGGGCTCGCGCCATCCACCCGATAAACGCCGAAAGGGCAGCCGCCAATAAGACACCCTCTAACAGGGCAACCACAGCGCGCTGGAACATGCGCTGTTGGCCCGCCACTGAGGCAAGCGACAAGCCCAAAATCGGCGACATCAGTGGAGCCACCAACATGGCGCCAATAATGACTGCCGCTGAATCGGTGATCAGGCCAAAGGTGGCAATGCTGCAAGAGAGGATCACCAGCAAAAAATAATCAAAACCCGGCGATGATGCCTGCTCCAGTTCCAGCAGCACCTCTTGTCTTCGCCCGGCAGGCAGAAGGCGGAGCCAGGGACGTAGTTTGCTGAGGATCTGCTGCATGATTGTAGAGGGTTTATTCATTATGTGTTTAGTCCTGCCAGTTTGCGCACGGTTTCCAGTGCGGGATCTGCGGCGACCACTACCAATATATCACTGGCTTCTAAGATTGTATCACCATGTGGGATGAATACCCGCCGGCCGCGCTGCAGGCTGGCGACCAGGCTGTCTTGTGGCCAGGGGATATCCTTCATTTGCTTGCCAGCGCAGTCTGAGCCTGGTCGGATGGGTACTTCAGAAGTCTTGATCGTTTCTGATGTCCAGGCGTCGAGGCGCACCTGTTGGGCGCGGTGGCGCAAGGCGGCGCGGCGCGAGAGGGCTACATCATATGCCCGGACAATGTCGCTGCGCCGTACCATGCCCAATAAACGGCGCGTGTCGTCGCGCGCTACCACTGGCAGGCGCGATAGGTCGCGCGGCGACATGCGCTGGAGCGCTGCCCCGACCGTTTCGTCGGGAAAAGCCGTGATCAGTTCACGCGTGGCAATGGCGCTTACTGTGAGCTGTTCTAGCAGCCCATACTCGCCAGTGAGGGCGCGACGATAATCCTCTACTGAAACGATGCCATACAGGTTGCCGTCTGCATTGGTTACTGCAAAGCCATGCCGCCCGGTTTGTAAGAATTGCTCGGCCAGGGCCGAGACCGGAAAATCTAAGGATAAGGCAAAGGTTTCGTGTAGCATCACATCACCCACCTGGACGGATTCCATTACGTCCACGTCGCGCCCGCGTTCCAGGCGAATGCCTTTGCGGGCCAGCCCAAGCGTATAAACTGAATCGCGCTGCAAGCGCTGCGAAAGCAGCAGGCTGATCACCACGGCAAACATGAGCGGTAAAATGATGCGGTAATCGCGGGTCATCTCAAAAAGCAGGAGAATGGCCGTGAGCGGTGCGTGGACTGCCCCAGCCAGCAGGGCCGCCATGCCCACCATGGCAAAGGCCGCCGGGACGAGGTTCAATTGTGGGAAGAGCTGGCTGGCAGCCTGGCCAAAGGCTCCACCCAGTGCTGCGCCAATGAACAGAGATGGCGCAAACACCCCGCCGGGGAAGCCCCCCGCAATGCTGACCGGCGTCAAAATGAGCTTGGCAGCCATCACCGCCAGCAGTAGGGTAATGCCCAGGCTTTCTCCATTCAAAATATTCCCGATGGTCTCGTAGCCAACTCCAAATACCTGCGGTAAGAAAATCCCCACCACCCCAACCGCCAGGCCGGCTGCGGCTGGTTTCAGCCAGCGTGGGATTTTCATCCACTGGTGGAAGAGATCTTGAGCCAGGTACAAAAGGCGCACATACAGCGCTGAAAGCGGGCCGGCCAATAAGCCCAACCCCAGGTAGAGCGGCAGCTCCCAGACTGAATTGAAAGCATAGGCCGGCACGTGGAAGGCCGGCTCTGGCCCGGCGACCGCTTGTGTAAAAACAGATGAGATGACTGCCGAAAGCACTACCACGCCGAGGGCGCCGCCGCTGATCTCTCCTAGGATGATTTCTAAGGCAAAGAAAACGCCCGCGATGGGCGCGTTAAAAGCCGCGGCTACGCCGCTGGCGGCGCCTGCTGCCACCAAGGCTCGCATGCGTTCGTCAGAGATATGCAGCCATTGGCCAAACATTGAGCCCAGGTTAGAGCCGATCTGCACAGATGGATCTTCTGGCCCTACGGATGCGCCGCTGCCAATTGAGATTGCTGCCGCTACGGCTTTGACGGGCACGCGTTTGTAACGCAGGCGGCCGCCGGCCATCGCCACCGATTCCATGATCCCTGCCACGCCGTGATGGCGCTCTTCGCCAATGAAGAAATACAACAGCAGCCCTACCACCAGGCCGCCCAAAACCGGTAGCAACAGCACTGCCCAGCCGCCCAACGGCCGGAGGGCTCCTGCGAGGTGCTCAAAGGCAACCTGGTGAACCAGGTCAATCAGCCATTTGAACAGCCATACGCCCGCCGCGCTGGCCAGGCCGACGATCAATGCCAATGCGCCCAAGATCACAGATTCGGAAGGCTGGAGACGATCTCGTAGGAATTTTTTCATCTTAGTTGGCTTTTTGAGGTGTGGGTCAGTCAGGCTTACTGGTGAGCTGCTGAATTTCATTGATGGCGGCATCATCTGCAATCATCATCAAGATATCCTCAGCCAGTAGTAAGGTGTCGCCGCGGGCGATCAATACCTGGTCACCTCGCCGCAGGCTGGCGATGACGGCGTTCCGCGGCCAGGCCACGTCGCGCACGCGTTTTTCTGCACACAAAGAGCCTTGCTCTATCATGATCTCTTGCACATCCACTCGCCCGCGCCGGGCCTTCAGTCGCTGCGGCAAAGAATCGCCTGGGACAAACCAGAAAGCATTGCTGCCATCCGTGATCGTTGCGTCAATTTCGGCAGACAAGTTTTCGTAAACCTCATTTGAGATCACACCATCTTGCAGCAATCCCATAAACGCGCTGCGCTGCGCCCGCAGGATTTCACGCCGGGCGATGTCCATCTCTTCTGCCTCCAGCGTTGGCGCAGAACGCAGCGATTCGCGCACCGCTTCTGCCAGCAGGGCAAGCTGTTCTTGCAGCTTGGGACGCAGTGTTTCCCAGGTGTGGGTAGAAAGCAGCCCTTCGCGATAACGCCGTTCCAGGTGGCTTTCGGCTGAGCGCAGTGCTGTCAGGCGGGCGTGGCGCTTTTCGTATTCGACCTGTTCTGGTTTGCGCAAGACGATCCCTAAAAAGCGAACAAGAGGCCGCATGGTTGTTGCCTGCACCAGCAAGGTAAATAAGACCACCCCAAAAGCCATGGTGCGCAGCATTCCCCGATCTGGCCCAAAGGAGACTGGCAGGCTGAGTGCCAGTGCCAGGCTCAGCGCACCGCGCAAACCGCCCCAGGCCAGCACATGCTGCCAACGCATCGACACTGGTTCTGCCAGGTGGCGTGCCAGTAAGCTCAACCCATAGACGACGATGAGACGTGCCAGGATGACCGCGCCGATCGCCCAGAGAATTGGCTGCCAGGCTGTTAGCAATGCGGGGAGATCCACTTCTAGTCCAATCAGAAGGAAGACCAGGCTGTTGGCCAGAAAGGCAACATACTCCCAAAAATTGAACAAAACAATGCGCGTCGTGGGGCTCATCCCCTGCGGCCCCAGGTTGCCGTTGATCAGGCCTGCGGCGACCACGGCCAGCACACCGCTGAATTGCAGTCTTTCGGCAATCAAATATGAGCCAAAAGCCAGCACAGTGGTAAGGGTGGTTTCAATCAGGTAATCATCAATCCGGGCAATCAGGCGTGAAATTACCCAGCCCAAAACCAATCCCACCACAAGGCCTCCTGCCGAAATACGTAAGAAATCGAGGGCACTTACAGCCAGGTTGAATTGCCCGGTGGCAACGACCACCAGCATAAGTTGAAACAATACCAATGCCGTGCCGTCATTCAACAGGCTTTCGCCTTCTACCAGCACCGCCAGCCGCTTGGGTACACCTAACATGCGAAAAAGTGAGACCACGGCCACAGGGTCGGTGGCAGCGATCAACGCGCCAAATGTCAGTGCAATCGGCAAAGCCAGGCCTGTGCCGATTGAAACAATCCCCCCCACGATCAGCATGGTTAAGATCACGCCTGGCACGGCCAAGAGCAAAATAGCTCCCATGTTGTGCCGCAGTTCGTTCAGGTTCAGGTGAAAGGCAGCTTCAAACACCAGAGGGGGAACAAATAACGCCAGGATCAGCTCGGGGGTTAACTCGAGGTTAAGCTGTGATTGAGCTGTCAAAAGCAGGCCCACAATTACCAGCGCCACTGTATACGGTATTTGCAGGCGGCGTACAGCAATGGCCACCAGAGAAACTATCAGCAGCAGTTCAATGATCAGCGTTTCAGTACTTAAGAATTGTTCCATTTTGGGCTAAATTCTAATTCTGTATCAGGTGACCGTCAATGCAAACGCAAATTTTATTTCTACGCTGCTAAATATGATATAATTTACCAACAACTGAACAGCTATTCAGTTGTTGGTTGTAGCGTAAGGAGATATATGGATACATCAAGCTCAACACAAGATATCGAACACGTATTGAAGCATAACGTTCTGGATGGCCTGACCTCGGCCCAGGTTTTAGAGTGCCGCGCCCGCTATGGCGAGAACCGTCTGCCAGCCGAAAAAGGCGTTTCGGCCTGGGCAATCCTGTTCAACCAACTGAAAAGCCCGCTGGTTTACATCATCCTGGCGGCGGCAGGCATCTCTTTGGTTTTGGGGGAGTATGGCGACTTCGCCATCATCATGGCAGTCGTTGTGATTGACGTGATCTTGGGTTTTGTACAGGAATACCAGGCTCAGCGCACGTACGTGGCGCTGAAGGGGCTACTCAAGCCCACCACCACTGTCATCCGTGATGGGCAGCGTGTGGAAGTAGAAGTGTGGGAGTTGGTTCCCGGCGACCTGGTGATCCTTAACGCCGGTGAAAAAGTCCCCGGTGATGGTGAACTGCTGGAGGGCACCAAGATAGCGCTTGATGAAGCCATCCTGACGGGCGAATCCGAGCCGGTGAGCAAGCAAGCGTTTTCGGTTGCAGGGGCAGACCCTGCACAGGTGTTCATGGGCACCACGGTGGTCACCGGGCGAGGTATTTTGCGTGTCACCCAAACAGGGGTGCAAACCGAATTGGGGCAGATCGCGGCCAGCTTGAGTGAACATGTGGAAGAAGAGACTCCGTTGCAGGTGCGGCTAAAAGCCTTCAGTAAGATCTTGACTTATATTGTTGTGGCAGCCACGGGGGTCATCCTGCTGGTGGGGCTGCTCATGGGCCGTGAGTTCTTCGATATGCTGCGCACGTCCATCATCCTGGCGATTGCGGCTGTGCCCGAGGGCCTGCTCATCGCCGTGACGGTCATCCTGGTGCTGGGCATGCGCAAGATCCTCAAGCGCAGCGGCCTGGTCAAACGCCTGCTGGCGGTAGAAACGCTCGGTTCGGTGACTACCATCTGCACCGATAAGACCGGCACCCTCACCGAGGGGCGCATGCGGGTGACCCGCTCTGACCTGGTGGATCAGGAACGCGCCTGGCAGACCATGGTGTTGTGTAACGATCTGGAAGGCCCTGTAGATATTGCCCTGTGGGAACAGGCCGAAAAAATGCAGCCCGGAGCGCCTCAGAAACTGTTCGATAGTGTGCCGCGCCTGGGTGAGGAACTGTTCAGCAGTGAAACCAAGTACATGATCGCCGCAGTGACCGGCAACGTATTCCAGGGTGAGCGCTATTTCTTCCTGAAAGGTGCTCCCGAGATCGTGCTGGGAATGTGCACTATCTCCTCTGAAGAAAAGGAGCGCTTGCTGGTGCAGGTGGACGAGTGGGCCGGTGAGGGCCTGCGGCTCTTAGGATTGGCTTATCGCCAATCTGGGGGCCTGGAAGATTACACCGGCTACACCTGGCTGGGCCTGCTGGGCATGGAAGACCCGGTGCGCCAGGGTGTGGTAGAGGCCATCCAGGTGGCGCAGAAGGCTGGCATCCAGGTCAAGATGATCACCGGCGATTACCGCCGCACTGCCGAGCGCATTGCTAACAGCATTGGTTTGCTGAAACCTGGAGAGCACAGCCTGGAGGGCGGGCAGATTGCGGCTTTGAGTGATGAACAAATGCGAGAGGAAGTGAAGCAAACGGCGGTCTTCGCCCGCATCCGCCCACAGGATAAATTCCGCATCATCAAAGCCCTGCAAGCTAACGGCGGTGTGACAGCCATGATCGGCGATGGTGTGAACGATGCCCCGGCCTTGAAGCGCGCCAATATCGGCGTGGTGGTGGGCAGCGCCACAGACGTGGCCAAAGAGACCGCAGACTTGATCTTGCTTGACAACAACTTCCGCACCATTGTGGCTGCCATTGAAGAAGGCCGGGTGATCTTTGCGAATATTCGCAAGGTCGTGGCCTATGTGCTTTCCAATTCGTTTGCTGAGGTGTTGACCATCTTTACCGCCATGATGCTGCGCTGGCCAACGCCATTGTCGGTGGCGCAGATCTTATGGATCCACCTGATCTGCGATGGACCATTGGATATTGTGCTGAGCTTCGAGCCCAAAGAAGCGGGCATCATGGACGAGAAGCCGCGTTCTTTGAAGGCGCCCATCCTGACCCGCTTGGGGATATCGCTGATTGGGGTGATCAGCATCACCAGCTCGATCTTTGCGCTGGCCTTGTTTGGGCATTATAACCAGGTGCACCACGACCCTACGGCAGGCCAGAGCATTGTGTTCGCCAGCTTCGCAGTCAACTCAATCGTCTATATCTTTGCTTATCGCAGTATGCGCCTGCCGCTCTACCGCATGAACAAGTTGACGGTCAATAAACCCCTCATCTGGGCGGCGATTGCGGGTTTCGTCACCATAGGCATCGCATTCTTGATCCCTGGCCTGAGAGAGTTGTTGGGCATTGTGCCCCTGACTTTGCAAGAGTGGAGCTGGGTGATAGGAATCGGCCTGGTCTTGCTCCTGCTGGTTGAGATAGCTAAGGCCATCAGCAACCGCCTTCATGGGCAAGATTGATCTTATGTTGACAATCGAATCAGCTCGCACTACAATACAGGTAATCTGATCACGCGGTGCAAATGATGACAAATTCGAAGACAACAGTCCTTAATGAACATACGGCGGCCCACGTGGCTGAGCTTTTTCGTGCCTTCAGCGATACCAGCCGCGTGCGCCTTCTCTCAGCCCTGGTCAATCAAGAGTTGAACGTGGGCACCCTGGCTTCTCTAGTGGGCATAACCGAGTCGGCTGTCTCTCACCACCTGCGCGGCCTGCGCCAGATGCACCTGGTTCAGGCGCGCCGGGATGGGAAAGAAGTGTATTACCGGATCGATGATGAGCACATCATTGCCTTGTTCCAACAAGGTATCAAGCATATTCAAGACGGTTAAGCCTTGTATGTTGCCTGATTAAAAATAGTGAGGCGGCGCTCAAGCGCAGCCTCACTATTTTTTTACTGTCCTTGGGCAGAGAATTTAGCGCCGGTTGACGATGATCTTGTACACTTCAATGCTGAAGTAGACCAACACGGCACAGCCCAGGCTGATGACCAGGTCGATAATGGTGAGCGGCATGGTGCTGAAGATGTTCTGGAAGAAGGGAACGTACACCACCATCATCTGCAAAGCAAAGGTCAGCAGCACCGCGCCCAAGATCAGGCGGTTTGAGAACAGCCCAATCTGCCACAGGCTGTAGCGCTCAGAGCGCACGGCCAGGGCGTTGCCCATCTGGGCCATGGTCAGGGTGGTGAAGGCCATGGTCTGCCAGGCGGGGTCTCCACGCAGCCAGGCAAAATAACCTGCGCCCAGCGAAATCAAGCCCATGATCAAACCGACCACCAGGATATCGCGCCCCATGCCGCGCCCAAAGATGTTCTCTTTGGGCGAGTGAGGTGGGCGCTGCATGGTATCGCGCTCAGCCGGCTCAACCGTCAGCGCCAGGCCGGGCAGGCCATCGGTGACCAGGTTGACCCACAGGATCTGCAGCGGCAAGAGGGCCAGGGGCATGCCCAAGAAGGGCGCCAGCAGCATGACCCAGATCTCGCCGGCATTGGAGGTCATGGTGTAGCGGATGAACTTGCGGATGTTGTCGTAGATGCGGCGGCCTTCTTCCACCGCTGCCACAATGGTGGCGTAGTTGTCGTCCAGCAAGACCATGTCGGCGGCCTCTTTTGAGACATCGGTGCCGGTGATACCCATGGCCACGCCGATATCGGCGCGCTTGAGGGCGGGGGCATCGTTGACGCCATCGCCTGTCATCGCCACGATATGCCCCTTCTCTTGTAGGGCCTGCACGATCTTGAGCTTGTGCTCTGGCGAAACACGTGCGTAAACTGAGAGGTCTTCCACCACGGCCTTCAGCTCATCGACGCTCATCTTGGCCAGTTCCTGGCCGGTGAGCACCTGGTCGTTGGTGGCGATACCCAGCTCTTGGGCAATGTGCAGTGCGGTCAGGGGGTGGTCGCCGGTGATCATCACCGGGCGCACGCCTGCCGAGCGTGTCACGGCCACGGCATCTTTCACCTCGGGGCGGGCCGGGTCGATCATGCCAGACATGCCTACGAACACCAGTCCGTACTCAACGCTCTGCTCGGTCGGCGCTGCGGGGTTTTCATCCAGCCAACGCAGGGCCACCCCTAAGACGCGCATGCCTTTTTGGGCCATGGCGTTGTTGGCGTCTTGGATGCGCTCGGCCCATTCTCGGGTCAGCGGCTCGATATGATCTTCAACCCATACCTGGTCAGAGATCTGCAGCAAACCATCCACAGCCCCCTTGGTGAAGGCCACATATTGGCCCTGGCCTTGCTCCAGCATGCTAGATAAGTTATGGGGCAGTGCCTGGCCTTTGCCGGGCAGGCGGTGGATGGTGGTCATGCGTTTACGATCTGAATCGAAGGGCACCTCACCGGTGCGTGGGAAGATCTCTTCCAGCTCGTCTTTCCACAGGTTGGCATGGGCGGCGGCAATCACCAGTGCACCTTCGGTTGGGTCGCCGACGGCAGTGTACACATTTTTCTCTTGATTACATTCCAAGATGGCGTCGTTGCACAGCGTGCCGCTCAGCAAGAGCAGCGGCACAGATGGATAGTATGAGAACTCCAGGTCGGGTTCTTCTTTGGGGCATACCTGCGGGCTGTATTCGCGCACCTGCTCGAAGAAGTTCAGGCGGTTGCCGGCCACATCCAAGATCGTCACCGTCATGCGGTTCTCGGTGAGGGTGCCGGTCTTGTCAGAGCAGATGGTGGTCACAGAGCCGAGGGTCTCAACGGCGGGCAGCTTGCGGATCAGGGCCTGGCGTTTGAGCATGCGCTGGGCACCCAGGGCCAGCGCAATGGTGACCACGGCAGGCAGGCCCTCGGGAACAGCAGCCACCGACATGCTGATGGCGGTCATGATCAGCAGGCGAATATCCTCGCCGCGCAGTAGCCCGAGTACAAAGACCAGGGCCACAATGCCCAGGGCAGCCACGGCCAGGCCTTTGCCAAGCTGTTCGAGGCGGCGCTGCAGGGGGGTTGGCTCAGAGCCGGTGTTTTGGATCATGTCGGCAATGTGGCCGAGCTCGGTTTGCATGCCGGTGGCAGCCACCACGGCGCTGCCGCGCCCATAGGTGGCAACCGTACCCATATAGAGCATATTGCGGCGGTCGGCAACTGCCAGGTCGGGCTTTTCAAGGGCGCGGGAGAACTTCTCTACCGGCTCAGATTCGCCCGTCAGCACTGCCTCTTGCACGCGTAAGTTGGCCTCTTCCACCAGGCGGCAGTCTGCCGGGATGGCATTGCCGGCTTCCAGAAGGATCACGTCGCCGGGGACCAGCTCTTGGGCGGCTACTTCTGCCACATGCCCCCCGCGGCGCACCCTGACGCGCGGCGTAGCCATCTTCTTCAGCGCGGCCATGGCTTGCTCTGCACGATACTCTTGGGTGAAACCCAAGAGCGCATTGAGCACCACAATAATCAGGATGGTGATGGCGTCGGTATATTCATGCAGCAAAAGGGAGATGACGGCCGAGACGATCAGGATGACGACCATGATGCCGGTAAGCTGTTCCCATAGGATTTTCCAGGGGCTCTTAGCACCGCGTTCAACCAGCTCATTGGGGCCGTACTTTTCCAGGCGGCGGGCCGCTTCTTCGGCCGAAAGCCCGGTTCCCAGGTTTACATCCAGCTCCTGGGTCAACTCTTCAACTTTCATTGTATGCCAATTTTTCATAATTGATCTCTGCCTTTACGTGACAAGGGATTGGGATCTATCGCTTCCTGAAAGCGCAGAGTGCGCTTTTTCTCAGGTGCAGGTTAATTATACCTATGCTTTTCAAAAATTCACCTGGAAAAGTGGGATTTCATTACAAACGTCGCCTATAGGCACTATTTCTTACACATGCCTGGAAATTTGGAGCATGATAAAATCACCTCCAATCTACCAAACCAGGGTTCCCGCCATCCGGGTGGATCGGTGGTCCGAAGGGTTAATTCAAATAGGAGACTTTCATATGATGAAGCCAATTCGTGTCCTTCAATGGGGTCTCGGAGCCATGGGCGGTGGTATGGCCCGCTTAATGCTCGAGAAACCCGGAATTCAGATCGTGGCTGCCGTAGATGGCCGCCCGGATTACGTGGGCAAAGACCTGGGGGCTGTGCTGGGCGTGGGTAAGCAGCTCGGCGTCACAGTCACCAACCAGCCCGAGGCTGTTCTCAAGAAGGAAAACGTGGATATTGTGATCCTCGCCACCACTTCTTGGACCAAGGAACAGATGCCGAACCTGCGCCAGGTGATCATGGCTGGCATCAACTGTATTTCGATCGCCGAAGAGATGTCGGACCCTGAAGCCCAGAACCCCGAACTGGCCAAAGAACTCGATGACCTGGCCAAGCAGCACTGCGTTTCGGTGCTTGGCACGGGCGTTAACCCTGGCTTTGTCTTGGATCTGTTGGTGGTCACCCTCAGCGGGGGCTGCCATTCGGTCGAGCGCATCGAAGCCTCGCGGGTCAATGACCTGAGCCCCTATGGCCCGACCGTGATGAAGACGCAGGGCGTAGGCACTACCCCCGAGGCCTTCAAGGCCGGCGTGGCCGACGGCTCGATCGTGGGGCATGTCGGTTTCCCTGAATCCATCCATATGATCAGCGCAGCCCTGGGGTTGGGTGTAGATCGCATTGAGCAAAGCCGCGAGCCCATCATCAGCAAGGTGCATCGCGAGACGCCCCACGTGGTGGTAGAGCCTGGCATGGTGGCCGGCTGTGCCCATATTGGGATTGGTTACCGCGGGGATAAAGAAGTCATCAAGCTCGTTCACCCTCAGCAGATCCATCCTCATCTTGAAAACCAGGATACCGGCGATTACATTAACATTTACGGCAAGCCTGAAATCCATATGGCCATCAAGCCCGAGATCGCCGGTGGCATTGCCACCATGGGCATTGCGGTCAATATGATCCCGCACGTGGTGGCTGCCAGCGCTGGCCTGAAGCGCATGATCGACCTGCCGACCCCTGCCGCTTTGATGGGTGAGTCTGCTTACCGCCGCAACGTATAACCTCGAAGATCGCATCGATTGCCATCCATCAGGCCGGAGACGGGTTACAAGTCCGTTTTCGGCCTGTGGGTAGTTACCATACTTTGATGGAGAGTTGTTGATGAAGAATGTACATGAGCAAGAGCCTGTGATCCAGACGGGAACATGGGTTGAGATTGAACAGATGGTTCTCAAGCCTGAGGAACGCGCCCAAACCCTGCCCGATGACACCAAGCTGGTGCCCTACATGCTGCGCGTATCGGGCTTTTTGTTGGAAACCGCTCGCCTGGGTCAAGAGGTTCGCATCCGCACCATCATCGGGCGTGAGCTGCAAGGCACCCTGCGCACGGTCAATCCCAGCTATAGCCACAGCTTTGGGGCCACCGTTCCTGAACTATTGACAATTGGTACGGAGGTGGAGCAATGAGCCGGCGCGATATGTCTTACGCAGCCGTGATGGCGCGTAAAAACGAGATCATGAAGGCCTCGCTGGGGATCGACTACGATGATTTCATCCAAAGCCCGATCGCCTTTGATTATGACCGCATGATGCGCGAGACGGGCTATACCATGGATGATATGGTGCGCATTCAGAGCGAGACGAAAGTTGGGAATACGCCGCTCTTCGAGCTGCGCAACCTGACCGAAGCCGTGCGCAAGATATCAGAGCCTGGCAAGGGCGCGCTCATCCTGGTCAAAGACGAAGCCGCCAATGCCTCGGGCAGCTTTAAGGCCCGGCGCGCTTCCATCAGTGCTTACGAAGCATTCAAGAAGGGCTACAAAGGCATGATCGCCGCCACCAGCGGCAATTACGGTGCGGCAGTGGCCTCGCAGGCAGCGCAGCGCGGCTTGAAGTGCATCATCGTTCAAGAGGTGTTCGATAGCCGCGGGGTGGGCCAGCCTGAGATCGTAGAAAAGGGCCGGGCCTGTGAAGCCTACGGCGCCGAGGTGCTCAAGCTTTCGGTTGGGCCAGAGCTGTTTTATATGCTGCTGCGCACGCTGGAAGAGACGGGCTTCTTCAACTCCAGCCTCTACACGCCCTTTGGCATTCGCGGTATTGAAACCCTGGGCGCAGAAATTGCCGCCCAGGTGCGCGCCCGCTATGGCAAAGCGCCAGACGCCGTAGCCATCACGCATGCCGGCGGGGGTAACCTCACCGGCACGGCCCGCGGCCTATTGGCGGCTGGCTGCGAGCAGACGCGCATTGTGGCCTGCTCGGTAGATTTGAGCGGCCTGCACATGGCTTCGGATCACGATTTCAACCGCAAATCCTTCACTACCGGGCATACCGGCTTTGGCGTGCCTTTTGCCACCTGGCCCGACCGGACGGATGTGCCGCGCAACGCGGCCCGTTCTTTGCGTTACATGGATGAGTACCAATTGGTGACCCAGGGTGAGGTGTTTTACGTGACCGAGCTGCTCACCAAGCTGGAGGGCCTGGAACGTGGCCCGGCTGGCAACACCAGCCTGACGGCGGCAGTGACCCTGGCGCGCCAGATGGACCGCGACCAGATTGTGGTGGTGCAAGAGACCGAATACACCGGTGCCGGCAAGCACCATAACAGCCAGCTTTCCTTCGCCCGCCAGAATGGCATTGAAGTGCGCCGCGGCGATCCCAAGGATAACGTGCCTGGCAAAACCATTGTCATCCCCCAGCACTTAGAGCAGGTGTGGGGTAAGGTGCAGGATATGGATAAGCTGCGCCTCTCGTACCTGAAGAATGCCGCCAAGACCCATCCGGTGGCACAGTGGAACGAAAACGATTATGCCTTCCTGGCGGCTGACCTGAAGAAGGATGTTGCCTGGGTCAAACAGCACGCCCCAGATCTATCAAACTAACCAGCCTTGAATGGAGAGAACTATGACCGCTGAACGCATTGCCCGGTTCGAAAAGCGCCGGGAAGAATTGAAGAAAATGAGTGATGAAGAGCTCAAAGCCCGCTTTTGGCAGCTTTGTGACCAGGTTGTCGAGCCGGTCGTGGGGCTGGCGCAAACGCATACATCCCCATCCATCGAGCGTTCTGTTTTGCTGCGCATGGGCATCGACAGTGTCAGCTCACACGGTGTGGTTGATCGTATTCATGAAGCAGGCCTGTTGGGCAAGGGTGCCGGCCATGTGGTGTTGAAGCTGGCCCAGAAAACTGGCATGGACGTGCGCCAGGCTGCCGCAGCCATCCTCGAGGACAAAGATGTCCTCAATGGCTTGTTCTAGGACTGGCTTGAGAGAGAGACTGCCATGAATAACCAACAACTTGACCCTCGCAAAAAGCTTGATATCGACGAAATCATGCAGGACCTGGAGTCTTACCATCCCAAGCGCAAAGGCTGGGTGTGGCGAAAAAAGCCGGCCGAAGGCGTGAACATGGGGCCTTTCCATTACCGGGATATGGCTGAGCCTTTGAAGAACAGCATTGGCTTGCCGGCGGCAAAGTATTTCGATGCGATCGACCCACAGCCAAGCTGTGTGGTCACCACCGAGATCGCCTCAGGGCGTTTTGAAGATGATATCCGCCGCATGCGCATGGCTGCCTGGCACGGCGCCGATCACTTGATGGTCATCCGCACCACCGGCCAAAGCCACATCGACGGACTGATGGAAGGCACCCCTGAAGGCACCGGCGGCGTGCCCATCACGCGCAAGCAGATCCGGGCCAGCCGCAAAGCCTGTGATATGATCGAAGAAGAGGTCGGACGCCCGATCAATTTCCATAGTTACGTTTCTGGCGTGGCAGGCCCCGAAGTGGCAGTGTTGTTTGCTGAAGAAGGCATCAACGGCGCGCACCAAGACCCGCAGTACAACGTGCTTTACCGCAACGTGAACATGTATCGTTCGTTTGTGGATGCGGCTGAGGCCAAGCGGGTGATGGCTGGGGCAGATATCTTCCAGATCGATGGCGCTCACAACGCCAATGCCACAGCCAAGGCCGGCTGGCTGGTGATGCCTGAGCTGATGGTTCAGCATGGCATTAACTGTGCCTTTTCGGTGGCGGTGGGTATGGAGAAGGCGTTGATTGGCCTTTCTACCGTACCGCCAAATTCTCCTCCGGCCCCCAAGCTGTGGTATGACCTGCCCTACGCCGTGGCGCTGCGCGATTTCTTCTCCGAATACAAGATGCGCGCCCAGCAGAACACGCGCTACATCGAGGCCGATATTGAAGAGGCCATTCGTACCCACACCATCGATACCCTCATTTCGATGCTGACCAGCGCCGATATCCAGAGCACCATTACCCCCGATGAGGGCCGCAACGTGCCCTGGCATTACAACAACATCCGCGGCGTGCAAACCGTCAAGCAGACCTGGGCGGCCCTGGATGGGATCAAAGAACTGTTGACGATCAACCATGATGGCCCGTTGGGCGAGATGGTGCGAGACCTGAAAGAGCGCGCCGTGGCTTTCTTGGAAGAGGTGGTCGAAACCGGCGGTTACTTTGCAGCGGTTGAACAGGGCTTTTTCGTTGACTCTGCCAAGTACCCTGAGCGCAACGGCGATGGGATTGCCCGCGATGGCAAGGGCGGCGTGGGGGCCGGCTCGCTCATCGCCCGCGACTCTGATTACCTGGCGCCGGTGTGCAGCCACTTTGGGCACAATCATCTGCCGGCAGGCACGCACAAGGCCTGCGATCTGATCGACGGCTGCACGCTTTGCAAGCCCGAGAAGATCGTTTACATCGATGAGCTGGACCCTGAAGACAACGTCTCCAATCGCCTGGAAAAGACCCTGCCGTACCGCAAGGGCGGCTTGATCCGCCCAGAGGCTGAGTGGGCCGGCGATGGCACCGTGTTATTACAGTTCGCCATTCCTGAGTCTGAGGATGTGGCCCGCGAAGCCGGGTTAGAGATGGCCCGCAAGATGGGCCTGCAAGACCCCCAGGTGATCAACCTGAGCGTCTTGCACCCCGCTGAGGGCTGCTTCGTTGAGGTGAAGGGCAAGGTGGCTTTCGATATCAAGAAGGCTGATCTGAAGATCCCGCCCAAGGAAGAGATGCTGCCTGAGGATGAGATCCGCGCTGCCATCAAACAGGTGGGGCTCAAGGTGGTAGCGGCTACGGTGGGCGAAGACGAGCACAGCGTGGGCCTGCGTGAGATCTTGGACATCAAGCACGGCGGCATTGAGAAGTACGGCGTCAAGTA
>Ga0116144_10002842_pt1 | contig 18041 bp, 15 predicted proteins | sample AD_UKC035_MetaG_FD_89746 | JGI IMG/M metagenome (GOLD analysis project Ga0116144, IMG submission 89746) | Active sludge microbial communities of municipal wastewater-treating anaerobic digesters from USA - AD_UKC035_MetaG | ecosystem: Engineered > Bioreactor > Anaerobic > Digestate | place: USA...
GCCGCTAGCGTTCATCCTGAGCCACGATCGAACTCTCCGCTCGATTCCCTCCCCCAAGGGGGAGAACTCTGTACCTCTTTACTGACCTCGCCTTTCCTGTCACTCTTCAAATGTTAAGGTGCTTTTGTAAGATCAATCATACATTGACTTACTTAGGGTAATAAACATTTTACCATAAATTGCTCTGTATGTCAAGCATATTCTATCTGCAATGCCTGTCCACGCAAAAAGCTATCAGCCGCAATTTATAATATATTCCCTATTTTTGTCAAGGAGCTTTTCTGAAGAAATCTATGTGAATTGCTGAAATGATTTCCTTGTTCCTCAAGCAAGGCGAGATTCTACCACTGCCCTTTTTTTTGTCAAGATGGAACTTCACCTTGCGATTGGGCGTTTCTAAATTAGATATCCATTTCCAAAAGATACTATAGCAGGAGGAAAACAATGAAGAGAATACTATGGTTTTTAGTCACACTTACCCTCGTCTTCGGAATCCCGCAAATGGCGCTGGCCGATGGGATTATCATTATTGACCCACCCCCAGAACTACCAGTGAATTGGACACCCTGGTTGACCATTCGTTATCACCGGGTAACGGTCACAATTGAAGATCAGGTTGCGATCACCAAGGTTGACCAAGTCTTCTGCAATGAAGGACAAAGCGCCGCTGAAGGCACCTATGTTTTTCCACTCCCTCTTGGGGCCACGGTCCAAAGCTTTGTGATGTGGGTGGATGGGCAGCCGGTTGAAGGTGAGATTCTGCCTGCCGATAAAGCGCGTGAAATCTACGAAGGATATGTGCAACGGCGTCGAGACCCGGCATTGTTGGAATACGTGGGACGCGACGCCGTGCGGGCGCGCATCTTTCCGATCCCACCAGGAGGTGAGCGCCGTATTCAACTAGAATATACACAAGTTCTGCCGGTCGAAAATGGGCTGATGTATTACCGTTATCCCTTGGATACTGAGCGCTTCTCCGCGATGCCACTGGAGCAAGTCAGCATTTACATTGAGATCTCCTCCCCTACAGATTTGCGCGCCGTTTACTCGCCTAGCCACCAGGAAGAAGCTGTCATCACCCGAAAAAGCAGCCGCGAGGCAAGCATTAGTTACGAAGCCGGTCACATTCTCCCCAATCGTGACTTCGAGCTTTACACAAGTTCGGGAACGGAAGAGATTGGCGCGAATTTGCTCTCGTACAGAGCCAAGGATGAGGATGGTTTTTTCTTGTTGATGGTTTCTCCGACTATTGAGGAGGCGCAACATCGCGCCCTGGCGCAGGACGTTTTTTTGGTGCTGGATACATCCGGTTCAATGGATGGGGAAAAGTTGGAACAGGCCCAAGCGGCGCTCGTCTACATCCTAGAGCATTTGAATGCAGAGGATCGCTTCAATATCATTGCCTTTGGCAGCGATGTACGTACTTTTGCCGACACACCCCGACCAAATGCCGAAGCCCGTGAGGCAGTCGCCTGGGTGGAAGAGCTGGAAGCGATGGGCGGCACCAACATCTACCTGGCCCTGTCGGAGGCGTTGTCTCAAGCGGACGCAACCCGCCCGACGATCACCATCTTCCTGACCGACGGACTGCCTACCGAGGGGATTGTGGAAGAGGCTACGATTCTCAACATGCTAACGCAAGAAACCTCTGGTTCAGCGCGCATCTTCCCTTTTGGAGTGGGGTATGATGTAAACACACTCTTTCTCGATCAACTGGCCCAGGATCACAAAGGGCGCCCGGCCTACGTGAAACCTGACGAACGCATTGACGAGCAGGTATCGGCTTTTTACGCCCGTGTGCAAAGCCCACTGCTCACCAATGTGACACTGGACTTTGGCGATGTGCGCGTTTACGATGTGTACCCCAACCCACTCACCGACCTGTACGCCGGGACGCAATTGATTGTCACCGGGCGCTACACCGGCGACGGCCCACAGCGTATCATGCTGACCGGCGAGGTGAACGGGAAACGCCAAATGTACGAATATGAAGGCGTATTCGCACGCCAAAGTGAGAGCGACGACAAGCTGGCCTTCATTCCCCGCCTATGGGCCGCGCGCAAGATCGGACATCTGCTGACGCAAATCCGCCTGCATGGGGAAAATGCTGAGTGGGTGGACGCCATTGTCACTTTGAGCTTGCGGTATGGCATCATCACCCCCTACACGTCATTCCTGGTGGAAGAGCCGACTGAGGTTCTCAGTCTTGAGGGGCGTGACCGGGCCGCAGAAGAGTTCGAGAAATCCCTACAGGTGGCCCCGGCGGCGACCGGAGAACAAGCAGTAGAGGATGCAGAAATGCGCGCCGGATTGGGGGGTGCCGCGGCCCCCCCCGCTGCGGACGAGAGCATACCAGCATCGGAGACCCAGCGGCACGTCCGCTATGTCGGCGACAAGACTTTCTTGTGCGATGTCACGCTCTGCACGGATACCCTTTATGTCCCGGATAAGATGTCGCTGCAAGAAATCCCCTTCATGTCACCCGCGTATTGGGAAATACTAGATACACATCCAATGTGGGCGGCTTACTTCGCTCTGAATGCGGAAACCATCTTTGTAGCGCCCGAAGGCGTGGCTTATCGCTTTCTCTTTGGAACAGGATCCGATGAAGTAGCACGCCCGCCAGAACAAGTTGACCCCACGGCGACGCCACAGCCCACGACATCCGCGGATGTCACCCCAACCACTCCTGCCAATACCCTGCCGACCCCCACCCCGACGATGACATCGCCAGGGATATGCAGCAGCGCCGCGCTGTTGCTGGTCGTCGGCGTCGTCGTTAGACTCAGCAAGCGGCAGGGGATACCAAGCAAGCACTAAGTCCTGATTTCAATCAGCAGATTAAGCAGATTGAGCAGAGTTTCTGATCCGATCAAACGCCCCGAATTGAATTCGGGGCGTTTGCGTATCTGACAAACAGCCAAGAACGGGTAAAATGGAAAGTACCCTTCCTGATGAAGCGCCCATAGCCATAAGGATGAGCATTTAGTCAGCAGATTAAGCAGATTTTCAAAGGGGTTGAGCCAACGGGTCCAATGGATTTTTAATCCTATCATTCCATAAATCCTGTTATTCTCTGAGGAGGTCACCATGACGACAATGCCGATCAACCGTGAGACATTTTTAGCTTTTTTGGTAGAGGCAAAAGCGCGCACGTATGCCGCGCAAGGCGGCGCCGGGACCAAAGTATCGCCTATGTTGCCCGGTTCCAAGCAATTGGAGTACGCGAAGGATGCACTGCTCTACCGGGATGTTTACTTCGGCAACGACTATTTTGTCGGCCAGGAGACGGTGTACTACGACGCTAATCCGGTCTGGTCTATGTGCTACGCCGGGGGAAAGTTGAAAACGACAGAAATCCCTATTCAGATTCAAAAGGTTTACGCCTTTCTCCAAGAGGCCTTGCGCCACGTCTCGCCGGAACACCCCTATCGGGGGCCAGGCGTTTACAAACAGGGCGCCCTCGCGTATACCAACGAGAGTCACGGCGATCCGGATCGCTTCTGGGGACGGGAGACGATCACTTACCAAAATGTAGCCGTTTACCAGCTTCATTACAGCGGAGGAATGCTGCAATAGACGCCCCATCCATCCACACCGCGCCCCCCAAAGATTACCGCCGCAACTTCGCCGCCCTCGCCACCGATTTCTGTTTCTTCGGGTTAGCGATGGCCTTTATCGGCCCGACCACCGTCATTCCCGGCCTGCTCAGCGTGTTGGGCGCGTCCTCCGCCGTCATCGGGCTGATCACGACGCTGCAACGCGCGGGCTGGCTGCTGCCGCAGCTCTTCGCAGCCCGCGCGCTGGCCGCCAAGCCCCACAAAAAGCCGGCCATCGTCTGGGCCGCCGCGTTGAGCCGTCCGCTGTTTTTTGTATTGGCCGGACTCACGGCCGCCGCCGGGCGTTGGCCGGTCGCGCTGCTGATCGCGCTGTTCGTGCCGATTTATACGGCGTTCTGGGTCGGTGACGGGTTTGGCAGCCTCGCCTGGTTCGATTTGCTGAGCAAGGCCATCCCGCCGCGCCGTCGGGGGCGGCTCTTCAGCGTCGGGCAAACGACCTCCGGCATCCTGAGCTTTCTCGCAGGATTTGCAGTGGAGGGCATTCTCAGCGAGCACGGGCTGGGCTTTCCGTACAATTATGCCAGCCTGTTGTTACTGGGCTTCGGGATGCTGATGATTTCCCTGGGGGGGATTATGATGCTCCGCGAAGCGCCCGGCATATCCGAGAAAGCTGTGCCGCAGTGGCGGGATTTTTTGCCGCAGTTAGGCAACATCCTGAAAAGCGACACGACCTTTCGCCGCTACATCGTCGCCCGCCAGCTTTACAACCTCAGCCTGTTGGCGATGCCGTTTTACATGACCTACGCGCTCGACATCCTGCACTTGCCGGACCAGGTCGCGGGACGCTACACCTCCATCGGCGTCGGCGGCAGCGTGTTGGCGGCAGTCTTCTTCGGCTGGCTCAACGAGCGGCACGGCGCCCGCCGCGCGATGCAGGCCAGCACGCTCCTCACCATCGGCGTGCCGCTCACCGCGATCCTGATTCCCCAATGGATCCGCGATCCCGGCTGGCTGGCCTGGGGATATGGGATCGTCTTCTTCGTGCTTAACGCGGCCAACAACAGCCTGCTGCCGGCCTGGACGGCCTTTTTGCTGGAATTAGCCCCTGAAGCCAAACGTCCGGCCTACGTCGGCCTGACCAACACCATCAACGGCGTCACGACGCTCTTTTCAACGCTCGGCGGGCTGCTGCTGCAGTGGACGGGCAACAACTACGGGCTGCTGTTTCTCGTCACGGCGGCGGGAACCGCGCTGGCGTGGCCGCTGCTCATCGGCCTGCCCGACCCGCGCCATACCGCAATCCGCAATCCGTAATTCGTAATTCGTAATTCGTAATTCGCTGATCCGCCGATCCGCTCATTCGCCTATGAACATCGCCGCCCTACCCAAAGCCGAACTGCACTGCCACCTGGATGGGACTTTGGATCCCGCCATCGCGCGCATCATCCAACGGGAAGACCCGACCTGTCCGGTGGACGCGGACGCACTGGAAGCTACCTACCCCATTCAAGGCGTCGCGGCTTTCTTCGAGTGGTTTAGATTTGTCACACCGGTTGAGTCCAAAATGACGTACCTCTGCCTGCTCGCCGACCAGCATATCGCCCGGTTGAAGGCGCAAAATGTGCGTTACGTGGAATGGATGTTGCCCGCCGGCGCCTTTGGAGTGCGACTTGGGACTTCCGAAGCCATGGAGCGTGTGGGGGCGCTGCGGGAATGGGTCAATCGCTACCAGAATGGCGATATTGAGATTGCCTTCACCATCGGCATCGGGCGGGACAAGCCCGCGGAGGTCGTCGCCGAATTTGCCGGGCCGCTGCTGGCGCTGCACGAAGCCGGGCTGATCGTCGGGATCGGCGTCGCCGGGCCGGAAGCCGGCTATCCCGTCCAACCCTTCACGCGGACGCTGGCGCGGCTGCACGAAGCCGGGCTGGGCATCGAAGTCCACGCGGGCGAATGGTGCGGGCCAGAATCGGTGTGGGATGCGCTGGACTACGGCTACCCAGATCGCATCGGGCACGGCGTCGCGCTGTTTCAAGACCCTCGGCTGGTGGATATCTTCCAAGAACGGCAGATTCACGTTGAGATGTGCCCCACGAGCAATCTCTGCACCGGCAGCGTCGCGCGGATTGAGGATCACCCCATCGGCAGAGCGCGCGCGCTGGGCCTGAACTTCAGCGTCAACACCGACGATCCCGGCGCGTTTCTATGCAGCATGAACTCGGAGTATCAACTTCTGGCGAACGTGTTTGGTTTCACTGAAGCCGATTTTGCGACGATGTACCAAAACACCCTGAACGCCCGCTTTCTGCCCTAAAATCAAAACTTCTATTTTTTGTCAGCAGATTTAGCGGATTAAGCAGATTTTTTAGTAGTTAACGGCATGTAATCTGCTAAATCTGCTTAATCTGCTGATAGAAAGAGGTAAGCCTAGTGTCCAATTCACAAGAAACAAAGACCGATGGAGTATGGCGCATATTGCCACTCCTCTTCTTTCTGGGTCTCGCTGCGCTGGTTATCCGCAACGCCTGGCTCTCCGACGATGCCTACATCACGTTCCGTACGGTGGACAATTTCATCCACGGCTACGGGCTGACGTGGAACGTCGCCGAGCGGGTGCAATCGTACACTCATCCGCTGTGGATGCTGCTGCTGTCGGCAGCCTACGCCGTCACCCGCGAGAGCTTCTTCACCAGTATGCTTTTGAGCATCGGTATTTCGCTGGCGACGGCGGCTTTGATCGCATGGCGGATGGCGCGCGCGCCGCTCCTGGCGTGCCTGGGCCTCGCCGTGCTGATGCTGTCGAAGGCCGCAGTGGACTACGCCACGTCCGGCCTGGAGAATCCCCTCACCCACGCGCTGCTGGTCGGGTTCCTGCTGCTCTATTTGAAAGACGATGCCTGCACGCCGCGCCGTCTGGGGTGGCTCAGCCTGATCGCGGCGCTGGGCGGAGTGAACCGGCTGGACACGTTGCTGCTCTACCTGCCCGCACTGGCTTATGCCGCGCTTCAGGTGTGGCTAGATCATTCACCGCAGAGACACAGAGAACGCAGAGTGTCGCTCTTCTCCATTCTTTATCCTGTCGTCCTGGGCTTCCTGCCGCTGATCTTGTGGGAAGTGTTTTCGCTGTTCTACTACGGCTTCCCCTTCCCCAACACCGCCTACGCCAAGCTGACCGCCGCGCTCATCACCCGCCAGGCGCTGATGGCTGAGGGGATCGCCTACCTGCACAACTCGCTGCGGGCGGACAGTATCACGTTGGCGGCGATTGGCGCAGCGCTCCTGCTGGTCTTGTTCCGGTGGGAATGGAAGAAGGCGCCGCTGGCGTTGGGGATGGCGCTGTATCTGTTCTACACCGTTTCGGTGGGCGGCGACTTTATGAGCGGGCGCTTCCTCACCGCGCCGCTATACGTCGCCGTGACGCTGCTGGTCAGCCTGAAGCCGGACGCCCTCAAGCCGCGTTATCAAGCCGCGTTGCTGCTTGTGGCGTTGATCGTCGGCGTGGGCGCGCCCTATTCCCCCGTGCGCGCCGGTGGGGAGAAGGGCGCGCCGGCCGGGACCGGCCCCGGCTGGATTCGGGGGCGCGGCATCACAGACGAGCGCGCCAATTACTACCACAACACCGGCCTGCTGCGCGCTTTCGCCGTCTCCCATCCGCTGCCCGACCACGACTGGGCGATACAAGGCCGCGCCGCCCGCGCCGCCGGGCCGCGCGTCGTTGAAAAAGGCTCGGTGGGCTTCTTCGGCTACTTCGCCGGGCCGCAGGTGCATGTGGTGGACCTGTTGGGACTCGGCGACCCGCTCATGGCGCGGCTGCCGTTGGCCGACCCGGATTGGTACATCGGCCACTTTGGGCGATTGACGCCGGCGGGGTACATAGAAACCCTGGAAACCTGCCAGAACCGCATCGCCGACCCCAACCTGGCGCACTACTACGATAAGCTGGCCTTTGTGATTCGCGGCGATCTCTTTGATCCGCAGCGGCTCGTCGAAATCTGGAAATTCAACACCGGCGCTTACGACGCCGCGCTCGACGCCTACAGCTACTTTCGAGGGACGCCCTTCATGCGCGCCTACACCGTCACCAACCCGACAGATCGCCCTTACGTCTACGCTTATCTTTGGAACAACCAGAGCGGCGCGACCTATCTGCTGGACGACGCCTCGGCGCGCGGGCGAGCGTATCGCGTTTCTTGGGAAATTACGCGAGAGGGCGTACAATATACGGGAGCGGCGGCGCAGCAGCTCTCGACCATCGGGCCGCTTTCGGACCAGGACACGCTGCACATCGGCGTCCTCTTCAGCCCCAACCCCGACATGACGGCGCAGGATATGTTCGAATATCGCTACTGGTTCCGCTTCGAGCCGGACGGCGCGCTGACGGTGGTGCTGCCCGGCAAAGGCTTCCACAACGCCGACGCGCCGCAGGGGTTCTGGGCGACGGGCGACATCCGTGATGTGATGCGGGAGCCGTGAGAGTGGAAATGGGTGATTGGAAATCGGTAATCGGTAATGGGTAATAAGAAATGCGTAAGGAGCGGGGTGTGACTGATGAATCCATCCGAAATTGAAGAAATGTTGGCCGGCGGTGAGGATAGTTTCACCGAATTTAAGCGCGACGTAACTCAGCGCAGTGACTTTGCCGGTGAAATGATCGCGTTTGCCAACACGGAAGGCGGGCGCATCCTGATTGGGGTCAACGACGACGGGCAGATCGCAGGCGTGGACAATCCGGCCAACGTCGAAGAGGCGGTGCTGAACCTCGCCCGGCAGAATTGCAATCCACCCTTGACGCCAACGATAGAACGAACAAAAACGGCTAACGGGACGGTGATGATCGTCAACGTGCCCCGCCGGGTCAGCGTGCCTCACGAAAACAACAGCGGACAATGCTTCATTCGAGTGGGGTCAAGCAAGCGGCTGGCGACGCCTCAAGAACGCGCGCGGCTGTTGCAACTGGCCGGCCTGGTTCACTACGATGAAATCCCCATCCCGCGCACCGACATTGCCAATCTGGATATGGAAGCCTTCGGTGCGTACTACCGCCGGATTTATGAATCCCCCCTGGAAACCGCCGATGTGCCGCTTCTCAAGATGTTAGAAGCGATGCGCTTTGTCGTCCCCGACCTGGATGGGCATCCCCGATTGTCGCTGGCCGGATTGGTGCTGTTTGGGCAGGCTCCAGAAGATTTTCTTTACTACGCGCGCATTTCCGCGGTCCGGTGGGCTGGCCGGGAAGCGGGAGAAGTCATCATAGACCGTCAGGAGATCACCGGGCGCTTGCCCCAACAGATCGAACACGCGGTAGCCTTTATTGAACGCAACACGCGCCTCGCCACCCACATCAACGGCGCCCAACAAAGCGATTATCCCGAATACCCCCGCGCCGCCTTACGAGAGGCGGTGGTCAACGCAGTGGCCCACCGCGATTACAGTCTGACCGGCGCGCAGAGCTTGCTGTACATTTTTGACGACCGGATCGAACTGCGCAGCCCCGGCGCCTTGCCCAACAGCGTCACCCTGGAAAACATCCGCACCCACTACAGCAAGCCGCGCAACGAAACCCTGGCGCGCGTCTTGTTCAATCTGGGGTACGTCAACACTCTCGGCTCAGGTATTCCACGGATGATCCGCTTGATGAAAGAATCCACCGGGCGCGAACCTGATTTCGAGACCGTCGGACAACAATTCTTGGTTCGCCTTTGGGGAAAGCCAATTCTCAGCTTGTAGGCGGGCGAGCGAAAATTGGAAATGGGTGATTGGAAATCAGTAATGGGTAATGAGAAATGAGTAAGGAGTAACCAGTTCCAGTTACCAGTCACTCATTTACCCATTACGCATTTCGCATTACTATTCGGAGAAACACTATGACCTTCAACGACCTTATGCCCTATTTGCCTTTGCTTATCCCACTGATCCTGATTGACCTCGGACTAAAAATCACCGCGCTGGTGGACATCCTCACCAAACAGCCGAAGCTGCGCGGGCCGAAATGGCTGTGGATTATCATCGCCGTCGGCGTCAACCTGATCGGGCCGATCATCTACTTCACGCTGGGCCGCGAGGAAGCATGAGCGACGCCGCCATCCGCTGCGAGGGGCTGACCCGTCACTATGGGGACGTCGTCGCGCTGCAAGACCTGGACTTGTCCGTGCCTTACGGCTCCGTCTTCGGCTTCCTGGGGCGCAACGGCGCCGGCAAGACGACCACGATGCGCCTGCTGGTGGGATTGGGCCATCCAACCGCCGGGCGCGCGTGGATCGCTGGGGTGGAGACGACCAACGCCGACAGCCACGCCCGCGAGAAGTTCGGCTACCTGCCGCAGGACCCGGCCTTCTACGCGTGGATGACGCCGCGCGAGTATCTGGACTACGCCGGACGGCTGTTCGGAATGCCGGACGCCGATCGCAAGGCGCGCATCGAGGAGATGCTGGAACTGGTGGGCTTGAAGGACGCCGCGCGGCGCAAAATCGGCGGATTCTCCGGCGGGATGCACCAGCGGCTGGGGATCGCGCAGGCGCTCCTGCACCGCCCCCCCGTGCTGCTGCTCGACGAGCCGACCAGCGCGCTCGACCCGGCCGGCCGCTACGAGGTGCTCGATCTGCTGGACAAACTGCGCGGCGCCGTCACCGTCTTCTTCTCCACCCACATCCTCGCCGACGTGGAGCGCATCTGCGATACCATCGCCATCATCCAGAAGGGGCGCCTGTTGCTGGTGGCCGGGCGCGACGAACTTCGGGAACGCTATCCTCTGAACACCGCTGTCCTCGAACTCGACATCGCCAGCCTTGCCGTGAGCGCAGCCGAACGGCCGCCGTGGCCGGAGAGCCTGATCCCTGCGTTACAAGCACAACCCTGGATCACCGGCGTAACGCAGGACAAAGCCGTCCTGCGCGTCGTCGTCAACGACGTGGCGCACGGCAAACAAGCCCTGCTGCCCCTCATCTTGCAACAAAACGTCATCCTCACCCGCTACGAGTGGGTGCGCCCGACGCTGGAAGAGATCTTCTTGAAGGTGAGCGCATAGATGATCATCTTTACCTATACTTTATCCGTCTTGTTGATGATTGCTACGCCCGTTGTCGTGGCCGTACTGCTGCGCCGCCGCTTCACCACGCCGTGGTTCCTGTTCCTCGTCGGCTCGGCGACGTTTATCGGGTCGCAAATCGTCCACATCCCCCTGAACGAATGGCTGGCGGACATTGAGCTGCTGCCGGCGACCGGATCGCTGACCGGCCCCCCGCTCTGGCGGACATCGCTCATCCTGGGGCTGACGGCCGGCCTGTGCGAAGAACTGGCGCGCACCGTAGGCTACGCGCTGCTGCGCCGCTTCCGCCGCTTCGAGCATGGCGTGATGCTCGGTGTGGGGCACGGCGGCATTGAGGCGATGGTCTTCGGCGCGGTGCAGACGGCAGCGATGATCACGTCGCTGCTGGCGCTGCAAAGCACAGACCTGACGACGCTCAACCTCGCCGCCGACCAGATGGTCGCGTTGACCCAACAACTGGAGCGCCTCAACAGCTCGCCCCTGTGGGCCGCGCTCCCCTGGCTGGAACGCTGTCTTGCTATGACCATTCACGTGATGTTATCGGTGCTGGTCTGGCAGGCGTTCGCGCAGCGCAAAGCCTGGTACGTCCCGCTGGCGATTGTGTACCACGCCGCGTTTGACGCCATCGCCGTCTACGTGGGGCAGCAGACCGAGTCGGTGCTCATCCTCTACGGCGTCGAGCTGCTCATTCTGGCGCCGGGTCTGATCTGGCTCTGGCGGGTCTGGCAGAAAGAGGCCGGGCCGCGTCCCGTCACTTCCTCGCTGCGCGCCGAATGGCGCAGCTTCGCCGCCGCCACACGCAAGGAGCTGTTGCAACAATGGCGCACCAAGCGGGTCATCGTAGTCGCCGCTGTCTTTGCCTTCATCGGTCTGGCCTCGCCGCTCTTCGCCAAGTTCACGCCGGAGATCATCCGCGCGGTTCCCGGCGCGGAACAATTCGCCGACCTGATCCCCGAACCGAGTGTAGCGGACGTGATGACGCAATATGTGAAAAACTTGACGCAGTTCGGTTTTATGATCGCCGTGCTGTTAGGCATGGGTGCAATCGCAGGGGAAAAGGAGAAGGGCACGGCGGCGCTCATCTTGTGCAAGCCGATGCCGCGCTGGGCCTTCGTGTGCAGCAAGTTCGTCGCCCAAACCCTGCTCTACATCGCCGGATTCTTCATCGCCACGCTCTGCACGCTCTACTACACGTGGTTCTTGTTTGGCCCGGTGGACGTGGGCGCGTTCTTTTTCAGCAATCTGCTGCTCCTGGCGTGGTTTATGACCTACGTGGCCGTGACGTTGACCGGCAGCACGCTGACAAAATCGGTGGGCGCAGCGGCGGGCGTAGGACTCGGCGGCGCCGTCCTGCTGATGCTGGCGGGCAATCTGCCGATGTTCGGCCCGCTGATGCCCGGCGCGCTGGTCGCCTGGGCCAGCCAATTGGGGTTGGGGACGTCATCTGACCCGGTGACGGCCAATGGCGGCGCGGTGGCGATGGCGTTGGTGATTGTGGTAATGTGTGTCCTCGGCGCGATTGCGGCGTTTGAACGGCAGGAGTTGTGATACCTCAACGGATTGAACGGATTTCAACGGATTCCGAATCCCCCTTATCTTGACCGGTGGTGTCGCCTGTAGTATCATTAATACAAGGACGCAATGAGCAAAATAGAAAAGTTACGGAAACAAATTGAGGAAGGCCCCAAGCACGTTCGCTTTGAAGACCTGGATCGGCTTTTACAGGCTTGTGGGTTTGAGGTACGCCAATCGGGTCATGGAAGCAGTCATTACTTTTACAGCAAGGGTCGCGTCAAACTCTCAATTCCCCGACGACGCCCGCACCTGCTTCCGATTTATGTACGGCTGGCATTGGAAGCCATTGATCTGGCCGAACAACAGGAGGAAGAGGCAGCATGAGTGAGAAGAATTTGGACTATTATTTAAGTCTACCCTATCGAATTGAAATTTACCCTGACGATGGCGGTTATACAGCCGCCATCCCCGATTTGCCGGGCTGTATCACATGCGGTGAAACGCTGGCAGAAGCCCTCGAATTGATCGAAGACGCCAAGGCTGGATGGCTGGAATTAGCGTTGGCCGATGGAGACCCGATTCCAGAGCCTTTGCCGGCAGAGGCAGTTTCTCGTCGCCCCACTTACAGTGGCAAATTTACCGTGCGCCTGCCCAAAAGCCTGCACCAACGTCTGGCCGAACGTGCGCGCGATGAAGGGGTCAGCCTCAATCAATTCGTCAATGTGGCATTGACCCAGGCCATCACCGGCCAACAATACACGCGCTCATTGTGACTGCCAGAGAGATGACCCAACAGGGGCGTAGAACCTATGGTCGAGAATAGAAGGCAATTTGTAAATCGCGCCTACCTTCTGGTTTTGATCCTGCTCCTTACAGCGTGCAGTGCGTTGTCCCCAGTGGCCCCCCCCCCCACGCCGACGCCGGACGTCACCGTCTGCGCGAGCGGCTGCGACTTCACCACGCTCCAGGCGGCGATTGACGCGGAAAGCACGGCGTCCGGCGACGTGATCGCCGTGCAGGAGGCTGTGCATACCGAAGCCGCCATCGTCATCCACAAGAGCGTCACCATCCAGGGTAATGGCGCAGACGCGACCATCGTGCAGGCCGATCCGCAGCCCGAAACGGCCACCGAGCGGGTGTTCAGCATCCCCGACGGCGTCACCGTGACCCTGCGCGCGCTCACGATCCGCCACGGCAATCCGCACACGACGCCGGAATCGGGCGGCGGCGTCCGCAATGAGGGGACGTTGACTGTGGAAAACTGCCTGATCACAGCCAACAGCGGCAGCGCGGGCGGCGGCATCCACAACGGCGGGACGCTCACCGCGATTAACACGACCATCAGTCACAACCTCGCGCGCGGCGGCGCCGATGCTCAATACGAATGTAACACCGGCGGCGGCATCAAGGATATGGAAGGCCTCGTCACACTGCGTAACAGCACGGTGAGCGACAATAGAGCGGAAGGCAAAGGCGGCGGCATTCACGTCGCGTGTAAGGGGATTTTGGTGCTGGAAAACACCGTCATCCGCGCCAACAGCACCCTCGACGACGGCGGCGGGGTATACATTGACGGGGTGGGATATTTCACCCGCGCCACCCTCAGCGCCAACGTTGCCAAAACTGGTGGGGGCGTCTACCTGAGTGGATCGGGGGAACGCAACCTGATTCGCGGGCAGTTGAACTACACGGCCACCCTCATCGCCGCCAACACTGCGCAGATGGAGAAATACGGCGTGGCTGACTGTATGTTCGGCGATCACGCCAGCCTCGGCGCCAACGTCAACAACTGGGTGGGCGATGGCACATGCTCACCGGCGCACACCGGCGCGCCAACCGCAGTCCCCCGCGACATTGGCGCAAGGGGTGATTAAAAATTGGAAATTAGAAATGAGTAATCTGTAATGCGTGACAAGTTTCTGATTACCAGTTTCCAGTTACCCATTTCTCATGACTCATTTCCCATACCATCAAGGAGGTAACTATGACATCATTCAACGGGTTAGGCTTACACTTGGGCAACCTTTCCCGCCTCTCCAACGCGCAAACCCGTTCCATCAGCCCGGAAAACTTCACGGGCGATAAGGGCAAAGCGGGGATGGCGACGGAGGGCACGGGGATGCACTGCGCCCGCGATCTGGGGCAGGGCTGGAAGATTTCGCCGTCGGTGCGCATCCAGCCGGGGCAAACGTTCACGCTGGCCGACATTGACGGGCCGGGCGCACTCCAGCAGATCTGGATGACGCCGACGGGCCTGTGGCGCTACACGATCCTGCGCTTCTACTGGGACGACCAGGAACAGCCTTCAGTGGAATGTCCGGTAGGCGACTTCTTCGGGATGGGCTGGGGGCCGGGCGCGCAACTGTCGTCGCTGCCGGTGTGCGTGAATCCGGGCAGCGCGTTCAACTGCTACTGGGAGATGCCCTTCCGCCAGCACTGCCGCATCACCGCCGAGAACATCGCCGACGAGCCGATGACGCTGTACTACCAGATCAACTACACGCTGACCGACGTGCCCGAAGACGCCGCGTACTTCCACGCGCAGTTCCGCCGCACCAACCCGCTGCCGTACAAAGACGTGTATACGATTCTGGATGGCGTGCGCGGACAAGGACATTACGTCGGCACGTATCTGGCGTGGGGCGTCAACAACGTCGGCTGGTGGGGCGAGGGCGAGATCAAGTTCTTTATGGACGGCGATGGCGAGTTCCCCACGATCTGCGGCACCGGCACAGAGGATTACTTCTGCGGCTCGTACAACTTCGAGAGCCAGGTAACGCATCAGTACCAGGAATTCAGCACACCCTACTCCGGCCTGCACCAGGTCATCAAACCGGATGGCATCTACCGCTCGCAGCAGCGCTTCGGGATGTACCGCTGGCATCTGATGGACCCGATTCGCTTCCGGCAGGATTTGCGCGTGACCATCCAGGCGCTTGGCTGGCGCAGCTACGGGCGCTATCTGCCCCTGCAAGATGACATCGCCTCGGTGGCGTACTGGTATCAGACGTTGCCGACGGCGCCATTCCCTACCCTACCGGATCGGGATGGGCTAGAGGTAATCTGAACTTAGCTCACCCTAAAACATTTTTCATCAGCAGATTTAGCAGATTAAGCAGATTGTAATAAATAATCTGCTTAATCTGCTGACAGAAAAAGAGATAGTGACAGGCATACGACAAACTATGAACAAACTGTTGAACCTACGCATCGGCTGGAGTCTTGTCCTCTATATCCTGGCGGACATCTTTTGTGTGGGGATGGGGATGGGCGTGCCATTCTTCTGCATCTTGCTGGGCCTACCGCTGGGATGGATGATCACGCAGCGGATCATGCTCACGGAGACGGACTTGCGGGCGACGCTCCGCAAGTCGCTGGTCTACGCGGCAGCGACCTCGGCTATCACCCTCGGCCTCATGGCCGTCCTCTGGGGGCCGGCGGCGCGGATGCTGTTCGATCCCGCCGCCGATCTTGCCAACTTCGGGATGCCGCTCCTCCTCTTTGAGCCTACCGCCAGCTTCATCGGCTGGCTGGTATTGATGATTTTCATCTCGCCCTTCCTGCAATTTCTGATGACGCTCTTTGGGGTATATTTGACAGGGTGTGGTTTCCCCATCATCCAGCTAAAAAAGAGGGAATAAAATGACTGCCATTCTCGATCAACTCTCATCCCGCAGCGGCGACCGCTCGGAGGCTGCAAACCTGACCGTTGTGGCGCAGTGCCGTGCCGACCCCACGCTTGTGGCGAACGTGGCCGCCGGACTGGCGGACAAAGACGCCGCGGTGGTCGGCGATTGCGCGGAGGTGCTCACCCATCTCGCCGAAGAGCATCCCGACTGGGTGTCACCCCACGCCCCGGCGCTCGCGGCGCTGCTGGCGCACAAGAAGACGCGCGTCCGCTGGGAGGCCATGCACGCGCTGGCCTTTGTCGCGGGCAGCGTGCCGGACGTGATCGCAGACCTGCTGCCGCGCCTGCGGTGCATCATCCAGGAAGACGCCAGCATCATCGTCCGGGATTATGCGGTTGACGCCTTGAGCAATTACGCCAGCGTCAACGCGCAAACAGCAGCGGAAGTGTATCCCCTGTTACAAGAGTCCCTGGTCGCATGGGAGGGTCGCCACGCCGGACACGCGCTGCCGGGATTGGTACACGTGGCAGTCCACCTCCCAGAACGTCGAGCCGACATCCAGGTCGCCATCCAACCTTGCCTGGAACACCCGCGCGCCGCCATCCGCAAAGCGGCCAAAGCTGCGCTGAAAGCCATTAACAATCCATGAAACGTCTAATGACGTTTGACGTTTGACGCATCCAAAATCCACAGACCAAAGGAGCAGTGTATGGCAGACAAAGTACGCATCGGCATTATCGGCGTTGGACAGATCGGCAAGAGCCATCTGCGTAATTACAAGAACATCCCTGACGCGGAGTTAGTGGCGGCGGCGGACATCAATGCGGCGGAACTGGGCCGCGTGGCGGCGGAGTTCGGCATCCCCCACACCTATACGGACTTCCGCGAGCTGCTCAAGCGCGACGACCTGGCAGCGGTGGACGTGTGCCTGCACAACAACTTCCACATGCCCGTCACCGTCGCCGTGCTGGAAGCGGGGAAGCACGCCTACTGCGAGAAGCCCATCGCGGGCGCATACACCGATGGCGCGAAGATGGTGCAGGCGGCCAAAGACACCGGGCAAATGCTGCACATCCAACTCAGCACGCTGTACAGCAAAGAGACGAAGGCCGCGCAGTATCTCATCGAGCACGGCGCGCTCGGCAAGATTTACCACGCGCGCTCCACGGGCTTCCGCCGGCGTGGGCGGCCCTACGTGGACGGCTACGGCACGCCGGCCTTCGTCCAGAAACACAACTCCGGCGGCGGCGCGTTCTACGATATGGGCGTCTACCACATCGCCAACATCCTCTACCTGCTCGGCAATCCCAAAGTGCTGCGACTCACCGGCAAGACCTACCAGGAAACGCCCATTGACCCGCGCCGGTTGGAGATCAGCCATTACAACGTCGAAGAGCTGGGGATGGGCTTCGTGCGGCTGGAGAACAACATCGCGCTGGACATCATCGAGTCATGGGCCATCCATCTGGACGGGTTCGAGGGATCGTACATCGTCGGCTCAGAGGGCGGCATCAGGTTGGAGCCGTTCGGCTACTACCACGCCATCGGCGACGTGGCGCTCAACAGCGCCGCCGACCTGGGGCAGTTCGACTACCGCCAGCACAACGTCCACGAGATCGGCGACGTGTATGACAGCTCGCAGCATCACTGGATCGCCGCGCTGCAAGGCCGCGTCCCGCTCCTCCCCACCGCCGAGGTCGCGCTGAACACCATGCTCATCTCCGAAGGCATCTACCTCTCCGAGAAGCTGGGCCGCGAGGTGACGGCGGAGGAGATTGCGGAGATGTCGGAGTCTACGGCGGTAAAGGTGTAGGTAGACGGTAGACGGTAGACGGTAGACAGGGGGGATGTCTGTCGTCTTTTTCATCAAAAGGAGTCAAAGGGAGCTAGTGGACTATGAGCAACAGAAAACAAACCCAGGGCGCATGTGGCTTTTGTGGTCGCATGATGACCAAAAGCGGGCTGAGCAAACACCTGAAAACCTGCGTCAAACGGCAGGAAGCCATTCAAGCGGCAGCGTCCCAGGCAGCAAGCCAACCTCCCATCCGCCTCTATCATTTGCAAGTCCAGGACCGTGCGTCGTCCGATTTCTGGTTGCACCTCGAAATGAAAGGCACGGCCACGTTGAAAGACTTGGATCGCTATCTGCGCGCCATCTGGCTGGAATGTTGCGGGCACCTCAGCCAGTTCTCGGTGGGCGGGTGGAGCGGCGATCAAATTCCGATGAGCCGCAAAATTGAGCAGGTGTTCCTGGTCGGCACAGAGTTGACGCACATCTATGATTTCGGCACC
>Ga0116144_10002846_pt1 | contig 18015 bp, 9 predicted proteins | sample AD_UKC035_MetaG_FD_89746 | JGI IMG/M metagenome (GOLD analysis project Ga0116144, IMG submission 89746) | Active sludge microbial communities of municipal wastewater-treating anaerobic digesters from USA - AD_UKC035_MetaG | ecosystem: Engineered > Bioreactor > Anaerobic > Digestate | place: USA...
AGATGAAATCACTTCCATACTCGGAGCCTGACAGGAAAAAAGCCGCCGCTGAATTCTCAAAAATCAGGCAGGGAAAGAACTATTCCCCGATGATTTTTGACAGCTATGTCATTGACATGGCGCTTTCCTTTGCGGAAAAACAGGATATGACAGTAGCCGTCCACACGGGCTATTGGGGTGATTTCAGGAAACTTCATCCGCTCCACATCATACCCCTTCTGCAAAGATTTCCCGCAATCAGGTTCGACATATACCATCTCGGATATCCCTGGGTAAGAGATACCCTCATGCTTGCCAAGGGATTTTCCAACGTATGGCTCAATTTCTGCTGGACCTACATAATATCAGAGAAATGTGCCGCGGACGCCCTAGATGAAGCCATTGATACCGTCCCGTCCAACAGGATAATCGGGTTCGGGGGAGACTACAACAAGCCGGTGGAAGAGGTTTACGGACACCTGGTAATGGCAAGAGAGAGCATGGCGAAGGTGCTGGGAAGAAGGATACGGGAAGAAACGATGTCAGAAAAGCAGGCCCTCACCCTTCTGAAAAAGTGGTTTTGGGATAATCCCGTTGAGCTATACAGGCTTAAATTGTAAGAAAAATTTCTGCAAACCCCGGCAACCTGAAGAACTCCCGCTGATTCAAATGCCTCTGCAGAAGTGCGATCCATCGCACTTCTTTTCGCAGGCTGAAGCCTGCGGCTACCAGAAAGTCTTACAGGCTTAAGGGAATAATTATTTCAGGCAACCGGCAAGCAAGGTAACAAAATCATAGCTTTTTATAAACGGAAGTTTCTGGTAGCCGTTTATCTTGGTCATCACAACTCCATATTCAGGCAGAACCAGGCAGAACTGCCCGCCGTTGCCTCCCATGTTCCAGGACTTTATATCACTGCCCCTGGATGTCCACCACCCCAAACCGTAACCGAGTTTTGCCTGTCCATCTTCATTCTGAGGCTGCTTTTCCAACCATGTCCCCCTGCGCCAGGCATTAATCCTGTGGGGGATATCGGTAAAGCTTTCCCTGACAAACCCCGCGGGAAGCAACTGCATGTCTTTCCAACTGCCTCCATTAAGATACAGGTGTCCGATTCTTGCGAGGTCGCTTGCCGTCCAGTAGGTCCCCCATGAGCCGATATTTACAGCAACCTCTTTCACATCGGAAGTCATAACAGTTTTGGGGGTCTGTGCCTGGCCCCCGGTCATCCAGTCAAATTCATATTCCATTCCGACAACATCCAGCACCTTTTCCATCAAGACATCCTTAAGCTCCCTGCCATAGATATACGTCAATGCGCACGCAAGGGCCACTGGCTGGGCATTCGTATAATGGTATTCTTTGCCCGGCTCAATATTGCCCGGGTCAACATATTCCATGGGATGAACGTAGGGCGCCCCTGCCGATATCCCCGATGTCATGGTGACAAGATGCCTGAATGTTATCCTATCAGCGTACGGACCTCCTTCAAAACCTGGCCAGAAATCCTTTACCTTCGCATCAAGCCCGGGAACCAGGCCGTCACGAATTGCGAGCCCCAGCATCATGCTTGTTATGGATTTCGTACAGGATTGTATCTCAACGGTTTTTTCGCGTGGACCGGCATAATTCCACTCGGCAACAAGGTACCCGTTGCGTATCAATACCCCGTTTGCCTCTGCAAATTTCATTTTCCCGTCTATCGCATCAAGAATTTCTCCTGTGAACCCGAAATCCGCGGGATTGCCCTTCTGCCATTTTACCCCGGGAAAAATCATGTTTGATTTAGCCATAATATATCTCTCCTTTTTTTATTTTAAGAAGTTGTTTGAACTCAAAATCCTTTTTTCTTTCCTCAATTTTATTCTGCCGTATATTGCGTGTCAAAAAAAACTTGACAGAATATAGAGAGGTGTAATAGAATTTCTATGAAAACTTTACTGTTACAATGTTACAAAAATTACGCGTTTCAGATGTTTTTGGTTAAGCTTTCGTTTCGAAAGAGAAATTGAATAAACACACAACTGGAGGTGGTGAAAAGAATAAATTGAGTGCTTGAAGAAACCTGCAAACGCAAGGAATATCCTGTATCCGCAATGTGCAAGAAGGAGGTATATATAAAATTGTAATGGGGGTGGATAAAATGGATAAGAAAAATAAAGGATTTACCCTGATAGAACTTCTCGTGGTTATAGCCATCATAGCGATACTTGCGGCAATGCTTCTGCCGGCCCTGGCAAGAGCGAAAGAACGGGCATCGAGAGCCGTGTGCATAACCAACCTGAAACAACTGGGATTGGCGCTCCATATATATGCACAGGACTGGGGCGGCTGGTTTCCCATACTCGACCAGAGAGAAGGAAAGGATGCTCAGTCTAAAACAAACAGGTCGCTGGCCCTGCTTACAGGCCAGACCGTTCCGGATGAAGGAGGGGTTGCCCATCCTGCCCTTGACAGTCCTGCTTACGTTACGGACGCCAAGCTTTTTATATGCCCGAGCACGCCATCCACACCTGACCCCGACATACCCGGCAAACTTATGATGCCCTTGAATGGCCGTGGATTACCAGGTACTTGTTCTTACGCGTATGCATACGGGCTCAATCTTCAGACTCATCCGGATACCGCTATAATGGCAGATACAAAAGCACAGAATTCAGGCTACATATGGCAATATGCCTCAGACCCTGCATGGCGCAGAGTCTATAATTACTACAACCATAGTCTTTACGGAGTGAACGTACTGTATGTTGGAGGAAACGCCAGGTGGGTCGACGTTCTCCGGTCAACTGACTCTTCCTCTAGGTATTTGCCAGCCACCCCGTTCCCCAACTGCGGTGTGGGCAAGGATTATACCTTGAGGGATCTTTATAGTACATACTGATGGCACGTTTGGGGAAAAGAGGAGGTAAAAAAATGAAAGAGAAAAAGAGATGCATCCGCAGAAGTTTTGACAGAAGAGGCGGGTTTACGCTGATAGAGCTTCTCGTGGTCATAGCAATCATTGCGATACTTGCGGCAATGCTTCTGCCGGCTTTGTCAAAAGCAAGGGCAAGGGCGAAAGCATCTGTCTGCATGAACAACCTGAGACAGATAGGGTTGGGTTTGCTTCTTTACGCGGAGGACTTTAAAGGCTGGATGCCCTCCGGTGCTTTAGCTACTACGTGGAAAAGTCCTTATACTTTGAAAGGATATATCGACCCCAACCTGGTTGTCTGCCCTTCCGCAAAACCCTACGTGCTTGACAAAAACAATAACGATGCCGACAGGGCCATATATGCACGAAGGTATGAAACATTATTCAGCGACCGTTTCTATCCCAACTGCATCTATTTTTTTAATAAAACTCCTCAATACCAGCAGGATCTCTGGCTAATAGCCGAAGCTGTCGACATAAATCCGTCTGCTACAAGGTTTGGCTATCAATACTATACGCTCAGCCAGGGAGACTATGCACATTTCAGGCATGCAAACACCATGAACATGCTCTTCGCTGACGGACACGTGGAGGCTGCAACCCCCAGCCGGTTTATAGAGGCAACCAAGAGACACAGCAACCTTGCCAGTAAATATTGGCGGGTTATGTATGCCGACGGCAGGAGAGACACCCTGTACTGGTAGCAACAAAAATTTAACGTCTGAAAAGCGCCTGATATAATAAAAGGGAGTATTCATAAATCCGCGGCAGGAGATAAGCTTACCAAATATCCTGAAGCAATCCGGCGGCTGAAAAAACACACACATTTACCTATAACAAGGGAGGAACATTATGAGTGAATTGGCAATATACGGAGGCAAACCGGCCGTACCCGCCGGCGCAGTAAAACCATGGCCGCTTATAGAGAAGACAGACGAAGATATGGTGATAGCGGCGCTGAGAAGCAACCACCATTTCTTTGGCCCGGAATGTTTGGCCCTTCAGGAAGAATTTGCCGCGTGGAACGGGAATAAGTACTGCATCACAACCAACAGCGGCACTGCCGCCCTCCACATGAGCCTGGTGGGATGCGGGGTGGGAGCGGGTGACCATGTGCTGGTCAGCGCATACTCGTGGTCTGCAAGCGCAACCTGCATTTTGCACCACTGCGCCATACCTGTATTCGTAGACATTGATTTCGATACCGTCAACATGGACGTAAACAAGATAGAAGCCGCCATCACTCCCCGCACAAAAGCTATAATTGCCATACACCTGCATGGCCTTGCACTCGACATGGAAAAACTCATGGCGATTGCGAGAAAGCACAAGCTGCTGGTAGTGGAAGACGCTTGCCAGTCTCCCGGGGCCCTTTTCAAAGGGAAAAAAGTCGGAACGTTCGGGGACTGCGCGGCTTTCAGCATGGCCCATAACAAGACCCTCTGTTCGGGAGAAGGCGGATTCTTTGTTACCAACGACCCGGCAAAACATGAGAAAGCCAAGCAGCTATGGTCATTCGGAGAAACAAAAGCGCCGGGCGAAAAACGCGACTACCATGCACACATGATAGGCTGGATGTACAGGAATAACGATATTATCGCGGCGTTCGGCAGGTCACAGCTGAAAAAGCTGGACTACCATCTCAAGGTCCAGAAGGAAAACGCGCTGAACTTCCATGAACAGATAAAGCACCTTGCCTCAAAGGGCATCATACTGCCTTTTGAACCGGCAGGATACAACCACACCTGGTACGAGTATGTCGTCAGGCTGGACATGGAGAAGATCGGATGGAAAGGAGACCCCGGGGTCTTCCGCGACGCAGTCAATAAAGCCCTCATGAAGGAAGGAATGAGAACGGCCATATGGCAGAGGTTGATACTTCCCGAAATGACCGTTTTCCGGAACAAGAACGCCTACGGGCTTGGTGTACCGTGGAGCGTGGATAACGCCGGCGAGGGAGTGGAATACATTCCCGAACAATATCCCAACGCCATCAGGCATTCCCGGACACACATAGGAATAAATATGCCCCTGCGCGCTCCCAACGGGCCTGAAACGATAAAGCTCCTGGCAGAAGCGTACAGCAAGGTATTGGGAAACCTTGACCGGATAGATCCTGAGAAAATAAGCAAAATAGACATCTGAAAAACAGCCAAAGAATAATCATCCGGAAGGAAACATGTCAGAAAAACAAAACTTCCGCGCGGGAGTGGCACAGGTAGATATAACGCCGCCTCTCGGTTCGGACCTCGGGGGTTATCATCACAGGCGGCTTGCCAGGGAAATACGGAGCCGGCTTTACACGAAAGCCATGGTCATCGAGAGCGATGGAAAACGCATTGCCCTGGTTGCCAACGATATCTGCATGCTGAGCGATGATATTACATATCCTGCAAAGGAGAAAATCGCTTCATCTTGCGGGATACCTGCCGAGGCCGTGATGCTCTCCGCAACCCATACCCATACAGGTCCCGCCATAGATATAGTGTCGGGAGTCCCTGCCACGGGATTGCCCTTTTCCCCCGACCCCGTCTACATAAAGAAGCTGACGGAAAATATCGTGAAGGGTGTCATGGAAGCCTGCAGCTCTTTGTTTGATGCCGGGATTTTTTACGGGCAGGCCCAGGCGGAAGGTTTCTCGATAAATAAACTGTGCCGCCTGAAAAACGGCAGGGATATCTACGACACACGGCCCATGGACGGCGGACGTGACGGGCGCATAGGGTTTTCCGGCCCCCTCGATAATTCCGTACAGGTATTGTGCATAAAGGATACGGAGAAAAAAGTAAGGGCGTTTGCCGTAAATTATGCCTGCCATCCCAACAGCGGCCCGGATGTCATCTGGGCGGAGTGGCCCGGAGAAATGGCAGAGACCATCTCCCTTGTTTACGGACAGGATGTCCCATGCCTTCTCCTGCAGGGAACATCGGGAGATGTCGACTGCATGCTTAACCTTCCCCATGAAAGAATAGGCAGGGGCATAGCGGGTGCGGCCATCATGGCTATCGAAAGGGAGCAGAATCCCTCGACTGTTTTACCGATAGATTTCCGCATGAAAAATATACCGATGCAGCTGTTGGCCAAGACCCCGGAAACCGAACGGCTGATGAACGAAATAAAGAAGAAGCCTGACAGGAGCCTGCCTGAAGAAAGCTGGCTTAAAAGATATAACGGGTGGAATCCCGGGTGCACGGAAATCAACGTTCCCATCCAGTGCCTGCGCATGGGACAGACAGCCTTTGTCGGCCTGCCGGGAGAAATTTTCACGTCCATAGGATTGGAAATAAAAAGGTATTCACCCGCCGCCAATACGATGGTGGTGGAACTGGCCAACACGAGGGTGGGATACGTTCCCCCCGTGGAACAGGCAGACAGGGGAGGATACGGCCAGTGGCCGTTTACAAACCGACTGCTTGTTCCTGAAGCCGCCTCGATAATGGCGGATGCCGCCGTCGGGATGCTCTGGGAGATGTGGGACGTGGATAAAAGATAGAACAGTTAAACTCTTTTTAACAATAAATCGCACAGGAGCTGAAAAATGAGTGAATCCAGGAAATGCCGCGTCGGAGTGGCACAGGCAGATATCACCCCTCCCCTGGGGTCTAATCTGGGAGGGTATTTCCACGCCCGCATAGCAAAGGAAGCGAGGGGAAAACTTTACACCAGGACAATGGTAATCGAGAACGGAGGAAAGCTTATTGCGGTAATTGCCAACGACCTCCTCTATATTACCGATGAAATTTCAATCAAGGCCAGGGAAAAGATATCTTCATCCTGCGGCCTCTCTCCCGAGGAAATAATGATTACCGCAACCCATACACATACCGGGCCTGCCCTTTTGACAATCCCGGGACTGCCTTACGACCACGACCCTGCCTACGTCGGGGAACTCATAGAAAAAATCGTACAGGGGGCAAGGGAAGCATGCGACTCTATGTTTGATGCCGAGATATATTTCGGGAAAACCGAGGCGGAAGGATTTTCAATAAACAAGCTGTGCCGGATGAAAAACGGCAAGGATATTTACGACATAAGGCCCATGGACGGAGGCAAAGACGGGCGGATAGGTTTTTCCGCTCCCCTTGATAATTCAGTGCAGGTTTTATGCGTCAGGGACAATGATAAAAAAGCAAGGGCTTTTGCAATCAATTATGCGTGTCATCCCAACAGCGGGCCGGATTACATATGGGCGGAGTGGCCGGGTGAAATGGCAGAGACCATCTCCGGTGTTTACGGGCAGGATGTGCCATGCCTTTTCCTCCAGGGAACTGCCGGGGATGTCGACTGCATGTACAAGCTTCCCCATGACCAGATAGGCCGCGGCATAGCGGGTGCGGCCATCATGGCAGCAGAAAGGGAGCGTACTCCTTTATCGGTTCTTCCCGTTGATTCCAGGCTCAGGTATGTGCCCGTTCCCAGGTTGTCAAAAACCCCCGAAACTGACCGGATAATGAACGAATTGAGGAAGAAACCCGACCTCAGCCTGCCGGAACAATCCTGGCTGACAAGGTATGACCTCTGGAACCCAGAACCACGGGAAATCAAGATACCCATCCATTGCATGAGGCTGGGAAATATAGCCATGGTGGGCATGCCATGGGAGGTTTTCACATCCATCGGGCTGGAGATTAAAAGGTATTCCCCCGCCGCCAATACGATGGTGGTGGAACTGGCAAATACGAGGTGCGGATACCTTCCCCCCATAGAACAGTCGCACAGGGACGGATACGGAGAATGGACATTCATCACAAGGCTGTTTGTACCGGAGGCGGCCACCATAGCCGCAGATAACGCGATAGAGATGCTGTGGGAGATGTGGGATGCTTCCAGATAAAGGTCAGTCAACATGGTACGCCGGAATAAGTATTTTGTAGCGGTGCTCCTCACGGAGTAAACGATTTATTCCGGGCATTTCCGGGAGACCTCTACAATAAATGCAATAATTGACGCAGGCTTACCGGAGAGGCCCGGCATAAAAAAGCCTGCGGCTACCAAATTGAAGGAAACCGGTAGCCGCATCCCTTCAGGGTGCGCTGGAATGAGAACGCAGGCTGAAGCCTGTGGCTAAAAAAGAATACTACAACAGGGAGGTTTCCATGCGAAGAATATCAGGCCTTATATTTGCGGTATTGATGTCTTTATCCTTAAACCTGCATGGTGAAAGCGATGGATACAACCAGTGGACTGAAAGAAGAGACTCGCTTAAAAAGGACCCATCTGTTGCGAGATACTACACCTTTGAGGATGTGAAAGACAGCAAGAGTATAGTCAAAGACCTCGGTGCCAATGGCGCCAACCTCACATTTATTCCCTACACCGACACGGCAACAAAGAAGATATACGATGATTTGCAGGTGGTGGAAGGAAGATGGCCCGAAAAGAAAGCGGTACGACTCAATCTCGGCTATTATCAGGGTCCCAACTACGAAATAGAAAATAAACGGTTTACAGCCGAGGTATGGTTCCGCAGGATTGGACCTGGCAGCGAGCCGCTGTCGCGGGTGAACCAGAGAAGAGGACACCTGATTTCCCTCCAGGGACACAGGCGTGGATGGCGCATCTATACGAGTTACGACATACCTGTTTCGGTGGAAATGGTAACGTCTGCCTCCGTGATAACTTTCCAGCTGGGAAAAAGCGAGAGCGAGAAAGCATCCTCAGCCGTATCGGCGAAAACCCTGATGACAGACAACAGCTGGCAACACATTGCCGTTTCATGGGATGGAAAAGAGATGCGGATGTACCTGAACGGACAGCTCATGGGAAGCACCGAATACGACAGGGATTATATTCCTGTTTCTGCTGCAAGGCCGAATTCTTTCAGGCTGGGCTTTGCGGGACTGGGACTGGGCGCTGTGGTAACCGATATAGACGAGGTAGTGATATATAACCGGGTGCTGACAGCGGAAGAGATAACAAAACTGAGCAAGGGGACATCGGAGGTTTCAAGAGAAGAAGCCCTTGCCCGGGGAGACGGTTTCCTTGCCCGGGGAGACTTCGGGAATGCACGGAAGGAATACGAAAAATTAAAAACGCTTCCCGATTACGGCAGGGAACTCGCATTATTCAACATAGCGGAGAGTTACAGGCTGGAAAAAAAATTTGCGAATGTCCACAAGGTATTCGCGGAGATATCCGCTATTCCCGGCCTGAAGCCATATTACCGCATTCATTCCATGTTCAAACAGGCCGAAGCATATATTGAACAGAAGGATTACCAGAATGCCCGGCAGCTCTACGAGCTGATATCGAAAACAGAAGGAGCCTCCGATTACCACGTATTTACAGCTAAACTGAAAACAGGCGACTCATTCAGGCAGCAGCGAAAGTACTCGGAAGCCCGCAATCTCTACCACGGGTTGCTGAGAGAGGAAGAATCAGGTTCTTTCCCCAATGACGGTAACAGGCTGGAATTGAGCGACAGGCTGGAAGCCATAGACGGTTTAAACGATGGGGAGGTCGAAAAGAGCATTACCGAAGAGATTGCGGAATGGCTCAACAGCCCCGGGCAGTCAATATACGTCTCCCCGAAGGGAAACGACAGTAACACGGGAACGAAAGAAAAACCTTTTGCCACTTTAAAGAAAGCCCGGGAGGAAGCAAACAGGATTAAAGGGAAAGGCGGGGTGACGATATACCTGCGGGAAGGAAGTTATTTCCTCTCGGAACCTTTAACCTTTACACGGGAAGATTCAGGCACGGAAGACTATCCCGTGGTCTTCAGGAGCTATCCAGGGGAAGAAGCCCGCATTATCGGCGGAGCCCCCGTAAACGATTTCTCTCCCTTGTCCGACCAGTCGGTACTGGGAAAGCTTCCCGAAGAAGCCCGCGGAAAAGTATGGGTTGCCGACCTGAAAAAAACGGGGATAACCGATTACGGGCAGCTTGCCAACAGGGTGGACAGTTCCAATCCCGCAGCCATGGAACTTATATACAACGGCAGAATAATGCAGCTTTCCCGCTGGCCCAACGACACATGGCTGAGGGTTGCCGCCCTGGTTAATCCGGCGGGAGAGTACAAGTTCAGAAATGTGCCCTACGAGAAAGGCAGGTTTATCTATTCGGGTGACAGGCCGGAAAGGTGGAAGGAAGAGAAAGAAATCTGGCTCAAGGGCTACATGGGGGTGGAGACTCCTTTTCTGCTTAAATTCCTGAGAGTTGACTCGATTGATTCAGGCAAGAAGATAATATATGTCAGGGAGGACCCCAAACAGAGAAAGAAAGACCCCCACTACGAAGGCAACCGCATAGCGGCCAAACACCCCTATTTTGCATACAACCTTTTAAGCGAGATAGACATGCCCGGAGAATGGTATTTAGACAGGGAAACCGGGAAACTCTACTTTTACCCTCCGGGCAGGATTGAAAGCGGACAAGTAGTGGTAACCATGATAGATGAGCCGCTGGTGCAATTTACAGATGCATCGAATATAGCCTTTTTCGGACTCACGGTGGAAGGCGGAAGGTCCCACGCATTCCAAATCGAGGGAGGGAGAAACAACATAATAGCGGCTTCCGTGATACGGAATACAGGCCAGTATGCGGTAAGGATAGGAAGCGGATGGGAACACAAGGTTGTAGGCTGCAACATCCACGATACGGGGCAGGGAGGGATAACACTTGACGGGGGAGACAGGGTAAAGCTCATTCCGGCAAGACACCTGCTGGAAAATAATCATATTCACCGTTTTGGAAGCAGGTTCAGCGGAGGAGGCCCTGCAGTATCGGTGAACGGGACAGGCCAGAGAATCGCCCACAATCTCATCCATGACGGCCCCCTGCAGATGCTTTATTTCAATGCAAATGACCACGTTATAGAATACAACGAGCTTCATGATGGACCACATGAAGGAAGGGAGATAGGGGCAGTATATATCTACGGAGCCGACTGGTTCCTCATGAACAGGGGAACGGTCATAAGAAACAATTTCTTCCACCATATAAGCTCCCACTCTTCTCCCAACCTTACCCACGGACTGAACGCCATACACATAGATGCAGTAAACGCAGGCATTGTACTGAAAGAGAACATTTTCTACAGGTTCCCTCAGGGCATATCGAGCACCCAGCCGGGAAATTATATCACCAACAACCTTTTTATTGACGGCTCCTCAAATGCCATAGGGCAGGGAGACCGGTCTGACCTTTTATGCAAAAACGTGGATATAAATGCAGGCCCCAACCTGGAAAGAATGAGAGCTATCTCGGAAAAAATGAAAAGCATGCACTATAAACAGCCTCCGTGGAATTACCGTTATCCCCCCCTTCTCAACATGCTTGAAAGCGAGCCCGCAGTATGGGGAAAGATGCAGGGAAGCATCATAGAGCGGAATGTCAATACCGGCGGCCGTTTTATCTCTTTCGGACAGGGCACGCTTGCCACCACGAGATTCAAAGACAACTGGGACGGGGAAAATCCCCTCTTCATGGATATGGAAAATATGGATTTCCGGCTCAGGCCGGGTTCTCACGTTTACGGGTTGACGGGATGCGGGGAAATCACGAACAAGGCAGGGGTGTACAAAGACGCATTGAGGGCAAGCTGGCCCATAGACCGGAAAAAAGAGGATATAGGAAAGTATTACAAACCCGGATACAGCGCCATAGGAGAAGTGAAGATGACCATGGGAACTATTCCAAGGGTCAGCCCTCCGCTTGAGTATGCCGTTGCCCCGAGAAAAACAGAGATTGTTGTTGACGGTAAACTTGGAGAAAAAGAGTGGCCGGGCATGCAGAAAGACAGTTTTCTTCTTATAGAGAGAAAAGGACCTGCAGGCAAGAAAGGGATAAAATCTTACGCATGGCTCCTATATGACAGCAGGTACCTTTACGTTGCAACGAAACATGAGCCGGACCCTTACACCGAAGCAATGACAGAGACGCAGAAGAACCATTTTCCGGCTTTTGAACTGTCCATTGAAACCCAGGCGGGACCGCACAGCAAGGGATGGTGGATGGATGACATGCCTACCGGCCCCATATATATCATGTGGGGTTACTTCAGCGGGAAGTTCCAGGTGATGAACAACTTCAAGATGCCTTTCAAGAACCTTAAGTCTCTTGAAGACTCCATCGAATACAAGGTCTCTGTCATAAACGAAGAGACCAGGGAATGGACGTCAGAAATGAAGATACCCCTTGCCTCCATAGGAATAAACCCCGCGGAAATAGACAAGCTATGTTTTAACATGGGCGTCTGGAAAAGGGACGACTGGGTTGTATGGGTGCCCACGGGAGGGTCTGTCTGGAGGATAGAAAATGCCGGGTTTATACGGTTTTTAAAATGACCGGCCTTGCAAAAAAAGATTAAATGCGCAAAAAAGGAGAGATGCAAATGAACATGCCTGAATTGAACAACTGCCGCGTGGGAGTAGCGCAGATAGACATCACCCCGCCCATGGGCTCAAACCTGGACGGATATTTTCACAGGAGAATCGCAAAGGAAATAAAGAGCCGGCTTTACATCAAGGCGATTGTGATAGAAGGAAGGGGAAAGCATATAGTCCTTGCTGCAAGCGATGTATGCTGGACGCCCGAACAGATTGTCAACGAAGCGAAGAAAAGAATTGAGGAAACCTGCGGTATTCCGCCCGGAGCCGTTATGATCTCCTCGACCCATACGCATACCTCGCCGGTGCTTGATACGGTTGAAGGGCTTCCTTATTCGGCAGACCCGAAATATGTCAGGGAATTCACGGACAACCTTGTAAAAGCTGTCACTGATGCGTTTAACTCCATGTTCGAAGCCAGTATATACCATGGTAAAACGGATGCGGAGGGTTTTTCCATTTACAAGCTGTGCCGGCTCAAGAGCGGAAAGGACGTGTACGATATCAGGCCCATGGACGGCGGCAAGGATGGACGCATAGGATTGTCCGGAACACTTGATAATTCCGTACAGGCGTTCTGCGTCAAGGACGCAACACAGAAAATAAGAGCCTTCGCCGTCAATTACGCATGCCATCCCAACAGCGGCCCCGAAGCCATATGGGCGGAATGGCCCGGAGACATAGCGAAAACGATAGCCGCTGTTTACGGACAGGACGTCCCCTGCATATTCCTCCAGGGAACGGCGGGAGATGTCGACTGCATGCCGGGACTTCCCCATGAACAGATAGGCAGGGGCATAGCCGGGGCGGCAATAATGGCCGTGGAAAGAGCGAGCAGGCCTGCAAACGTACTGCCTGTGGACTGGCGGTACAGGCATATCCCGGTTCCGCGAGCAGTCAAGAACGAAGAAAGCGACAGGTTCATAGACGCACTGAGGAGAAAAAAGGATATTGGGCTGATGGAGCAAAGCTGGATAAACATATACGACTCATGGAACCCCGAACCGAAAGAGACCCAGGTGCCGGTACAGTGCCTGCGCATCGGAGATACCGCAATAACAGGGCTGAGAGGGGAGATATTCACGCCCCTCGGGCTGGAGTTAAAGAAGTTTTCGCCTGCATCCAACACCCTTGTTGTAGAACTGACGGATGAAAAAAAGGGTGGATACGTCCCCTCAACGGCACAGGCCGGACGGGGCGGATACGGTGAGTTCCCCTTCATCTGCAGGCACCTGGTGGCGGAAGCGGCAGACAGGATGACCGACGCCGCTATCGAGATGCTGTGGGAGATGTGGGACTCTTCCAGATAAAGACCAGCAAATAGGAAGTCTTTTGTAGCGGTGCGTCCTCCTTCGTTAAAACTACGGACGGATGAAATTTATCCCGTATAACGGGACAAGTCAGACGCCTTTATCTTTGCAGCACTTGTAGCGGGTCTGATTTATCAGACGCATTTATCTATATTTTTATCGCACGATGTTAAAAGCGTCCAATAAATTCTTGTCCGCCAAAGTATTAGTGGAGGAGGACACGCTACAAATACAGAAAACCGGTAGCCGTTTATACAAGGAGGAACATAGTGAACATGATTAACCATCTGCCAACTTTTTCTTCATATGCAAATGTTAAACGAATTGTTTTGCTTATATCTGCCTGCATTCTTTTTCATCCGGCGGCAGGCCGCTGTTCAGCGCCCGTCAAGATTGAATTTTCCAATCTTGCCAATGTCCTTCCATGGGAAGAGACACCCAGTGCATTGAACTACAGGGGAGTCAAACTCCACAGCTGCAGGGAGACTTTAATGTCTTCCGAAAGGTGGCTCGATATAATTGTGAAACTCGGCAACGAAGATAAGGTCCCCGGGGAAACCCGGCTGGTAGTGAGAATCAAGGACAGGGATTCCGAGAAGGTTCTTTTTGAGGATAACAGTGCTGTCACAAGTTCCAAAGCGCTCGTCAGGATGGATATGCGCAGTCTGGGTATCGAACAGGCCCGGTTAAGGGTTGAGTGGACGGATAAGGATGGCAAGATTCTGGGAATAGGAGAAACATGGATATCGGCAGACCCAGTAGGGCGTCTTGAACCAGGAACACGCATCCCTGTGAAGATAGACCTGCCTGAAGGAGTACAAAAGATAGACGGCTACCCGGTGCGATTCGGAGTGCCCATGCCGGCAGGAGCGCTCTGGACAACGGAAGGGATAAGGGTGGTCGATTCGGCAGGAAGGGAGATTCCGTCCCAGCTTGAGATTGCAGGGAGATGGGCTGAAGAAGGCGCCGTCAAATGGCTCTGGGTAGACGCACTTGTTACAGGGAAGACGGGAGACGAAATATACCTGGAACAGGGAGATAGAGGAAAAGGAAGTATTCCCTCCTCTCCTGTTGTTGTGAAAGAAAACCGGGGGCTTTTTACCGTTTCCACGGGAGACACCGAATATGTTGTAGGCATAGACGGTGCGCTTGTCAAGGAAATCCGCCGCGGTAACAGGGTTGTTGCAGGAGAAGGGAATATGCGCGGACTTTATGTTATAGACCAAAAAGGCAGGCTCGGAAAGGCCTCCGCCAAAGAGGCCTCCATGAAACTGGAATCTGCAGGCCCGGTTTCCGCGGTCATAAGGATAGAGGGATTTTACAGGACGGCAGAGGGAGAGGAACTCGCCCGCCATATAACCAGGCTGCAGTTTTACGCGGGGCGGCAGGAAGCGGCCGTAACCCATACCCTCATACTCACCAGGGACACAAACGAAATCTGGTTCAAGGATATCGGATGGGAATTTGATGTAAGTACCGGAAATAATCCGGTGGCCTTCTTTTCGCTCTCCGCGGAAACCCATGGAAAAAACCTGAACGTTCCACTGGACGGAGGGAAAACCGCAAGCATGCTTCAGAAAGAAGGCGTTTCGTTGGGATTAAGGCCAAACCAAAGATACTTATACCGATGGAATCGGCCGGAGCCGAGTACGCAAATGGCCCCGTATATGCACGGCAAAAATGTATTTGAGATAACAACAGGCAGCAAAGCCCCATTTTACGAAGGTGACGTTATGGGAGATTGGGCCGCCCTCGCGGGAAAGAACTCAGGCCTCATGCTTTCCTGCAGGGATGCGGCCGCACAGCATCCCAAGGAATTCGAAATAAATGGAAAGAGATTGAATTTGAAACTTTTCAGTTCTTTTTCCGGCAAAGAGCTTGATTTCAGGATGGGAGCCCTTATAAAAAACTGGGGTTTAACCCCTATTGAAAATATGGATTCCTTTGACAAGGTTCCACGGAAAGTACTGGAGGATTACATCAGTTTCATATCAAAACATTCCATTAATGCCGTCGGGTGGGCGAAAACCCATGAATTGCTGCTCTCCCCTTTTACATCTACGGATAATTCCGCATCTGCAAGCAGGCTTCATTCCGGGCAGGTATTCGGGCATGTTTCGCCAGAATGGATAAGGAAAACCGGAGCAATAGGTGCAATACATCCCAGGGATACGAAAAATTTCCCGCTCGAAGAGAGTGTCATAGACAGGGTCTTTTGGCGCCTGGTTGAACCCCTGTTCGGCGGGCCCAAAGGGGGATTTATCGACTACCATGCGGGACCTCACGTCCTCCTGCATTCATGGAGAAGCGGCGGCTATTCCGTGCGCTCCGACAGCTGGTATTTATATGCCCGTTCCGGGGACAGGGAAATAAGGGAGTTTGCACAGGGAACCAACAGGGCGTTTTTGGACAATAATATCGCCCATTGTAATGCAAAGAATAAGACCCTCGGACTTTTTGTTGGAGATGACCCCACTCCAGGAACAGCCAGGGGCAGAAACAGGGTTAGAGACCTGCCTCTTTACTGGCAGGGAACAGCAGACCGGTACGAGCTTACCACCGTGGTAAACCTTGACCAGGCCCTCCTTGATTATTATCTTACCGGGTACAGGCGCGCAGGGGATATAATGTCAAATTTTGCCTCGGCAGCCAGGGCAAACCTTAAAAAAGACCAGTATTCTCCGAGAATTATCCTTGCTTTAAGGCACCTGATGCAGGCCTACGAGATTACATGGGAGCCGAGATTGAAAGAACTCATATACGAAATAACAGAACACCAGGTGTATGACCCGGATAGCCCCGTGCTGCTGTCAAAAGCCAGGCCGCACAGAAGCTCCACCTACAAGATGGAGACAGATACGGATACATTGATAGAATTATGGAACCAGTTTCACGACCCGCTCTTTTACAGGATGGCAAAGGCAATAGGGAAGTATGCATGGGCCGAAGCGGAGACTTACTCGTTTATGCTTCCGAACGTGCTTCCCGCACAGAACCGTGCTTCAGGTCTTGCCGGACATTTTCTCTGGAAAGAAACCGGCGACCCGTCAATTGTTTCCCAGTTTGACTATTCACGACGCAGGCTGGTAGCCGCGGTTCTCAACAGCGAAAAGGAAGGTGCCGCAGGAGTAACCGAAATACCCAAGTATTTCCTCGGCCTGCCCATGGCGATGGATATACTTTCACGCACAGGCGGTGATAAGAATAATCCTGCATCATGGCTTGCTTTTAACGTGGAAAAAGCCCCGATAAGCATCTTTTTCAACAAGCCGGGTGAAACCAGGTTTGTAAATCACAGCCATCCTATGCCTGAAGGAGAAACATCCATGGAGCTTCTCGTGAGAACAGACGGCAAGACTTCCATTGATTATGTTAAGGGCCGAACGGAAAACGGGGTTCTCAAGCCCTGGGCTTCTGGAAGCAACATTATACTTAAACCTTATACAGTAATGGGCCATATATGGGCGGGACATGACCTTCACACCATAACCGAAAAGAGCAGCGGGGTAGTCAAGGTGAACATTCCCAGGGATGCACCGGGAGGCCCCTACGAGCTTGTTTTGAACAGGCCGGGAGAATACACGATATTTTCCAATTTACATGCCCCCATGGCGCTTTACGCCCCTGAAGGATGGATTCCTCCGGTTCTCAACCCGCCTGTCAAAATCTTTTTCAGACTCCCTGAAAATGTTAAGACAGGCAGGATTTTCCTTGAGAAGGAAACAGTTCTTTTCACGCCTGAAGGCAAAGCTTTCAATGAAGGATTAAAGCTTAAAGGATGGGTTGAACTGCCGGAAGATAAACCGGGACTGTGGAGCTTTGAGAGTATCGATGCTGGTTTGGTAAAAACGGAGAACCTGCCGGGATTCTTTGCCATGGGCGACCCTTCCTTCTACATGGAGAAACCGTAAAAATTCAAAGGATTCATCAGCTTATATCTTATACCCATTGAGGGCAGGAGCAAGGTGAGGAGGGGCAGTAAAACCGTGGCACTTGTCCCGTTATACGGAACGTGGTTTGCGATGCGGCAATCTCTCCCTGTTAGTCATTCCGGACTCATCCGGAATCTCAAAACGAGATCCTGAAACCCTTCCAGGGTAAATAAATTCAGGATGACAAAATGGAGTTTTTCCCTGTAGCGGTCTCCCGGAAATACCCGGGATAAACCCCTAACGGGACAAGCCGCACTTCTTTTCACAGGTTGAATATAAGGAGATTAAAATGAAAAAAATATGGGGGTTATTATTTCTGGCAGGTTTCTTCCTGGCATCTTTCTCATTGAAAGCTGGGGAGTTTCCTCTCAAGATAAACGACGTGTCCGGACTTGACTCTCCCTGGCCCATGGTAGCCAGCATCCCTTTTGCAAAGGGAGAGCTTAGAGACCCCTCGGCAATGCGGATAATGAGCGGAAACAGGGAGATTCCTTCCCAGGTGGACGTTGCCTCCGAGTGGAAAGACGGGAGCATCCGCTGGGCGCTGG
>Ga0116144_10002848_pt1 | contig 17999 bp, 14 predicted proteins | sample AD_UKC035_MetaG_FD_89746 | JGI IMG/M metagenome (GOLD analysis project Ga0116144, IMG submission 89746) | Active sludge microbial communities of municipal wastewater-treating anaerobic digesters from USA - AD_UKC035_MetaG | ecosystem: Engineered > Bioreactor > Anaerobic > Digestate | place: USA...
CATCCGGACGATCTGCTCCTCACTGAATCGCTGCTTCTTCATGATTTCTCCTGTAATTCCAGATACCCTTACAGGGAAATCCTAACATCGTCAATGGCACTACTTTCGGGGGATAAGCCAGATGGGAAGGAAGCTCCCCAAACGCTGCATTTCACGAACGGTGCTTTTGAAAGGCCTCGAATGTGAACAGGCCGTTATTGTAGATGCCGACTCGATGGATACGAAGAACCTATACGTTGCGCTCACACGCGGATCAAAGAGTCTTCATATCATGTCACGAGAGAAGACCCTCTGGGCAAGCGATGCCCGACGCTCATGTCCAAGGTGTCATTCACGGCTTGCCTGGAGGACAGGTCCCAGCGGGGCCTTTCTCGGCTGCTCAACCTACCCGGCTTGCTCGCATACCGAGCCTATTAGCAGAGAACAGCGGCGCACATCTTGAATTGGGGATGCCGATTTCCAGCGGATATCTCACCAATTTGGCCCTCGCGGGCCAACCACGGTGTGCGGAGCACACCCTACCGCTGCCGCCGAATCCCGTGTTCCTTCTTGCCTCTGTGGCCCTCTGCGACCTCTGTGGCGAAAGAGAAGAATGGATTCCCGCCTCCGCGGGAATGACAAGAAGGGATTGCCGCGTTGTCGCTCGCAATGACAGAGTCGAATCCGTGTTCATCCGTGTGAATCCGCGTCGACATCCTTTTCTCTGCGTCCTCTGTGCCTTCTATGAGAAGGCATGTCAAGAGGGTTCGCCTTGGCGAACCTCCTTTTTCTCCGGAGCCCTTGTACTGCCCTGCTTCTATCCGCACTCGTCATGGGGTCCTTCGACCCCGGTGCATGGTAGGGTCCGACGTCGGGAAGCTGCAACCTCTGTGGCGGTCTCCAGGACCCAGACACGGAACGCAGTCTTCCGGACACGGCCCACAAGAACTCCAAATCCACTCCTCGACCGAGAGTCTTTCGGTGCGTCTACCCCACCGGCGATTCCGCCGTACGCAAAGGCTCGTAGTCGACTCCCGTTTTCCACAGATGATGCAACAGCACCGCCAGCTTGCGGGCCACCGCCACCACCGCACGTTTCTTCGCATTTTTGCCACCCCGCTCCGCGATCCGCAGGCCATAGCGGCGCAGGTCGCTGTCCGGCCCAAAGGGGCCCAGGATGTAATGGCTGGAGGTTACCAACAGTTGACGCAGGTATCCGTCCCCACACTTGGTGATCCGCAGTTGTTTGTCCGTCTGACCCGATTGATCCCGTCGAGGCGTCAAGCCCACATAGGCGCCCACCGAACGACTCTGCTCAAAACGCACAGGCTCTTCCAGCGTCAGCAGATACACCAGGGCGGTCAATGGGCCTACGCCGCCCACCTGCTGGAGTCGTTCGCTGGCGGGGTACCGCTGCCGGCTGACGGCCGCCACCTGTCGATCGTATTCGTGAATCTGATCCGTCAGATGCCCGATCGTCTCCACCAGGGGCGTCACCGCCTCCCGAATCATTGCCGGAAGCTGCTCTTTCCCCCGCGTGGCAAAACTCTCGCTGCTGCACGCCGGCAGACGAACGCCAAAGGCTTTGGCCGCCCCACGCACGTGATTGATCAGCGACCGCCGGCTGCGAACCAGGGCATCCCGCGCCTTGATCCGTTCCAGGTCCGCGTGGGCTTGCTCGCTGCGATGGTGCACCGGATACAGCAACTCGGGATCGAATCGTGCGATGCGGGCCAGCATCTCCGCATCCCGCACATCGGATTTGTTCCTGCTCTGCCAGATCGCACGCAACTTGCGGGCATTGCCGACCAGAACCCGGCAGCCCAGTGCCTCAAGCAACCGGCTGATCCAGGGAGAATGCGTGCCGGTCTCCATCGCGACGACCGCACCGCCATGCGGACGGAAGTACTTGCTCAACGCAGCCGTAGTGTTGTCGACCATCCCTTCGGCCACCTTCCCGCCGGTCTCATTCAGAACACAAATCTGATGTTGGTTGTCGCCCAAATCCATTCCGATCGTTACTGTAGTCATGGCTGTTCTCCTTCGATTGACGTTCCTTTGTCAATTGCACCAACCAGTGCGCCATTGGAGCCGATTCGGCTCCAGGAGAACAGCCTTCTCCATCCTACCTCGGTGGTGAAGAGAAGATGGATTCCCGGTTCCGCGGGAATGACAGCGTTCATCCGCGTTCATCGGCGGTCAGTAGTTCGTTGGTCGTGAAGCGTCCTGTGTCGTGCGTGGTCCTCCGACCTTCTCACCCTCTGACCTTCGTGGCCTTCGTGCCCTTCGTGGTACGTCCGTGTCTTCCCTGCGGTCTCAGCGTCCCTGCGTGAGAATCCTCGGTGTCCTTCGTGGTTTCGATTTCCTGCTTCCCACTGCTTGACGGGCGGCGGTCTGGCATGGAGAATACGGCCAATCGAGCAAACCGGTGTTTCTGTTGAGACGGCTGGGAGGACCTATGATCGAGACGAGCCCTTTCTGCCCCGGCTGCGGGACGGAGATCCACGAAGTCCTTGTGGACCGCCAGCAATTCGAGTGCCCCAATTGCAGTCGGCAATTCCGCGTCCTGGTGGACAAGACCGATGGCTGGACCGGGATGATCCCGCTGCATACGACCCCGGCTCGGGAACCGCTTGGACTGCCCAAGGGCAGCATCCGGGCCATCGCCACGCTGACCGTCGCAGGCTGTTCCTGGGGGCTGGTGGTGGCCGGCATCGACGTGCCCGCTTACCTGCTGGGCCTCCTGCTGGCGATCATCGGTTACTACTTCGGGTTCCGCCAAAAGGGCCGTGCGGCGAGCGGCCGGGTTCTCGATGCCTGCACCAAGCCGCAAGAGCCGCTCGGACTGCCGGGCGGAACGATTCGCATGATGCTGATCGGGGGTTTCGGCGTCAGCGCACTGATCCTCCACTCGCGCGGCAGGCTCTCCTCGGCAGCGTATATCGAGTTCTTCCTCATTCTCGCGGGCCTGATCGCGGGGCATTTCTTCTCCCGCTTCTTCGCGGCAACGACCGGCGGGCGGTTCGGCAATCTGATCGTCCACGTCAAGGGCCTGATCGTGCTGACCGCCACCCTGGGGCTGGCCATCGTGCTGACAAGTGACAGCCGGAGCGAACACACGGGTCTGGGTCTGGCCTTGGCGTGCGTCATCAGCTTCTATTTCGGCTCCCGGTGACACGCCCCGCCCGGCGTGCGGGGTCTGTGAGAAGGAACTGGCCATCGGCTGGTCATGGCGAGCGACGGCCTGTTTGTAGTGTGCCCGTAAGGGCATATCCTCCGGGCCAAGGGAGATAACGCCTCACGGCGTCACTACGAGCCTGGCCAGTTCACCGTTGTCGTCCAGGAGATATGCCGCACAAGGGAACATGCGATTGCCCTGCGGAAAACCCGATCTCCTCTTCGCACCGACTCAGCGCTTTGCTTTTGGCGGAAGATCTGCTATCCTGGGCTCGATATGACAGGACCGTCGGGCGACGCGGCCGGAGCGGGTGCCGGGTGCCGGGTCCGGGATGGAGTATTGGCACAGGAGCCAACGATGACCAGATTGAGAATCCTATTTCTCGCGACGGTGACATGGGCATCTGCGACCGCGCTGCACGCGGCGATCCGCGTGACGCCGGTCCCGCCGACGACGGCGACAAACGATTTCTACGTGAGCAACGCCAGGCCGCTGACGCCCAGCCCGCTGATCAAGCTGCCCATCGGATCGGTCAAGCCTGAAGGCTGGCTCCGTCGTCAGCTCGAATTGCAGGCCGACGGCTTCTTGGGACATCTCACCGAGATCAGTGCGTTCCTCAAGAAGGACGGCAACGCCTGGCTCGCAGCCAACGGCGAGGGACACAGCCCCTGGGAAGAGCTGCCCTACTGGCTCAAGGGCTTCGGCGACAACGGCTACGTCCTGAACGACCAGCGGATCATCGATGAGGCCAAGGTCTGGATCGAGGGCATCCTGGGCAGCCGCCAGGCCGACGGCTGGTTCGGGCCCGTCGCCAACCGAACCGGCGCGGGCGACAACAAGAAAGCCCCCGACCTGTGGCCCAACATGGTCGCACTCAACGCGCTGCAAACCTACTACGAGTACACCAGCGACCCGCGAGTCCTGGAACTCATGCAGGAGTACTTCAAGTGGGAGCTGACGCTGTCGGACAAGGACTTCCTGCCCCCCTTCTGGCAACAGCAGCGGGCGGGCGACAATCTCGCCAGCGTCTACTGGCTCTACAATCGGACGGGCCGGGAGTTCCTGCTCCAACTGGCCGAGAAGATCCAGCGGAACATGGCCGACTGGACCGAGACGGTCGCAAGCTGGCACAACGTGAACATCGCCCAGTGCTTCCGCGCCCCGGCAGTCTACTACCAACAGTCGCGCGATCCCTACTTCCTCCAGGCGACCGAGCGGAATTACGCGATGGTCTGGGGCACTTACGGCCAGGTCCCCGGCGGCATGTTCTGCGGCGACGAGAACTGCCGCAGGGGCTACTACGGACCCCGGCAAGGCATCGAGACCTGCGCCTCGGTCGAATTCATGCTCTCCTGTGAGATGCTGCTCCAGATCGCAGGCGACCTGACCTGGGCGGACCGCTGCGAGGACGTCGCGTTCAATACGTTCCCGCCTGCGATGACGGCCGACCTCAAGGGCCTGCACTATCTGGTCAGTCCGAACCAGTGCCAGCTCGACAGCGGAAACAAAGCCCCCGGCATTCAGAACGGCGGCGACATGTTCTCCTACGATCCGCACAGCTACCGCTGCTGCCAGCACAATGCCTCGCACGGCTGGCCGTACTTCGCGGAGAGCCTGTGGATGGCGACGCCCGACAACGGCCTGGCCGCGGTCTTCTACGCGGCTTCCGAGGTCACCGCCAAGGTCGGCAACGGCAAACAGGTCACGATCCAGACCAAGACGCAGTATCCCTTCGAGGACACGATCCGTCTGGCGGTCAGCGCGGACAGACCCGTCAAGTTCCCGCTGTACCTCCGCGTGCCCGGCTGGTGCGAGAAGCCGGTCCTGCGGATCAACGGCAAGAACACGCCCGTTCACGCCGAGCCGCGGACCTTCATCGTCGTCGATCGACAGTGGAAGGACGGAGATTCGCTGGAGCTGGTGTTCCCGATGGAGCTTCGCCTTCGCTACTGGATCCGCAGCGGCAACAGCGTCTGCGTGGATCGCGGCCCGCTCACCTATTCGCTCCAGATCGGCGAGAAGTACGTCCGCGAGGGCGGCACCGACCGGTGGCCCGGCTTCGAGGTCTATCCGACCACCGCCTGGAACTACGGCCTGGTGATCGATCCGACCAAGCCGCTGGCGAAGCAGTTCGAGGTCCGAACGAAGGGCTGGCCCGCGGATGATCAGCCCTTCGCGACCGGAGCGGCCCCCATCGTGATCAAAGCCCAGGCAAGGAAGATCCCGAACTGGCAGGCGGACGCCCAGGGCCTGATCGCCGAGGTCCAATCCAGCCCTGTCCGATCGGAAGAACCCGTCGAGACCGTCACACTGATCCCGATGGGCGCTGCCCGCCTGCGAATCTCCGCATTCCCCTGGATCGGCGAGGGCCCGAACGCCACCGAGTGGCGGGCGCCTCGGGGCAGAGCCAGAATCCCCGCCACCGCGTCCCATTGCTGGGAGTCCGACACGACCGCCGCATTGAGCGATGGCGACCTCCCGACCCACTCCAACGACCAAGGCGTCGCGAGGTTCACATGGTGGCCGCACAAAGGGACGAAAGAGTGGGTCCAGTACGACTTCAAAGAGCCGCGTACACTCCGCGGAGTCGAGGTCTACTGGTTCGACGACACCGCCACCGGCGGCGGTTGCCGCACCCCGCAATCGTGGACGCTGCGGTACAAGGACGGCGACCAGTGGAAAGACGTCCCCACCCTGTCCGCCTGCGGCGTCGAGAAGGACAAGTTCAACCGGGCGGCCTTCGGCGAGGTGAAGACCTCGGCCCTGCGGATCGAAGTGCAACTGCAACCCGACTGCTCCGCCGGCATCCTCGAATGGCGGATCGAGTAGGAGAAAGGAATTCGTGAGATGAACGCTGAATCGCCTGCATCGCTGCCCTGGGAAGAACTGAACTGCCAAGATGGCGATGTCCCATGGTCTGCCCTGCGTACGTTCGCAAACGCAGTGGTTGTGGATCGCGAGTTGATTCCCAGGCTCTTCGATCTGTACGACCGCGCCTACGAAGCCCTCTCCGACGACACAGGCGTCGCCGATTTGCTCGTGGCGGGTATTCTCGCGATGGCGGCGCCCCGCCTCGACGAGTCAAGGCGACGCGAGATCGGCTCGCTCCTGATCGAGAGGCTCGTGCAGGCCGGACGCGACGGCGCCGACCTTTCGATGGAGGTCCTGACCGCCGCCGTCGGCACGATGGGACCAGTCATCCTCCCGGCCCTGTTCGACGCCATCGCCCGGGAGCCGGATACCAAAGGGGCATGGTACTTCCTGTGGACACTGACCCTGCTGGCGGCCAAGACCGACGATGAGGACCTTCGCAGCCGAGCCATTCGAGAGTGCGCCGAACTGCTCGAACGTATTGACCGCGGCCAGACCAATCCCGTGGACGGTGTGCAGGCTGCCTGGACACTCGCTACCCTTCAATGCACACAATACACGGACTTGATCGAGCGACAGACCGCCAAGTCCAGCCCGTCATTCTTCGCTGCGGATTACGAGGATGCGCTGAAATTCCTCCAGGGCCGATTGGAGTTCACCCCGTCGGCGGAACTCTGGGAAGAACCGGTCGAACAATGGCTTGCTCCTCGGTGCGGAGGGGCCTGCACGTGGGAAGATGACACCGACGACTACGAAGACGAGTACTTCGACGAGACGGAGGTCCTGGACAATACGGAGGACCAGCATGAGGACAAGGACCGGATGCGCGCCCGTCTGATGGCGGCCTCATTCTGCTATTCCCCTGTAGCCGCGGCCATGCCGCGAGAACTCCGCGACCACGCGTCTTTCATCGTGGAGGAACTCCTCTACAGCTCTTTCGTCCATCTCGATCTGGCTCCTGCCCGATGGGATGAATCGGCAATGCGAGAACTCCTGCTGGACATCGTGCCGCGGAAGCTCCTGGCAAACGTCGGGGTGCTCGAAATGGTCGTGCCGGTCACTGAAGCATTCCTCTACTGGCTCCAATTCGAGGGCTTTGTGCCCGGCATTGCTGTGCTGACGCAGACGATCCACGGCTGGACCGATCAGATCGTCGCAGCAGGCAACGACCCCAGGAACTGGAGTCTGAACAAGCGATACATGATGGAAAGCCTGGAGAATGGCCTGGATCCCAGCGACCCGCAGCGAAGACTGACGCTCATGGAGCAGCAGTCCCATGAATACGGTGGAGCCATGGCGAAACTGGAGTCACAAGAGCGGAAGGAGACGCGCGAGCCAACCATCCCGATTGTCGAGTACGAGTCGAAGGTCGCCCGCAATGCCCCTTGCCCCTGCGGCAGCGGGCGGAAGTACAAGAAATGCTGCGGCCGATCCGAGACGACCGCATCCGACCGGTGAGATCGCCCTCACTCCAAGGAGGCCGTCCCTGACGCGACCACTCTGCGGACTTCCTCTCGCACGGCGTCGAGATCGAGATTGAAGTCCGCCAGGACCTGGGCGGCGACCGCCTGGCTGTTGTGCATCATGCCGAGCAGGATGTGCTCGGTGCCCACGTGGTTGTGGCGCATCGCTCGCGCCTCTTCGACCGCGTGCTGGATGACTTCCTTGGCGTGGATCGATTGGGGCAGCTTCTCGACGTCTTCGACGTGCGGCCGGCTCTTGAGCATCTCCTCCATCTCCCGCCGCAATGGTTTCAGATCGACGTGAAAGTGCTCCAGCACCGTCGCCGCGACGCCGTGAGTCTCCTTCGCCAATCCCCACAGGAGGTGCTCGGTCCCGACATACTCGTTGCCGAACCGCTGGGCCTCGCGACTCGCCAGTTCCATCACGTGCCTCGCGTGTTCGGTGAACCGCTCGAACATGAGAATCCTTTCACCCTGCCATTGCTCCATTGCCCGCCGCCGTGCAGCGAGAATCGATTGCCAGTCTATACCCTATCCCTGCCCCCTCGATCAACAGAATCCTTTGGTTTTTCATTCGCTCACAAGGACACGAGGAACAAGGATTTCAGATACGGCAGCGAGATCTCAATCCGGGTGAAGTCCGTCCCCTCCCGCGTGTGGCAGGTCGTCTGGACCGGCAGGATGGCGCCGCTATGCGGGTCCCAGGCTTGCAGTTCGTGCCGCCCCCGAAGCGTAACCGTGCTCTCGGTCAGCTTCGAGTCAAGGTTGGCAAAGAAATAGATGTGCCAGCCGTTCCAGGACTTATGGATGTAGCGAAGCGTCCGGCCGCGCTCGAAGACAACGTCGTAGGCGGTCCCGACCGTGTCGAGCGCCCGGCGCAATGCCTCTGCCGTCAGTGCGTCGAGGCGAATCGCACAACCTCCGCTGCGATTCCGACGGATCGCGAAGCCCTTCCCTTCTTCGGTCCCCGACGGGGCAGATCCGAACAGCGATTCGATGCTCCGGACGACATCCTCATCATGACCGAACTCGGCCGACTTGGAGGGAAGCTGCCCTGTCGCAACGATATGCCCACCGTGTTCATAGAAGGCCTGGATCTTCCGGAGACTGCTCCAGCGGATGGTCTTGTGGCCCGGGAGAACCAGAACGCTGAACCGGCCGGGATGAACCCGGTTGGGCAGCACCAACTGACTGCCGTCGAGGGTGCATCTATCCTCCAGAACCTCGGGGTGCAGGAAGGCATAGTCCCGGCCCAGGTCCACAGCCAGCAACTCGCCCACCGCGACGTAGTCCGCCTCCGGGACCGCGACGCCGCCCTGGTAGTAGCCGAGCGGGCCATCCAGGTGGTGGCTGCCCTGCAACGTCGCGATAGGGTAGAGCACTGCGATGTCGGCAATGTGGGCGGCATCGTTTTGCAGGAGGACATTCAAGCGGGCCAAGTACGTGTTGAACTCGGGCAGCCCATCGGCATACAGCGGATTCCGCCAGGACAGCTCGGGCTTGAACGTGACGTTGCGGTCGTCGTACCACACCGCGTGCGGGATGAGCAGGTTGATTCCTTTGGTGTACTGCTCCATCGCGACCGTGTAGATGGCATCCCATCCCAGATCGCCCATGGCGCCGTAGGTCTCGGACATCACCAAGGACTTGTCCCAGTTGTACGCGGCCGAGCTGACGACCTTGTAGAACCGCTCAGCGGGTCGGTCGCCGCCGATCTTGTCGATCCCCGGGATGTCGAGGTGCTGGAAGCACTTCATCAGGTCGCCTGAGACCGACACGGGATTGACCACCTCCTCCTGGTCTTGGTGGCCGGTAGCGGTGATGCCGTGGGCGTCACACCAATCCTGGATTCGCTTGGGGAAACCCGTCGCGTACAACTCGGTACGGAAACCAAAGAGGCAGTTCCTCGCGGCCTGTGTCTCAGGACCGATGTCATACCAGAGGGCCGGATAATAGGGACGCGGGTCGAAGCCATACCGGGCGATGAACTGGTCGTTGAACCGGTCCGTCCAGGTCCGCCCGTTCGCCCGGTAGAGCGTCGGCTCATCGAAGAAGGTCGAATCGATCGTCGTGCCGAAATGGGCGGCGAAGCGATCGTAGTAGGCTTGGTGCGTCAGTTCGATGAACCGGTCCGCCGCCTCGGGATCGAGATAATCGCAGATGGGGTCGCCATCGATCACGCACACGAAGCACATGACCTTCCACGGACCATCGGGCACCTGCCAATCCACTTTGCCGTCGCGAACGCTGCCCGTCAGATCCACCCGCTCAAGCGTGCCGGTGTTCATCGCGACGACCGCCATGAGCTTGCCTGAGGGCAGGGTCTGCTCGAATCGAGCCGGGCCTCGGAATTCCCATTCGTGCTTGTCCAGCCGCTTGATGGTCAAGTGCGGCCAACGCTGGGCGAACAGGCTGGTGTCGCTGGAGTTCCGCGACCCCGCCGAACCGCTGGGAAAGCCGTATTCGTCGTAGAGCGACAGGGTCAGCCCGAGCGTCTTCGCCTGTTCCAGGGCCGCCGCGTAGACGGCGAAATAGGCATCGCTCAGGTAGGCCGGGGAGAACTCCTTGCCGAATGGCAGGATACCGAACCCGCCGTAGCGACAGAGATCCCGACTCTTGACCATCTGGTCCCTGACGGTCTCTGCGGTGACCGGCGTGTTGTTCCAAAACCACAGCGGACGCGGCCAGTAGCGTTGCGGCGGTTCCACGAAGTCCCGTCGGAGATCCCGATCCGTAGCCGTCCGGGTGTCGGCCGGCGTTGCGGCCACCACCGGCGAAGAGCCAACAAGGCCGGCGAACCCGACCAGGCCCAGCCACACGACGATGATCGGAAGAACCCCGCGGACAGACGTCCCCGTCGGCTCGGTAAAGGCTGCGTCATCCATGAAAGAAACCTCGGTTCGGCTGAAGAAACTCTTGTGTTCGTCGCCGCCTCTGCAACGCGCCCGGAGGGATTCGAACCCCCGACCGACGGATTAGAAATCCGTTGCTCTATCCAACTGAGCTACGGGCGCCGATTCTTTCACATGGAGATCGCCGCAGGGCGTCTCATGCGGAAGGCCCATCCGGACGGATCTCCCAATAGACTATACCGCCGGGCCGTCGATTGTACAAGAGGATTGAGGACCAACCTTCCCCAACGGGACGGACATCAATGCAAGGCCTGCAAGCCCCTCTCACTTCGGTCTCTGTGCGAGGTACTCGTTCATGGCGGCGGCGGCGATTCGGCCCTGGCCCATGGCCAGGATCACCGTGGCGGCGCCGAGCACAATGTCACCGCCGGCGAAGACGCCGGACATTGAGGTCCGGCATCGCTCGTCCACCACGATATTGCCCCGCTTGTCGAACTCCAGGCCCGGCGTCGTCTGGCGGATCAGTGGATTGGCCAGATTGCCGATGGCGATGATGACGGTATCGACCTCGATCTGGAACTCCGAGCCGGGGATGGCGACGGGTCGCCGTCGGCCGGAAGCGTCCGGCTCGCCCAACTCGTAGCGGAGGCATTCGACGCCGGTCACGTTGCCCGCCGCGTCCCCCAGGATGCGCTTGGGGTTCTGGAGGAGGTGGAATTCGACCCCCTCCTCCCTGGCGTGGTGGACTTCCTCCACCCTGGCGGGCATCTCCGCTTCGGTCCGGCGGTAGATCAGATAGACCTTCTCGGCCCCCAGGCGCAGAGCCGTCCTCGCGGAGTCCATGGCGACGTTGCCGCCGCCAACCACGGCCACCCGCCCAGACCGTGCGATGGGCGTGTCGGCGCCGTTGCCGAAGTCGTAGGCCTTCATCAGGTTGGCGCGAGTCAGGTATTCGTTGGCGCTGTAGACGCCGACAAGCGATTCGCCCTCGATGTTCATGAAGCTGGGCAGACCGGCGCCGACGCCGATGTAGACGGCATCGAAGCTGTCTTCCTTCATGAGCTGTTCGATCGTTCGCGTCCGACCCACGATGAAGTTCGTGACGATCCGGACGCCCATCTTCTGGAGGGTTTCCAGCTCCTGTCGCACGATGGCTTTGGGCAATCGGAACTCGGGGATGCCGTAGAGCATGACGCCGCCGGGCTTGTGAAAGGCCTCGAATACCGTCACCTCGTGCCCGGCCCTGCGGGTATCGGCCGCCGCGACGATGCCTCCCGGCCCGGACCCGATGATCGCGACCTTTCTGCCGGTAGCCGGCGCCACAGCAGGCGTCTCCGAGGGCAGCGAGCCAGCGCCCGCAAGATCGGCCACGAATCGTTCGAGTCGGCCGATGGAGACCGCCTTGGAGACGTCCTTGAGGCTCAGGCCCACCGTGCATTTCTCCTGGCACTGGACCTCCTGCGGACAGACCCGGCCGCACACCGCGGGCAGCAGGGAATTCTCCTTGATGATCTCCAGCGCCCTGGCATAGTCGCCCTGTGCAACGGCGCCGACGAAGTCTCGGATCCGGATGCGGACGGGACAGCCCTCCACGCACGGCGTATTCCGACACTGGAGGCATCGCATCGCCTCAAGGCGGGCCTGTTCCTCGGTGTAGCCCAGGGCCACTTCGCTCACATTTCCCCGACGGACGGCCGGGTCCTGCTGGGGCATCTCCTGCGCCGGGATCGCCAGGCGATCCTTGACCTTCAGTTCGCCCTTCTTCTGCTTGTGCAGCAACTCCTGCAGCAACTGCTTCGTCTCTTGCTCTGTCACGTGCGGATTTCCGTAGGGTGGGCTATGCCCACCATGTCAGATTCATAGGATTCCAGGGAATCGGTGGGCATAGCCCACCCTGCCGCTGCCGTTCACCCATCCAGGCCGATCCGGCACTGGTGCTTGTACTTCTCGTAGGCGTGCTGTTCCTGCTTCTTGTAGGCGTTCAGGCGTTTGATCATCAGGTCGAAATTGACCTTGTGCCCGTCGAATTCGGGACCGTCGACGCAGACGAACTTGGCTTTGCCGTCCACCTCGACGCGACAGCCGCCGCACATGCCCGTCCCATCGACCATGATCGTGTTGAGCGAGACCTGGGTCGGCACGCCGAAGGGACGCGTCACCTCACAGCAGAACTTCATCATCGGGGTCGGACCGATGACGAACGCGTGGTCCGGCTTGGGATCCCGACCGCAGACCTCTTTCAGCGGCTCGGTGACGAGGGCCTTGCGCCCGTAGGAACCGTCGTCGGTGCAGACGATCATTTCGTCGCTGACCTCGGCGAAGCGATCCTCCAGAATCATCCGGCTCTTGTCTCTCGCCCCCAGGATGGAAATGATCCGGTTGCCCGCCTGGCGCAGCGCCGTGGCGATGGGCAGCAGCGGCGCATTGCCGATCCCGCCGCCGACGCAAACCACGATGCCGAAGCGGTCGATTTGCGTCGGGGTGCCCAGCGGCCCGGCGATATTGGCGATCTCGTCACCTTCATTCAGATTCGCCAGCTCGGCAGTCGTCTTGCCGACGCGCTGCCAGATCAGCTCGATCGTCCCCTGCGCGGGGTCGGCCCCTGCAATGGTCAGGGGAATCCGCTCGGAGTACTCGCTATCGATGCACAAAATAATGAACTGGCCAGGCTTGCGGGCCGCCGCAATGAGCGGCGCCTCCACCCTGGCCCAGAAGACGTCTTCGCCTATTTGTCGCTTGCCTACGATCTTGTGAGACATTCAATCCTCAATGCGCCGTGTCGCTGCCGCCTCAGAGCAGCTTGCTGATGGCTTCGCTGATATCCTTCTTGCTGGTCAGGCCGACCCATTTCTTCTGGATCTGCCCGTCCTTGAACAAGATCACCGTCGGGATCGCGCTGATGCCGAATTCGACCGCGGTATCCCGAGCCTCGTCCGTGTTGAGCTTGCACACCTGGGCCTTGCCCGCAAACTCCCCCGCGACCTGCTCGATGATCGGGGCCAGCATTCTACAGGGTCCGCACCACGGGGCCCAGAAGTCCACCAGGACCGGGACTGTCGAGTTGTGTACCGTTTCATCGAAACTGGCGTCCGACAGCTCAACGACGTTGCCTGCCATGAGCCTATCCTTTCTATGCTTATGGTTCGTCAAACACAAAATCATCATCGGCCGAGGCCAAGTCGTCATCCTCCTCATCCAGGTCGAGGTCTTCATCCTGGAGTTCGGCCTCTGCCCTCGACTTCGCGGGCAGTTCCACGATCGGGATGGGCGGCGTCTGTGCGACCTCCTCGGGCTGCGTGGGCTCGTTCTCCACCTCGCCGACAGCCATGATGGCCCGCCGGACCGCCTCCTCCGCAGGCTCCTCGGTCAGGGCACGCAGATAGATCTGCGAGGACGATTCGTCCTGTTCCGCCCAGACGAGCTTGTCGCGAATCAGCTCCAGCATCGCCAGGAAGATCCCGACCATCACCAGGCGATTGGGACGAGACTCGAAGATCCTCGCAAAGGTCAGCGGGCCCTCCGTCTGGAGCCGGTGCAGAACCTCGATCTGGTACAGATCGATCGGCGTATCGTCGCGGATGTGTCCGGTGTAGACGCTGGTGCCGGTGGCCTTGCAGATCGTGTCGAAGGCCTCGAGCAGGTCCCAGATGCTGACCTGGTCCATGTCGATCTCGGGCTCGGGGTTCGGGACCATCTTCTCGACCAGGCTGGTCGGGCGGCCAAATCGTTCCTGGTGCCGCTCGGCCGCGGCGTCCAGCAGATTGGCTGCATCCTTGAACCTCTTGTACTCCAGGAGTTGGCGGATCAGCTCGGCCCGCGGGTCGCTGGAATCGTCCGGACCCGCCTGCTCGGCGGTCTCCTTCGGCAGAAGCATAGCCGATTTGATCTCCATCAACGTGGCGGCCATGACCAGGAAGTCCCCCGCCAGATCGATGTCGAACTGCTTGAGGATGTCCACGTATTGCAGGTACTGGTCGGTAATCTTGGCGATGGGGATATCGTAGATATCCACTTCTTCCTTACGGACCAGGTACAGCAGCAGGTCGAGCGGCCCGGCGAAGATATCGAGGTTGACGCGGTAATCGGCCAACGGCTACTCCTGTTCCTCGGGCGAGTCCAGATCGTCGCCCGGTTCCAGATCATCGTCGTCCCAGTCCTCGTCGTCCCCGGACTGGGGGCTTTGGCCCGATTCCAACGTGCCGGCGGCCTCCAGGATTTCCTTTGCCTCCTGTGCCTGGCTCTCGGGCGTCTGGAGCTCGATGTGGTTCACCGGGGGCACTCCCCAGGCCACGCCGGAGTTCTGTCCCATGACGAAGGCCTTGATTCCCTCGTCTTCGAGCATCTGTCGGGCCAGGTCTGCATCCATATAGTCTGTGTACCGCGCCACCGTGACGAGTTTTTCGTTCATCGTTTGGCTCCCAACCCCACGGCTTGCCGGGCCTTCAGGAGCGTCTGCGAGGCCACGGCCCGCGCCCGCTCCGCACCCTTCTTGAGCATGGCATCGACCGCATCCAGGCTGTTCTCGAGCTCGGCCCGCCTCTGCCGATAAGGCTTGAAATACTCGACCGTCAACTCCACCAGACGTTTCTTGGCTTCCCCATAGCCCATGCCGCCGTTACGGTAACGCTGCTCCCACTGGACCAGTTCCTCCGGCGACGCGACCAGCTTGAGCAACGCGAAGACGTTGCACTTGGTCGGATCCTTGGGGGCCTCCACCGGCGTCGAGTCCGTCACCATCTTCATGATCTTGCTCTTGATGGTCTTCTCGGGCTCGAAGATCTCGATCGTGTTGCCGTAGCTCTTGCTCATCTTGCGCCCGTCCACGCCGGGGACCACCGCCACCGATTCGAGGATGTAGTCCTCGGGCAGCGTGAAGACCTCGCCGTAGGCGTTGTTGAACCGCAGGGCAATGTCGCGAGTCACCTCGATGTGCTGCTTCTGGTCGGCCCCGACGGGCACCAGATTCGATTGGAAAATCAGGATGTCGGCCGCCTGGAGAACCGGGTAGGCGAAGAGCCCATGATTGGCGCTCAGGCCCTGGGCGATCTTGTCCTTGTAGCTGACGCATTTCTGCAGCAGGCTCATCGGGGTCACGCAGGACAACAGCCAAGTCAGCTCGGTCACCTCGGGCATATCCGACTGGCGCCAGAACACGGTCTTGTCCGTATCGAGACCCAGGGCCATGTAATCCATCGCGACGTCGAGCGTGTGCTTCGCGATCGCCTCGGGCGACGGATTGCTGGTCAGCGCATGGTAATCTGCTATGAAGTAGTAGGATTCATGCTCCGCCTGCAGTTGCAGGTGCTGCCGCATCGCACCGAAATAGTTGCCAATGTGCAGCCGACCTGACGGCTGAATGCCCGAAAGTACTCTCAAGGCAACCTCCAAAGCCAAACAAGAACCAGGAATAGCATAGGTAGAATCAGTGCCGCGAGGATACTGAGGATGGGCGGCCCTGTCAAGCGATTTGCCCGGTCTCCCGCCTCGCAGCGTCTGTGCGATCTTCCGGGCGTCCGAGTCCCTCCGATCCGGATCGGTCCTGTGCGCAGGCAGTCCGTTCGTAGTGACGCCGTGAGGCGTTATCTTCCTCGGCCCAGAAGATATACCCCTTCGACAGGCTCAGGGCAGGCTCTTACGAGCACACTACAAGCAGGCCGACCCTTGCAACCGCGTGCAACCTGTAGATCCCTTGGATGACCGCTCGGGCGGGGCGCACACAGTAGGGTCCCAGCGACGTCTGTTTCGGCACCCCCCCCCCTCGTCAGGTCCGAGCACGAAGCTCCTCCGCACGCGGACGACATCTCCCCCATAGCGCCCACGCCTCCGGGATTCACAGATCCGCTGGGCCGGAACGCGATGTCGAAAGACCGTGGTCCCCTGCCCACAGCGAGGGCGCACAGGCAAATGGGAAAACACAACCCTTGGCCGCCCTCGTCGCCGGTCGCTTCCCTATGTCTCAAACCCGGCCGGACGGCCCTCTGAGCCGAGGGACCCATGCCCCGTCATCGCGGCCGCTCCTCACCCATTGGCCCGATGAGACGAGAGACGACCGCTCGATCACGTTCGTCCCAGACCCTTCATGTACACCCTGGACTTCCTCAGCCCCATCCGGGAGGCCTTCTTCTTCACAGCCTCCGTGGGACGGCCGAGCTGAGAGGCAACCTCCGCCGTCGGGCGATTCGGGAACAGCTTCTTGAGCTCTTTCACGTCGTCTTTGGTCCACGCCCCCTTGATCTTGTTTCTGGCCATTGCGTGACTCCTTTCCATATCAATCATTGTGGATTGACTTTAGCCATCAGCAAATTGTAGTCCCGACCCCGGTGACAGGCAAACAATTTTCACCCGGGTAAGGAAAAACCTCAGCGACGGTCGGAAGGTCGCGACATGCATTCCGCCCACGTCGCCCCATCCCAACCGTCCGGGGACGGAACCCAGTCCCCCGGAGACAATCCAGGCATCGCGGAGAAGCCCATTGCAGGGCCTGCTGCCCCACGACATCTTCATTGTACTGTCCCCGGACAGGCCCGGTTCAGCGTTTCGCAGGACTTCCAGCAAAATGGATGGGACATGGAGTCGCGACAGGCACGAGACATAGAAGAATCGTCCCGGCACCGACCCTCGGGATTTGAAACCCCGGCGGCCCCGAGACAGGGTGGCGGGTCCCCCTCTCGGCGGGAATGACCTGCGGACTACTCATCGTTCGGCATCTCAGGCCAGAACCTTGCGGGCGTTGGGTACCGTGTCCTCGGGCTTGACCTTGTAGGACGCCTGGAGGACCTTGCCGTCCTCGTCGACGAGGAACGAGGAGCGGACGATCCCCTCATAGGTCTTTCCATACAGGGATTTCTCGCCCCAGGCGCCGTAGGCTTGAGCGGTCTCGTGGTCCGGATCGCAGAGCAGAGGGAAACCGAGCGAGTGCTTGTCGTCGAACTTCTTCTGCTTGTCCGGCTGGTCGGGACTGATCCCGACGACCGCGACGCCTGCCTTGGCGAGTTCCGCCGACGCATCGCGAACGCAGACAGACTGCCTCGTGCAGCCTGGCGTATCCGCCTTCGGATAGAAGTACAGCAGCAGCTTGCGCCCCTTGAAATCGGAGAGCGAGACCTTCTGCCCGTTCTGGTCCTTCAACGAGAAGGCCGGCGCCTTGTCCCCCACCAATAATTCAGCCATATGTGACTCCTTGACCGATAGACCCGTTCTCTTGCCGCGAAATTCACCCTGCACAGACAATACGAGACACCACCGACTCTCGTTCATCGTCGCATTGAATGCCCCTCCCGTGCGCCAAACGCCTGCGTCGTCCGCGATTCGCCGTGACTTCGCGTACAGGGGCCCCTTCTGAGCCAGTATACCCAGAATCGGCAAATTCGTGCTCATGGGGATTGACATGGGGTGACGAGTACTGGTACAATCACTTCCCAGTTGGCTGCGTGTTGAGTCCTGAATTAAGGCGAAATGGCGCTCGGCGCAAACGTGAGGGTGAGCCATGCAGAACAGGAGCGGAGAATCACACAGGTCCCCCCCCCCCCCCCCCCCCCCCCCCCCCCCCCTCCCCTTTCCTCTCATATCCCCCCCCCCCCCTCCCCCTCCCCCACACTTATCTGTCACGCAACAATAACAACACCCTGATCTATATAAAAAAACAATCTTGTTAGA
>Ga0116144_10002850_pt1 | contig 17980 bp, 14 predicted proteins | sample AD_UKC035_MetaG_FD_89746 | JGI IMG/M metagenome (GOLD analysis project Ga0116144, IMG submission 89746) | Active sludge microbial communities of municipal wastewater-treating anaerobic digesters from USA - AD_UKC035_MetaG | ecosystem: Engineered > Bioreactor > Anaerobic > Digestate | place: USA...
AAAGCATCTCTGCGGGTTCTTCTTTTAAAAGATAGCCCGAGGCCCCGGCCATAATGGCTTCCAGAATTTTTTCGTCATCATCAAACGTAGTAAGCATAATTACTTTGATGTGCGGATATTTTTTTGTGAGTTGGCGCGTAGTCTCAATTCCATTTAACTCAGGCATTTGAATATCCATTAACACTAAATCCACAAGGGGGTCTTGCTGCAGTTGATGCAATAACTGATTGCCATTAAATGCGGTGTGTTTAATGATAAACTCCGGTGTTCGAAGTTTCTCTACGATGGCTTTGAGAGCAAAGGTATTGTCTTCAGCGATGGCAATGCGAATGGATGTCATGAAAAAGAAGAAATAAATCCCGCCCCTGCAGCTGGGATTTGATTTGAAGATAAAGGACAGAATCTATTTTTCTGCATTCTTATAGAAAATCTCCAGCGATTTGTTGATCAGGTCGCCCCCTAATTTTAAGGAAGCGGCTTTGTATTTTTCCGGATCGCAGGCGGCTTCGTGGCTTACCGTTTCGTTTTTGTTTTCGGTTGTAACAACGGAGTAGTACCCGGCATCATAAACTTTATTGAGGGCGGCACTGTTAAATTCTTTAAACTTCTTATCGAAGAAAACGCCTTCGGCAGTAACTTTCTTTTTAAGCACGATGGGCAGGTATGATTCGGCCTGGCCCATGCCCGCATTGCCATATACAAACTTTACCATGTTTTGGCGCAACGCACCGGCCGTTCCGGCCACGCCCGGCTCCAAACCAAAATCAACCGTTGCCTTTACAGCAGAAAATCCTAACATGCCTGAGCTGGCAGCATCCATTTCAACAAACGGAAATACCATGCTTACATCAAGCACAATGGCATCGTTTAATTGTTTTGATAAGATTGAACTTTTGTCTGTAAATGTTCCTTTCTCTTTTCCGCCCTTCGATTCATCTTTTACAAAATAGCTATAACCGGTTGGTGTAATCATTACATGCCCGGCCATTTGTGAAAAGGATGCCTTGCCACCGGTTTTCAAAACCCAATCTTTATAATGTTCTGTTTTGGCGGCCTCTTCGGCATGCACCAATTCAAATCCCTTACGCGTTAAACTTGCAATAAGATCGTTGTAGAGGTTGTCTGTTACTTGTTGAAAATCTGGTAAGTCCACCCCCGTAATTGCTACTGCCATGCTGGTTTTGGTTGCGCCCTTGCGCACACCCTCGCTGCTTTTGGCTGTGGCAGAAGCCATTACCTGAAATAAGACACGAAAACTTTGGATATAAACTTTGCGGGGAGCCTTGCTGAATTTGCCAGTACGATAGCTGGCTAATTCATCTACTAGTACTTCGCCAGAATAGGTTTGCGCCAGGGCCGAAGCGGTAATAACCAGCGATACGATAAAAGCACACAATTTTTTCATATTATTTTTAATGATTGATTTAACAGAATTTCAATTCCTTTTTTAATCCCAGTGCAACCAGTTGAATGACGCCACCACACCGAAAGTGGTTATAACAGAGTTTGCACCAATTCGTGTTGAGGATGAGTTGTCGTTATAGAAGAACGATTCCTTGTAATCAAAGAACTGAGCATAAGCTGTGAAAGTAAATCGTCTGTTAACAACAGCCGAAGCCTCCACAGAAATTCGCTTGCGACCACCCAATCCGAACTTATCGTTTACATCGCGCTTCAAAAACCAATCGTAACTAATAGTAATGCGCGAGTGATCAGTAAGATTTTTGAGTGGCTCAAAAATGTTTAGCCCGGTTCCGAAAGAAAGTGCACCAATTTCACCTCCTCCAATTCCATTATCAATAGCATCGCCCCGCCCCTTGCGGTCTGCTTCGGCTATTCCAATTCCTTCAAAGCCGGCCTGCAAGGTTGGCCCGATTAAATTTTGTTTGCCGGGCGACCAGGCTAACTGCCCGTATAAAAACTTATCGTTGAAAAGAAACCGCGAATCTTCACCGGCACCTTTCCGATCTTCCCAGTCTCGCAATTTGGGGCCAGGGGTTTTCATTATTCCCAATCCGGCAAGGCCACCCATCAACAAACCGCTGGCATCCATCTTATGCCAGGTACCCTCATCATATTGTTCTTTGGTAAACGACACAATTATTCCCGAAGCAAAGTCATTGGCTCCGGTATTCCCCATCAGGTAGGCGGTTTTAAGTGTGTTTGCCTGATACCCAATTCCAAAAGCGGCATAGTTATCTTCCTGGGTAAAACCGGTGTTTAGTAAAGCGAGCATACTGCCCAGCAGGCTGATTTTACGAAGATTAAAAAATCTGTTTATCATGGTTCAATTTTTTTAAACAAAATTGAAGCACGATGTGGGTTATCTCAATACGATGAATATCGTATTTGCATTTAAAGGGGAAGAGTTGCTGAAATGGTTGTGCCCGGCTGTGATCGAACAGAAAGTTCCCCACCTAATCCGTTCACACGTTTTTGCATACCCGTTAAACCAAAACCAGTATAAGATGAATTGGGATTAAACCCCCTGCCATTATCAGCAATAGTTAACAATACCTTTTCTGCTGAAGCCATTCCAATCTGTATTGTGATACATGTAGCTTCTGCGTGTTTGTGTGTGTTGTTAACAGCTTCTTGTACAATGCGGAAAAGATGGTTGGCTACCTGTGCTGTGATAATCTGATTCAGAGTTGTGGTTACATCAATTGTGATTGGAATTTGCGTGCCTGTTAAAATGTAATCGCGCAGTTTAATTACAAATTCTTCCAGTGTTACGGACTGCCGATTCATTAACCACACGGTTTTGCGTAACTCGCGGATGGTATCGGCTGTAAGCTTTTTAATATCACTTAAGCGCGGATGCGTAACATCTCGTTGCAATGCCCCGATAGAAGCATTTACAAAGGTGAGTTGTGACCCAATGTTATCGTGCAGTTCCTGTGAGATGCGCAGGCGCTCTTCCTGCAAGGCATTTTGCGTGCGGACTTCGGCCAATTGGGCTTTGAGCACCAGCTGTTGTTGCCGCACAGTCGCATTGCGGTACAAGACAAAACCAGCCAATAATAACACGACTGCTACAGCTAAAATCATAACCAGTTGATTGTTGCGTTTGCGAATTTCCAACTCTCCCTGCGCGAGCGAAACTTTACTTTCGGCTAGCTCGCGTTCCTTTTTTTCGGTTTCATATTGAATTTGAAGTTCGCGCACCTGCTTTACTTTTTCGGTCTGAAACAAGCTGTCGCGCAAACGCAAATGATTAGATTGGTGAGTAAATGCGGCCTGGAAGTTTCCGGTTTTATGGTACAGGTCTGACAAGAACAAATTAGCATCAGCTTCTTGTTGCAGGGCATGTGCGGCCTGAGACGTCTGTAGTGCAATGCGGGCTGCATGGATCGCGGCATCCGGCTGAGAGTTGTTGGTATAAACTTCGGCCAACTTAAGATAACAGTAGGCCAGTTCCTTTCGGTTGTTGTTAGCTATGTGGTTTTTGATAGCGCGCTGCAAAAAAGCAATGGCTTCGATTGTGTGTCCTAATTTTCCATGCGCAATACCTGCGTTACCGGTAGCTACCGCCTCGAACCGCACGTACCCTAATTGGTGAAAAAGTTTTTCTGCCTGAAGGGAATAGAACAAGGCGCTGTCATAATTCTGTAGAGAAATAAAAGCCGACCCCAGGTTTACCTGGCACACAGCGGTTTCATAATCGCGTTTTAAGACCACAAATTTTTTCAGGGCCTCGCGGTAGTTGTTAATGGAGTTTTGGTATTCGCCCATTCCCTTAAACACCACACCCAGGTTTACGTTTACCAGCGCCAGCTTAGTTTCATTACCATGTCTTTTGTAGAGTTCATACGCCCGAAGGTAAGCCTGAACAGCATCGTTGTACCGACCTTGTTCATCGTAGATTACCGCCATGTTGTTTATGGTATTCGCCATGCCCAATGAATCTTTCAGGCGTGTTCTGATTTGAAGCGACCGCTCATCGTAGCCCAATGCTTCCGGGTAGTGGCTTTGTACCTGGTAAGTAATAGCAAGGTAATGCAGTGTTTCGGCCAGTAACTCAGAGTCGGTATCCGGTTGCAGGGTCAGGGCCTGCATACCATAGGCACGGGCAGTATCGGCCTGTACATACGCATAGGCATAGCACAATGCGTTTAGTGTTTTAATTTTTGACTCGCCCGCTGACAAGCGCAAGGCTTGCCGGAGCGAATCAACATCTTGTGCAAAAACACCTAGACAAACAAAATAGAAAATTATAAAGGCAACACGGCTCATTTGATTGGGCAAAATAAGAGCTCAACCAACCGGTTGCAAACCATTTAAATAACCGTACAACTACTGGTGCTATTCGCGCGGCCACACATTGTCTTTCACATCTTTATCAGGAAAGCGGCCATGTGGATCCAGTGTAATTTTTTTGATTTTGCGTTCGCCAAAAGTTAAGGGGGCATCGAATGTGCGGCTGCCACCAAACCATACCGATACGGGCCAGGTTACAATGGCGGTGTGCGCATCTATCATTTTTGCATTGTCCATCTTTTTCAAAGCAGGACCTTCCGCTTCAAACTCTACTTTTAGCACTACGGGCGATGGCATGCCTCCCGCCTGGTGCACCGTTACAGTTGTTTTGCCTTTGGTAGTTTTAACTTCTTTAATAGAACCATTTACGGATTCTGTTGTCCATAACCAGTAATACCAGAACCATTCTAAATCCTGACCAAGTTGGTTGTTCATAAAGAACATATAATCCCATGGCGATGGATGTTTATAACTCCATGTTTTGGTATAGGCTTTCATGGCATTAATCACGGCCTCATCACCTACTATGCCTCCCAACATGGAAAGCATTAGCGGGGTTTTCAAATAAGTCTGGTATCCATATCCAGAACCTGCATCATTCGCGCTCCACATTAAGGGAGCTTCACTTTCTTCTCCACTCATATTCCCATAGCTTTGGCCAAGACCATCGAGGTTATACGGTTTACCTTCTGCATCCGCATCCGACAGAATGTTCATGTATTGATTAAAGCCTTCATCCATCCACCCGTACCGGGTTTCGTTTGTACCTAACATCATGGGCCACCATTGGTGTGCCGTTTCATGATCGGCCGCACCCTGGTTAGAGTTTATTACCATCGGGTATTCCATACCCGCACTTGGCCCATCCTGGAGAGTAAGTTGCGGGAAGGGATAGGGTGCCCATAGTTTTGAATAGTATTCCATTGCATGGCGTGTAATCTTACCGGCATGTTCAAAATATTTAGCGCGTTCGGGTAAGTACACCATGTAAATAGGAACATATCCTTTTTCAGGAATATTGGCACGCGTGGCTTTCCAGATAAAGTTTTCGGCTGTAGCCCAGGCAAAGTCATTTACTTTATCGGCAACAAAATGCCAGGTAAGTTTTTCGCCTGCGGCAGTGCGGGGCTCGGCCTCACCCACCAGGGTTATTTCTTCATCAGAATTTAAAATAGTAGATAACCTTTGACGGGTGGTTTCGGTTAGCACTTCGTTTGGATTTTGTAATACACCGGTGCCGGATACAATCCAACCCCCGGGTACCGTTATGCGCACATCAAACCGCCCAAAGTTGTTATAAAATTCTGCAGGCCCCAGGTACGGACTAGTTTCCCAGCCGCGCAGGTCGTCATACTTGGCCAGGCGAGGAAACCATTGCGTAGGCTGAAACAATTTGCTGTCGAAACGTTGTGTCATGCGGTGGCCACGGCCATTCGTTCCTCCGGGTAATTTGGTGTGCCATTGTATTTCAAGTTCGGCTGTTGTTCCGGCTTTTATCGGTTCGTCTAAAATTAATGTAGCCACGGTTCGGTTTAGATTTAGTACAGCCAGTTTAGGGGCTTCGTTACGGGGTGCGGGTGTAGCTTTCAGATCAACTTGTTTGCCTGCTATTTTGATGCTGGTTACAATCATGCCCTCGGTGGTTTCGGCAGGGGTAGAAGAACCGCGAGGGACATCGGCTCTGAAAATGTTATGATCAAGACGAAGCGCGAGTGTCTTGAGGTCGTCTTTACTATTATTCCGGATTGTAATTTTTTCTGAACCGGTAATGGTGTGCGTTGCCGGATCAAGACTGGCGTTGATGGTAAAATCGGTTTCCAGTTGCCAGTAGTTTGGGCCGGGTTTTCCAGAGAAATCGCGCGTGCCGGCATCCAGCGCCCTGCGAATGGAATTAGTAAGCGGCACATCTCTTCGAATAGCCCGCGTGGAGGTTTCGATGGATTTGCGAATGGGTTGTTGTGCAAAGGTTGCTGTAAAAGAAAACAACAGGAAAAAGGAAATGCGGCTGATCATAAATGAAAGGATTTACAAAATAATCTGGCAAGCAACTTAGAGAATTATTACAGGCCTTGCAAAAGATGTACTGTTAAAGAGCCTTTGAATTCTATACCTTTGGTAAAACTGAATACAAATGGTTATGAAGAAAATAGCGCTGGTTAGTTTTTGTTTATTGAGTGTAACACTTTTATCAACAGCTCAGGAAAAAACAAAAACAACATGGGTTGATGCGGAGGCCAAAACCCTTGAACCCAAATTAATTGAACTGCGCAGATACTTTCATGAAAGTCCGGAATTATCAAATCAGGAATTTAAGACCAGCGCAAAAGTGGTTGATTTTTTAAAATCGCTCGGACTTGAGGTGCAATATCCTGTAGCCAAAACAGGAGTGGTTGCATTGCTTAAAGGAGGCAAACCAGGCCCTGTTGTTGCGCTTCGTGCCGATATGGATGGCTTGCCCATTACCGAACGAAACGGATTGCCATTTGCCTCTAAAGTGGTTGCTGATTTTGCCGGCCAGCAAACCGGGGTAATGCATGCCTGTGGTCATGATGCACACATGGCTATGTTGTTAATCGTGGCCGAAATCTTAACCAAGCATAAAGCAGAATTAAAAGGTACCGTCAAGTTTATTTTTCAACCGGCAGAAGAAGGAGCGCCCGCTAATGAATGGCCTGCGGGTGCTGAGCGGATGGTGAAAGATGGTGTTTTGAAAAACCCCAACGTGGATGCCATTTTTGGTTTGCACATTCAGTCGCTGTTGCCATCAGGACAAATAGCGTATCGCGCGGGTGGTTTAATGGCATCGGTGGATGGGGTAGATATAAAAGTGAAAGGCAAAGGGGCGCACGGTGCTACTCCGTGGGATAGTGTTGATCCGATTGTAGTAGCCGCACAAATTATTCAGGGATTGCAAACCGTTGTAAGCCGGCAAACAGAATTGACAAAAGCAGGAGCTGTAATTACTATAGGCAGCATGCATGCCGGTGTGCGCAGAAATATTATTCCTGAAACCGCTACGCTGGAAGGAACCATTCGCGCGTTTGATGATGCCATGCAAAAAAAGATACATGAGAAAATAAAAGTGACAGCCGAAAAAATAGCCGAGAGTGCAGGCGCTACGGCTGAGGTAAACATTATGGTGATGTATCCGGCAACGGTTAATCATCCGGAACTTACCAACAAAATGGTGCCCTCCTTGATACGTGCGGCAGGCAAAGAAAACGTGGTGGTTACTCAACCGGTTACCATGGCCGAAGACTTTTCTTTCTATCAACGCGAAGTGCCCGGTTTCTTTTTCTTTCTGGGCGCATACCCGGCTAACATGAATTTAACCGCGCAGCCCACGCACCATACAGCTGATTTTATGATTGATGAAGCGGCTATGATTACCGGTGTAAAGGCATTAGTGAACGTAACATTAGATTATGCCGAAGGCTGGAAAAAATAAAAACAGAATACAAGCTAAACCTAACCAGAATATGAAATACTTCTTACTCATCATTAGCCTTATTACAACATCGGTTGTAGCCCAGGTAAACCCTAAGCTACAAACCAAACTCAATCAACAAGCTAAAGAAATTGAAACCCGGGTGATAGAATGGCGCAGGCATTTGCATCAAAACCCGGAGCTCTCCAATCGCGAAACACAAACCGCGGCCTATATTGCCGAACACTTAAGAAAAATCGGACTTAAAATTCAAACCGGGGTAGCACACACGGGTGTTGTGGGGTTACTTGAAACCGGTAAGCCCGGCCCTGTAATTGCGTTGCGGGCGGATATGGATGCGCTACCTGTAACCGAGCGCAACAGTTTGCCTTTTGCATCGAAGGTAAAGGCCACGTATAATGGCCAGGAAACCGGAGTGATGCATGCCTGCGGCCATGATAGCCACGTAGCAATATTAATGGGCGTAGCAGAAATTCTGGTAAAGAACAAAGCAGAGCTGAAAGGAACGATCAAATTTATTTTTCAACCCGCAGAAGAAGGAGCGCCTGCTGATGAAGAAGGCGGAGCGGAGCTGATGGTGAAACAAGGCGTACTGCAAAACCCAAAGGTAGAAGCGATCTTTGGCTTGCATGTTAGTTCAGGCACGCCAATTGGCGAGCTTACTTACAAACCCGGTGGGTTATTGGCTGCGGCCGATAACTACTCCATAAAGGTATTGGGCCGCCAGGCACACGGTTCTACACCGTGGATGAGTGTTGATCCTATTGTAGTATCAGCGCAAATTATTAACGGCCTGCAAACCATTATCAGCAGGCAAACGGAACTTACCAGGGAAGCTGCGGTAATTTCGGTTGGCAGAATTCAATCGGGTATTCGCGAAAACATTATTCCCGAAGAAGCATTTTTTGCCGGAACCATCCGCACACTGGATACCGAAATGCAGGATATAATTCATGAGAAGATTAAGCTTACAGCAACTAAAATTGCTGAAAGTGCAGGGGCAAAAGCAGAAGTAACTATTCGGAGGGGAACACCTGTAACGTATAACGATCCGGCTCTCACGCATAAAATGGTTCCGAGTTTACAGAAGGCGGCCGGGGCTGACAAGGTTTATGAAATAAATGCGATAACAGGCGCGGAGGACTTCGCGTTTTATCAAAAAGAAATTCCGGGCTTCTTCTTTTTTCTGGGGGGCATGTCACCAGATATGGATCCGGCAAAGGCACCCTCACACCATACGCCCGATTTTATAATTGATGAAGCGGGTTTTGTAACGGGCGTGAAAGCCATGCTGAATCTAACAGTAGATTATATGTTTGCAAAGAAGTAGAGAGGGAAGAGGTTGTTTCAAAAGTCGAAATAGAGAGCACAAAACAGCAGAATCTAGATCGCCAAATAAATCCGCGATGACAGAACGACTTTTGAAACATCCGCTACTTTTTCTTCCAGATCAACACCCCATCCGTTGCCGTATTGTGAAATTCAGGGCACTGGCCATCGCCACCACCGGCAATACCGCCCGATGGATGGCAGATGAGGTTGCAGTTGGAATCATAAACAGAATTGAACTGATCGCAACAATCGGCTGCCACATAATACACCATTTGGCCATCGAACTTGTATCGCCACACCTCAATGGGTTGAGGGTCCGTTTTGATTAGCGTTTGTATGCAGGCAGGGGCATCAATGCCTGCCTCTTCGCATGTCATGTTTGAAAACAGGAATGCAATAAAAATCAAACGGAATGCTCTCATAGTTCTTCATTATTAGTAAGAACTTCCTGCAGGCAGGTTATTTTTACGATAGGCCCTACCATGCAAATACTGGCAATTTCTACTACCCGTTCATAAACGATAATCACCTTTTTGCCATCTACCCATTTAAAATTGTAAAGCGGGTTTTCGGTTATTTCTTTTGGAAGGGGTGGAGTACCACAATATCCAATCAAGTAAGGCTCAAGTTTTGTTCCGTCTTGTAATTCAAACACAAAACCGCAACCATCTAACCCTGTAAGGTCGCGTACGGTAGCTACAACTCCTCCTTCGCACGATAGGGCAGGTGTGTTATCATCGCACGATAAAAACACAAAAACAATCATCACAAAAGTCAATAAACGCATAGTCATAGTGTATTTCTATTTGTGGTTTAGACACGGATCAGGCCAGTCGGGTTGGAAAAGAATTTCCATCGGTGTAAAAAAACGCAAATAAATGCAGCAATCTTTCTTTATTCGAAAACCTAACCACCTAAAGGTATAAAATACCTTAAAAGAAAAACAGATGAAACATAGTCTTTTCCTGCTCTTCCTGCTATCGCATTGTTTATTAGCTCAACGCGTTCCCACCTTTGAACAAGTAATTTCTTTGCGCAGTGTTAGCAATGTTGTGCTTTCGCCCGATGGTAAAACGGGTGTGTACACCGTTCAAACTGCCGATTGGGATAATAACCGCTATGACATGGAATTGTGGATGTGGCGCGAAGGCGGAGAACCCTTTCAACTTACCAACAATCCGCGCAACAGTAGTATGGCGCCCCGGTTTTCACCCGATGGCAAATGGATTTCATTTTTATCGGACAGGGGAAATAAAAATCAGGTTTACCTGATGCGAACAGAGGGAGGCGAGCCCCATGCCATTACGCGGGAAGAGGAAGGGATTTCTTTTTATGAATGGCACCCTTCGGGCACACAACTGGTGTTTGTAAAACCAGAGCGAGAAGAAAAACAAAAGAGAGAGCGGGAAAAGCGCTATGGGGCCTTTGAAACGGATGACAAAGAATTTACACGCGCACATTTATGGAAGGTAGATGTGGACCTGAACCTGATGGATCACACAGAGCTACCCTGCTACGAAACGGTTGATTCACTTAAAGTAAAAGCGGGTTGTATTCAATGGCCGAAACCACAACGGATAACAGAGGGTAGCTTTACGGTAACCGGTTTTGTCCTTTCGCCCGATGGAACAAAAGTGGCATTTGCCCACCAGCCCGATCCGCTGATCAATTCATTTTTAAAAGCCGATATTTCAATGGTAACATTGACCGATAAAAAAATAACACCATTAGTTACGAATGCGGGTACGGATGCGTTGGAAGATTGGTCGCCCGACTCGAAGGAGGTTTTATTTACAACCAACGGAAACGATACCACGTCCAGCTTTTATACCAACTCGCGGCTGTATGCGATGCATATAAATACACGGGCAATCCGTCCGCTGGCAAAAAATCTGGATGAAGATTTAGCTGGATTTACGTGGACGAAATCCGGAATCTATTCATCGGTCTGGAATAAGACACAACGTCATTTGTTTAGGGTAGATCCGGCAACAGGAACACACACAGCGCTTATTACTTCTCCTGCGCAGATTTATAGTTTTTCATTTTCACAAGACGGAAACAAGGTTGCGTTTGTAGGCCGTAAGGACGATCAGTTAAACGAGGTTTTTATTTCTGAAATTAAAAGTCCAAAACCAATTCAGATTACAAAATTTACGGATCAGGTGAGCGGTTGGAAAGTAGCGCAAAGTGAAGTGATAAGCTGGAAGAGTAAAGATGGAGTAACGATTGAAGGCGTGTTGCACAAACCAGCTAATTATGATCCGGCTAAAAAATATCCATTGTTGGTGGTTGTTCATGGAGGCCCTACCGGCATTGATACACCTACACCAGCACCGGGCTATGTATATCCCATTTTGCAGTGGCTTGACAAAGGATGTTTGGTTCTTCGTCCGAATTACCGGGGCTCAGCGGGATATGGTGAGGCGTTTCGATCGCTTAATGTGAAAAACTTAGGCGTGGGCGATATGTGGGATGTAATGAGTGGTGTGGATTACCTGGATAAAAAGGGGATGATTGATAAAACCAGAATGGGTTGCATGGGCTGGAGCCAGGGCGGATACATCTCAGCCTACCTCACCACAAATACAAATGCCTTTAAAGCCATTTCGGTGGGTGCGGGCATCAGCAACTGGATGACGTATTATGTAAACACCGACATACACCCGTTTACCCGGCAATATTTGAAAGCAACTCCGTGGAGCGATGAGGCGATTTATAAAAAGACATCGCCCATGACAAACATTAATAAAGCGCAAACACCAACCCTAATTCAACATGGCGAGTACGACAGGCGTGTGCCCATAGCCAATGCGTATGAATTACTGCAAGGCTTGCGCGATAAAAATGTACCGGCCGAGTTAATTGTTTATAAAGGGTTTGGTCATGGTATAAACAAACCGAAAGAGCGATTGGCCGCCACGTGGCACAACTGGCAATGGTTTAATAAATACGTGTGGGGCGAGGTGGTAGAAATCCCGGGGATAGATAACAAGTAATTTATAGGCACGGGCATAAATGAAGCCCATGAAAAAAGAGCTGTCTCAAAAGTCGTTTGGTCATCGCGGATTTATTCCGCGATCTCCTTGCTGTGATACCCGATGGGATTCCGGGCACAAGGCTGGAATGACGCACGCTCTTATTTCGACTTTTGAGACAGCTCTTCCATTCTAAATGCGGTCCTTTTGTTAAGCACTCTTCCACTTAATGCCACAACCAATTGCTTTGGTCTTCGTGGTTGGCGCAGCCTTGCCTTGTAGCAGTGCATCTACCGCATCTTCCACGTAGCGCTTGGTTACGGCATCGGCCTTACTCGAGTTATCATCAATTGCCCCGATGTAAGTCACCTTCAAATCTTTGGAAAGCACAAATACATGTGGTGTGTTGGTAGCGCCATAGGCTTTTGCTATTTCCTGGGTTTCATCTACCAGGTATGGATATTTATAGTCCTTCTTTTTTGCAATGCGTACCATTTCTTCAAACGAATCGCCTGAAGATACGTTCGGATCGTTTGCATTAATGGCGATAACAGGAACTCCCTTGGCCGCATACTTTGTATTCAAATCTATAATGCGTTGGTTATAGGCTTTTGAATACGGACAAGTATTGCAATCAAAAATAACAATGTAGCCCTTCGCATCTTTATAGTCGGCCAACGAAACCATTTTGCCATCTACATTTTTTAATTTGAAATCAATGGCTGTATCGCCTACTTCAAATCCGTTCTTCACCGGGCTTGCGGCTACAGCAATCAGGGCCAGTAAAACAACAACTAGTTTTTTCATAGCATTAAATCATTTAGTTACTTACTTCGGTTATCAGTTTTTCGAGGTCGCCCTCGTGTAATTCTTTTTGAACAAGTTTACGCTTGCCGGTTTGTGTATTCACAATAAGGGTGGCTGGCAAGGCACCGCTCCAGCTTTTATCAATTTTATCGATCCACGAGTTGGGATCCGTTTCAGCCAGAATCACTACTTTATTCTTCAAACCCTTTCTGCTAACAAATCGCTCAACTTTGGCGGGGTCGGGGTCCAGATCAAAATCCATGCTCACCAACGTAATATCAATGTTGCTATTATCGGTCTTCAACTTTTCGAACAATGGAATTTCTTTTACACAAGGCGCACACCAGGTAGCCCAAAAATTGATAACCTGCACCCGGTCGGTTTTGGTGGTGAGCAATTTTTGTAAATCCTTTAGCTTTATCTGGTTAATGGTTTGGGCTGAAGTTGCTACCGAAAGGATAACCCCGAAAAGCGCAAACAGCATGTTCTTTTTCATATTGCAAAAACGGGAATTTTAATGAATCGGTTTGTTAATGACTTCCAAAATTAAAGATGTAAGGTCTGTGATCATAACCTGTAAGTAAGGAGGTATAATTCAAGTACTTAGAAATCACCAAAAATGATGCAAAATAGAATTCCACAAAATTCCACACTTGTCCACATTAACGGATTGTTACTAGTTAATTGTCTGAAAATCACCAAATTAAGCCGCTTGTCGTTAATCTGTTCTTTGTGGACAACTATTGGGGCCGCGCCTGGTCGTATATTTTGGAGGTACTTTCTAAAGGACAGATTTTCAACCAAATAGGGACCGGTAAACCATTGAAATCCATACAAAATCAACATGAATATTACCCAAATCAAAGAAACGTGTCTCTATTTTACCAACCTGGAAGATGCACGGAAATTTTATGGCCAGTTACTCGGGTTGCCCATCGTGGGCGAGGTGGCCAACCAACATATTTTTTTTAGAGCGGGTAACAGTATACTTCTATGCTTCAACCCCGAAAGCTCCAGGGCAAAAGTCAGCCCGCCCGCCCATTATGGTAGTGGCAAGTATCATTTTGCGTTTGAGGTTCTTGCTACAGCGTATGAAGCACATAAAAAGGAATTGCTTCAGAAGGGAATAAACATAACGGATTGCGTTACCTGGCCCAACGGGCTCGAATCATTTTACTTTCAGGATCCTGCCGGCAATGTGGTGGAAATTGTGCCCGTGGGGTTATGGGATTAGCTCCATTGGCTGCCGGGCACCAAGCGGTGTTATAGAGGACGAAGCAATTACCTGGGCAGGAAACGCTTCGGCAAACCACTTTTTATAGTCATGATACTGTACACAATCTTCGGCCAAGGTGTTACCAATAAGAATTTTGATAACCCGATCTTGTTTGATAGAACTTTTGATTTTCTCCTGCTGATCGGCCGGTAAAAGACCGATTCGAATAAATGCTATTCCCTTATAAATCTCTGCAGGCGCCAACATAATTACAATTGTATTGCACTTCGACAGAAATTGTAACCATAAGTTTAATGGTCTGTGCGCGGTTTGTGAAAAAAATTCCATCTTTCCCGTATCAACTCCACAATCATGGCCAATCTCAAACAACAGCGCGCTAAGTTTAGCCTTTCCAATCAGGCAACCTATATCAACTGTGCTTATATGTCGCCTTTGCTGAAAGCGGTGGAGAGACAAGGCATAGTGGGTATTCAGCGCAAGAGAAATCCAATGCGGGTTTCCCCAAAGGATTTTTTTACAGATTCAGAAAAATTAAGAAAGGAATTTGGGAAACTTATTAGTGCGGAAGCTTCGCGTATTGTTATTATTCCCTCTGTATCCTATGGCCTTGCCAACGTGGCGAACAATATACGGGTGAAGGCAAGTGATAACATCGTTGTGGCGGCCGAACAATTTCCAAGTAACTATTATCCCTGGCAACGGCTGCAGGCAGATACCAAGGTGCAGCTAAGAATCGTATCACCACCTGATACAAAAATAAACCGGGGAAAGATTTGGAATGAACGCCTGCTCGAAGCGATTGATACAAACACAAAGCTGGTGGCCCTGGGCCACGTTCATTGGGCAGATGGCACCAGGTTTAACCTTAAAGCCATACGGGCCCGTACCCGCGAAGTGGGTGCAAGGTTGGTGATTGACGGAACGCAATCGGTAGGTGCATTGCCCTTTAGCGTTAAGGAAATACAACCCGATGCCTTGATATGTGGCGGCTACAAATGGTTAATGGGGCCCTACTCCATCGGGCTTGCTTACTATGCCGAAAGTTTTGATAACGGAAAACCCGTGGAGGAAAACTGGATTAACCGATTGCATAGCGAAAACTTTGCGGGCCTGGTAAACTACCAACCCGAATACCAACCCGGTGCGTTGCGCTATGAAGTGGGGGAACACAGCAATTTTATTCTGGTGCCCATGTTGCTGGAAGCATTGAAACAAATCAACCAATGGAAACCACTGGCCATACAGCAATACTGTAAATCCATTACACAAAAACCTTTAGCGCTTTTGCGCGAAGCGGGTTTCTGGATTGAGGATGAAAGTTCGCGGGCCTATCATTTGTTTGGTATCCGCCTGCCCGAAGAAATGAACATGATAACCGTTAAGAAGCAGGTAGCAAAAAACAAAATTTCTGTTTCCTATCGTGGTGATGTTATTCGGGTATCGCCCCACGTTTATAATTCGGAAAAAGAAATATTGAAACTGGTGAACGTGTTGATAAATACAAAACGTGCTTTACACAAACGTTCATAACCAGGTTTGTTAATGCAATACAATGTATAATTTTTAGCCAGCCTGAGAATTTCATTGTGACATATCATTGAACTTTTACAAATTGCATAAGGCAACCGGGTTCACCAAAGCAAAACACAATACACATGCATCGCAGAGAAGCACTTAAAAGTCTGGCCATTCTTACCGGGGGAGCCGTGCTCGTACCCTCCTGTAATTTTGAAAAGGAAGATATTCTGGCGGCTTATCAAAACCTGAACGTAACTGAATCGATGTGCAAATTATTGGCGCAAATCGCGGATACAATCATCCCACCGGGAAACATTCAGGGGGCCGGAGATCTGGCCGTGCAGGATTTTATCCTGGTGATGGTAAATGATTGCGTACAGGCTGATCAACAGGGTATGTTTACGAAAGGATTGCAGGGCTTTGATAACTTCAGCAAAGAAGAGGCGGGCAGTAAATTTTCAAAACTGGAGCCAGCCGACAAAGAAAAAGTTGTAGCACAAGGGTTGTCAATTTCAGAAGAAGATGCAGACGCAGGTAAAAAGACGATACTTGAATTTTTGCGTATAACCAAACGGTTCACCATACAAGGCTACATGATGTCTGAGTACATCATGACGCAGGTAAAACCGTATCATTTAATACCTGGCGAATACAATGGCGCAGTTTTGATCAACAGCATCTCAAACCCGAAAATCAATGGCTAATTTTAATATTGACGCAACCGCAGAACGCACTTTTCAGGCAATTGTAATTGGATCGGGCTTAAGTGGCAGTTGGGCTGCCAAAGAGTTATGCGAGCATGGTGTAAAAACATTGGTGATTGAACGAGGCCGCGATGTGAAACACCTGCACGATTACCCTACCACCAACATGCTGCCCTATGAGTTTGAACACCGCGGGCAGTTAACAAATCAAATAAAAGAAGAGAACCCGGTAGTAAGCCGGTGTTATGCTTTTCGTGAGGACGCCATGCATTTTTTTGTGAAGGACAAAGAGCATCCGTATGTGCAGGACAAACCATTCGACTGGATTCGGGGCTATCAGGTAGGCGGCAAGTCGTTGTTATGGGCACGCCAGGTACAGCGCTGGTCCGATTTTGATTTTGAAGGTCCCGCCCGCGATGGCTTTGCAGTTGATTGGCCTATCCGCTACAAAGAAATAGCACCGTGGTATAGTCATGTAGAAAAATTTGCTGGTGTATCGGGTAACAAAGACGGGCTTGCCAACTTACCCGATGGTGAGTTTCTGCCAGGCTTTGAGTTGAACATTGTTGAGAAATATTTTCAGGAACAACTAAAGAAGCACTACGGAGATACCCGCCATATGATTTTAGCACGATGTGCTCATATTACCGGTAACCTGGAATATTATCAGCAACAAGGCCGTGCAAAATGCCAGAGCCGTAACCTTTGCCACCGCGGATGCCCCTTTGGTGGCTACTTCAGCGCCAATGCATCTACCTTACCCTGGGCCGAAAAAACCGGTAACATGACTTTGCGCACCCATGCCGTAGTGCATTCCATTATTTATGACGAAGCAAAAGGTAAAGCTACGGGGGTACGGATTGTGGATGCCAACACAAAACAAATGGAAGAGTATTTTGCCGATGTAATTTTTGTAAACGCAGCGGCTCTCAATACCAACCTGATCCTGCTGAATTCAACTTCATCCCGCTTTCCAAACGGACTGGGCAATGACAGCGGGTTGCTGGGCAAGTACGTGGCGTTTCATAATTATCGGGCAGGAATTTCTGCTGAGTACGAAGGCCACAGCGAATACACCACTTCCGGAGGGAGGCCAACCAGCGGATATTTTCCGCGCTTTCGAAATTTGTACAAACAAGAAACCGATTTTTTAAGGGGCTATGCAGCCGGCTTTACAGCCAGCCGGTCTAACTATGCAGACCAAAGTGGAATTGGAATGCCCCTCAAGGAAGAACTCTTGAATCCATCCAAATACAGCAATTGGAATATCGGATCACACATGATGGGCGAAACCATACCGAAAGAGACAAACTTTGTTGCGTTGAGCAAAGAAGAGAAAGATGCGTGGGGCATTCCTTTGCTTAAGGTTAATGTGGAGTATGACGATAACGATGAAAAGATGATCAAAGACTATCAGCAACAGATGACCGAGATGTTTGAGAAGGCAGGCTTTACCAATATCCGTGTGCGCGATGATAAACGGGCACCGGGTTTGGATATTCATGAAATGGGCGGTGTGCGCATGGGTAAAGATCCGAAAACCTCTTTGCTCAATAAAGATCATCAATTGCATGCATGCCCGAATGTTTATGTAACCGATGGCGCCTGCATGACTTCTACCTCAACACAAAATCCATCGCTTACTTACATGGCCTTTGCGGCCCGGGCTGCCCACCACGCTATGAAGAACCAGAAG
>Ga0116144_10002851_pt1 | contig 17979 bp, 18 predicted proteins | sample AD_UKC035_MetaG_FD_89746 | JGI IMG/M metagenome (GOLD analysis project Ga0116144, IMG submission 89746) | Active sludge microbial communities of municipal wastewater-treating anaerobic digesters from USA - AD_UKC035_MetaG | ecosystem: Engineered > Bioreactor > Anaerobic > Digestate | place: USA...
GGCCATGGCCGATCTCGATATTTTTCAGCAGCATGTCGCCAATGATGAGGCTGATGTCGACGACCTCTTTCATGCCAACTCAGCCAGCCTCACCGCTACTCTCAGCCTGATTGACGAAAAATACGACAATCTTCTGAATCAGCATCAGGAAAAGATGAACCAGCATTTCTCAGACACTCTCGACAGCCGTGGCAGCAACGTCGAATTCAATCAGACCATCACCGATGAACAGATAGACCTGCCGATCATCCCCGACCCGACCGGCAGCGGCCGCCCATCTGTCGGCAACATCCGGGAGTTTATAAACAGGCGCGTTCCCGGCGCCGATGGTGACGCCCCCGAACTAGAGCTTCTCGACGATTAGTGGTCTGTCAACATTGAATCTGGGTATTATTTGTCATTGCGAGCGGAGCGAAGCAATCTCATTGTCATAAAGATTAGCTCAGAGCTGGCTTATGCCTTCGGCATACCGCTTCGTCGCTCCGCTCCTCGCAATGACAGTTTTTAAGCACACATTCAAATATGACAAAGTATTAGTCATCAGAGGTTCTCGCGCGCGTAAAAATTGATGTTTTCTTTTTTCCAGCTTGTGCGCTTTTCGAGGTCACGCAGGCTGACCGGGCCTTCGACCGGGTTGTTATCCATACTCGGGCCCATCAGCATGACATGGGCGCGTTTGCCGATCACTTCGAGCACCATAACCTGCTGACCGGTCGGAACCTTGGAATCACCGAGTTTCAGATATTTCGCAGTAACATTGTATTTTTGCGTGCGTTTTGGAATATTGGCGACCTGAGCCTTGAGCTGGTCGAGTTCTGGCGGGCCAAAATGTCTGTCAGCGCGGAACAGGTCGATAACCTGATTATACAAAGCCATGACCAGCATGCTCGACTTGATGATAGCCGCTTTGAAACCGCTGTCGATGCGAAGATTCTTCATAATTCCGGTCATGCCCTCAAAAAGTTGATATTTGGCCGCATAGATCTGAGCTAGAATTTTGAGTTCTTCAGGCAGTCCAGGTTCAAGTTGACGATAAATACCGGCGGCATTGGCAAACTTTGTCTTAACCTCTGGCATTTTGCCGAGCACATTCAGATACTTCATATCGTGAAAGTAGCCTTCGTATTCATCGATAAACGAAAAAAGCTGCATTACCTGCTCACGCTGGTTTATCTGCTTCGCTGCCGGAGCATTGAGTTGCGCAACTTTCGGCTGCGGCGTCATACAACCGGCGCAGAATGTCGCATTATCTGGCAGTTCGGCATTGCACCCTATACACAATTTGGCGTCAACTTGTGGACACAGTGCCCCCAACAACAGCATCGCAAGCAGCAGACTACGCAATTTCATAATAATCTCCAGTCACTTTGGTTTTGTATATGATGCCCCTTTTAAACCCATCTTGCAACCCCGTAACAATGATTTCTTGCGTTTGGGGTGAAATTGCATACTTTATCTCAGCATGAAAAATCTCAAACATGCTGCGGCATTTGTTTTCTGCCTGTTAATGGCCGTTCTGACAGTCGACAGGGCGCCGGCAAGCGCAGAAGAAAAGATGTTTCCGCCGTTTTACGTAAAAAAACTGTCGCCCGGCGAGCAGTTCACTCCTTTCGAAATCGTCGATCTCGATGGCCGCACCTGGAGCAATCGCCGTTATCTGACGCGCCCGCTGCTGCTGATTACCGGGAAATGGGCCCTGCGTCACGATCTGCGCAAATGGGCCGAGCATCTTAATCTGAACTATGCTCTGAAGGCCGATATTCTCTGGGTTTTCAACCCGAACGCCGGCTGGTTCGAAGACCGCCGCAAAAGATCTGAAGATGCCTTCAAGGAATTCAATCCCAAGATTCCGCTGCTGATCGACTCGCACGCGCTGATCGGGCGCAGCCTCAAAATCGAATACGATATTCCCACCATCATTGGCATCGACAGCAACAACCGTTACCAGTTCGCACTCGAAAGCCCCTTCAACAAACCCGGCAGCGCCAAACTCGACGCCCTGATCAGAACAAAACTACTATATAACTGACAATCACACTTTGCAGGTAGTGGACATTTGAGTTGATTAAAGTTATCATCTTGCAAAATTCACAGCATGAGGGTAACCGAATGAACAACAGCATACAAATTGCCTGGCCGGCTATTGCGCAACAGAAACACATCGCCTGGTGGCAGGGTGATAACGAACAACTGCATTCCGACAGCGAAAATACCGCCCGAATTCTAGCCGAATCCGGCAAACCCGTCTGCGTAGTTCTCAAAGATGGACAGCTTTTCTTCACCAACAGTGGCAATCTGTCGTTCGATCTCAATACCAGACCAGTCAAGAGCTTGCCACTGCTGGCAATGCTGCCCCCCTGCCCGCTCGATCAGCTTGGTGACAGCTCATTCTGCCACGACCACGGGCTGCGCTACCCCTATATCGGCGGCTCGATGGCGCATGGCATCAGTTCGCCCGAAATCGCCATCGCGCTTGGTCGACATGGCATGATTGGCTTTATCGGTGCTGCCGGAGATTCTCCGGCCAAGGTCGAACAGGCTATTCTGCGCATGAAAAGTCTGCCTGAACCGGTACCCTTTGGCTTTAACCTCATAAACAGCCCAAACGAGAAGGGGCTTGAAGACGCTATTGTCGATCTTTATCTCAAACATGAAGTCAGACTCGTCGAAGCTTCGGCGTTTCTTGCGATGTCGCTGCCACTGGTGCGTTACCGGGTTACCGGCATACATCAGGATGCCAGCGGCCGCATCGTTACGCCGAACAAGATTATCGCCAAGGTCAGCCGTGTCGAAGTAGCCTCAAAATTTTTCGCACCACCGCCCGAAAAAATGCTCAAACAGCTGGTTGATTCAGGCGTTATCACTGAAGCTCAGGCTCAGCTTGCCGCCCGCATCCCGGTCGCGCAGGATCTTACATCAGAAGCAGATTCCGGCGGCCATACCGATAATCGCCCGGCAGTCTCTCTGCACCCGACCATGGTTGCCCTAAAAAACCATCTGCAGCAGGAATACAACTACGAAATGCCTCTGCGCGTCGGATTCGGCGGTGGTATCGGCACTCCGGCTTCGGCAGCCGCCTGCTTTGCAATGGGGGCTGCTTATATCGTTGTTGGTTCGGTGCATCAGGCATGTAATGAATCAGGAACTTCTGACGCGGCACGTGCAATGCTCGCCGGCGCCGGACAAGCTGATGTCGCCATGGCTCCGGCCGGCGACATGTTCGAAATGGGTGTAACTGTGCAGGTTCTCAAGCGCGGCACCATGTTTGCCATGCGTGCTCAGAAGCTCTATGAGATTTATCGAAAATACAACAGCATCGACGCGATTCCGGCGGCTGAGCGCCAGACTCTTGAAAAAACAGTTTTCCAGGATACTCTCGACAATATCTGGGCGATGACCGCCGATTTTTTCAGACAGCGTGACCCCTCACAGCTTGAAAAGGCCGAAAAAGACCCGCACCATAAGATGGCCCTGGTCTTCAGGTGGTATCTCGGCAAATCGCCGCGCTGGGCGGTAGCCGGCGAAGAAGCCCGCAAGGTCGATTACCAGATATGGTGCGGAGCCGCCATGGGCGCTTTCAACGAATGGGCAAAAGGCAGCATTTTCGAAGACCAGAAGAACCGCAAGGTCGTCGATGTCGCGATGAACATGCTGCACGGTGCCGCCCTCGAACTGAGGCTGAGTCAGTTGCGCAGTCAGGGCATCATGCTCTGTCCCGAACTCAACCGGGTTGCACCGCGAACACTCGATCAGATAGAACGCCTTGCTCACGCCGGCTGATACCAACCCCGACTTCAGACAGCAGCGCGCCGATATCTGGGTGATCGATACCGGGGAATTTGCCGCCGACAGTGAGCTTTTACGTAGCTTTCTGCAACCAGACGAACTCGAACGCCATGCCCGCTTTGCCAGTCGTCAGATCGCAGCGACATGGTTGACTGCGCGTGCCGGCCTGCGCTATCTGCTTGGACGCTATCTGGATGAAACCCCGCAATCGTTGATCGTCAAAACCGGGCCGAATGGCAAACCGTTTGTCGAAAACCCTTTTCAGCTCTCGTTCAACATCAGCCACAGCGGGAGTATTGCGGTAATAGCTGTTACTGATCGTGACGTCGGCATCGACGTCGAACAACTCGAGCGCCAGGTCGACACTGCCGCCGTTTTACGCCGTTTCTTCTCACCGGCCGAGCAGGCCAGTTATGCACAATACCAGCAGGTAGACCCGCGCCGCACCTTCTTTAGAGGCTGGACCCGCAAAGAAGCGGTTCTCAAAGCAACCGGCGAAGGCATCGCCGGACTCGCGCATAATGAGATCAGCTTCGCGCCAGCCCTTCCGCATGCCATGCTGACTTATCGCAATTCAGCCGAAGCCGCGCAAACATGGTTCTTTCACGAATTCGAACCGGCACCCGGCTACATCGCCGCCCTCGCCTGCCAGTCACCCCCGATGCAGATCCACAAATCTCTGCTGCGCCCCGGTGCACTTAGCCTTTAGCTAAATCTGTCAGCCAGATTACTATCTCTATGAGAGCTGATATTTTAAAATGTTTGAACCATTGAATCGCGCGATATGATATAAAGTGAGACTACCGGAATTCGCAAAGATGACCGCTAAGAGGCGTTTGAATCCGAGAGGAGACATCTTACATGTCATTAAACAGAGTTTTTCTTGTTGTGCTGCTTTTAACATTGCTTGTCAACTCATTTGCATTTGCACAAGCACAGATAGGCGACTTCAGCATCATGCGCGGGCTTCACTGGGTGCGCTCAACCCCCGAAGAAGAGGCAGAATGCGGGTTTCCATTTTATCATTTTGAAAAAAATGGCGTAACCACCAGAGTCGGCTTCATACCGGAGAAAATACCCTATTCAAGTGAAGAAGAGCGCAAAAAACTTGTTGACGAGGCAGTTAAAGATTTGTATGACAATCACCCCGGTGCACAACCGGATCATGTTATGGGAGTAGCCGGTGGATATGGCAGAACCACAATAAAATTCAAACCCGAAGAAGGCGTTACCGGTTTCTACAGTTTCGCCTGGGACTACAAGGCAATCTACACAATTATTGTCATGGTCGAGGATAATGACGTCAACTCGGAGATTTACTCCGAAATTGTTCGCTCTCTTTGTACAGTTAAATTACCGAATCCGCCCAAAGACCCGGAAAAAGTCGCAGCAGAAGCAGCTGCAGAAAAGGCTGCAAAAGACGCCGCAAAAGCTGCAGAAGACGCTGTAAAAATTCAGGTCGGGAACGTTGTTTTCTTACCAGAACGAGGATTCGAGCGCGCCAGCGCTGAAGAAGAAAAAATAAATGGCAACCGATTTTTCCGTTTTAACATTGACAAAAGGTTCGTCAGTGACAGAGGAAAGCCGGCCAGACTTGAATTTTTCGATGAGATGATTCCCTGCTCGACCCAGCAGGAATACGAGAAAATCACAGCTGATTTATATAAACAATACGAAGAAAAGTATTCCGCCTTTAAAGGGCCGAATGGTGTTAAATCTGTAGAAGGTATGAAACTCTTTGGAATGTCTAGCGCATTTAGCATTAGATTTTATCCCGACGAGAAAACGACCTGTTGCCACATCTTTTTCTGGAGAGACGGCTTCCTGATTAAAATGCAGGCTGTAATTGAAGGACAGGTTGCGGAAACACCATATGAAATTGTAATGATTTGTAATCATTCAAAAGTTGTCGTTCCTGAACCCAAAGCCCCTCCAGTTGACGCAGCTTCGGCGACACCTGCTGTCGTTGCCTCAGCCACGCCGGCAGAAGATAAAATCGGCGACTTTGCCTTCAGTCTCGAGCCCTCGATTTATGCAAAAACTCCGGACGAGGTGCCCTGGCAGCAGCCATCGGCAACCGGAACCATAAAGGGTCTCGAAGCTGACAGCCTGGTTCTGGCGCAGACCGTAGACTTCAATAAAATTTCAACCCAGGCCTGCAACGGACTGGTCATTGCCGCCATGGCAGCAATGCGGCAAATTCAGGGGCCGATGAGTCCTCAGGAAACAAAGGCGTTTGAAAACAGATGGGCTCCATTATTCGATTTCCCGACTCCTGAGGCAGAGGCATATTTCAAAAAACTCAATCCCCTTCTTGCCGAATTCCTGACAACCTCTTCGATGCTGTCACACGCTCTTGAACAGTATCAGGCTGTCTTTGAAGATTCACTCATCGCAGCTGAGACCGAAGTGGCCAGCGGCGCTTTCGAAGCGACAGCCCGGCTTGAAACAATACTGAATCTCATGAAATCGCTGCAGAAGCGCATGAATGAAATTGCCGCTCAGGTGAAGGAGCTCGGCAATCCTCCCGACCCGGTGGCGGCGAAACTTCGAGCCCGGCGCAGACACCGCGAAGAAATGGGAGAGCTTGCCAACATCGCCAGAAAATTTCCGGTCGAAGGACGTTGGGAAGGCTTTCAGGAGCATTTTTATAACGGCGGCCTGATTAAGGTTGCTGCATATTTGCGAGTTGTCAGCTGTGATGAACAGAATCGCCTGATAGTTTTTCTGCATGAAGGAGGTAAATTTTTTCTGCTCAATCCAATGGTGCCGGCAGAGGATGGCAAATGGCTAATGCGGTCATTTCCATCGCATCATTGGGGTGGTTTCACTGAAGTCACCTTCGATGGCGACGAAATGATAATGAATAATCTGTGGCGTGATCCTGACCAGTCAAGCTGGCCGATCGATGGATATTTTCTTCCGATAAGGCGAACGGTAATGACCAGGGTCGCAGAAATTGCCGAAGATGAACCTTTCCCCGGCGGGATCGAAGCAGACTATGTTCAAAGCGAAGTCGAGCGACTAAAAGAACTGACATTCAAAGAACTTTATGATTTCAGCAGTCGACGACTTGGCAGCTATACAATTGAAATCGCTTCCGGCGTTGTTAAAATACCTTATGACAGGCTGGTTACCGAAAGTGATGTAATTGATTATCTCGAGCAGGATCTGGCAAAATATCAGGCTCTGCAGGCAGAATTCGAAGCACAGATCGCGCCGCTGAATGAAGTTCCATATTCACTCGCGGTTGATAAAGAAATCAAACGCATTGCAAATAGTCTGCATATGCCCCCTGACACTTCGGGCACCATAAAGAATCTGCAAAATGCCCTCGCGCATCGCGGTATCAAAGTTCCTGACATGCCGGCAAAGACAAAGCAGGCAGCGGCCGAGCCTCTTACCGGTGTAGACGAAAAATCTGACCCGGCGGTAGAAGCTGCTGACCGCGCCGAAGCGGTCGCCATGCATAATGAGAACATCCGTTATCTCGAAAAATCTCTTGAAAAAGATATGCAAAGCCTTGCGCAGGCCAAAGACAACTCAGAGCAGCAGCTGCTGGAATGGCGCATAATGAATGCGCGCGCTGACATTCAGGCTGAACGCGATCTGATCACGTCAATAAACAGTCAGACCATTGTTCGAACGCGAACAGAGCTCGATGATTACATGCATAACAGCTTTGTTACAAACATCGTTGCAAATCAGTCGCGAATGTCCGCCAATCTGAAACTGCTCAGTGACGCACAGACTCTTGCCGCCATGCTTCCCGCTGATGAAGCCGACAAGGCACGCGAGTTCATCGCCAGACATGCCGACGCAAAAACTGTCGCAACTGGCGATGTGAAGGAGATAAAACAGGCTTACGACGCAATCTTCAAAAAGGTCGAGGGCTACTATGAATCAGCTCAGGCTGCGCCCGAATTGAAGAGCGCCGAAAACCGGCTGGCCATTTACAATGTCGGGCAGACCTTCATTACTGCCGGTGTAGCAGGAGTTTTCGGCAGACCGGCCGGAGCCGCTTATGCGGGAGTTACCGGCTATATCAGCGGTGGCCCGGCCGATGGTATAAGTAATCTTGCTTTGTGGTACAGCCCGATGACGGCTATGGCGCAGCAGGCTTTCGAAGGCTATCGCAGCGGCGGTTTTATCACCGGCGAAACTGGTCTGAAGGGTGCTGCAGATCGAGCAGTGGTGACATTTGTCGGCATGAAGGCTCTGGAAGCTGGCGCCGCCGGCATTGGCAAGCTCAGCAATTACTGCAAAGGCCGCTGGGATCTGCATGTTTTCAAGACCGAACTTCATCAGGGCAGAAAGCTTGCCATGGAAATGGGCGAACTCGAGAGAAAAATTCTTGCAGCGAGAAGCTCTGGCGTGCCGGCAGCAGAGGTGATGGCGCTCGAGCGACAGGCAATGGAAAAAGCTGCCGACATATCTGTCAGTTTTCATGCCCGGAAAATTCTGAAGCTTCATGCGCCCCCGGCCGATCAGCTCGCCTATAACAAATATCTTACCCGTCACCTTGAAAAGGTCGATGAGGTGCTGCTCAAAAAGTTTCAGCAAGAAGGCTGGGATATCAGCCAGATCAGGTTCAAGGATTTTCGCAATGCCAGCAGCTTTGGTTCGGTAGGCATCGACAGAGACTTTGGTGTTTCGATTCTTGACAACAATGTTCTGATCAAGAACGGCAAACCATCAACCTTTACCGAACTGCAGAAAGACGGCACCAGGCTCTATAACGAAGCGTTCAAAGAGGTGGTCGGCAGAGATGCTGGCCAGGCGCTGCACAATTTTACGACACCAGTCCATGCCGAGTCCTTCATGGATCTGAAAATGATATCTTCGAATCTTGGCGATCCCGCGAAGGTGGCAGAACTTAACCGCAGGCTGGCTGCACAGACGGGCAATACAATTCAATACAAGGGTCTTGAAGCTCTTGGTATGACCAAAGAACTGGGAAAACTTGGAGCACATCAGGAAGCGTGCCGAGGACTGGCCAAAGAACTCGATACCAAACTGATCAAGCTGGCGACAGTAGCGGCACAGCGGCCAAACATCACCGCGGCTTCGGCTGAACGCCTGAAACGATCTGTTGACCGGCTTAAAGAAATGCGCGACATCTTCGATTCTTATGCAAGAGATCATATCGATCCGTTGACCGCTTCAAGAAAAATCCGTCAGCTGACCGGCGGCAAAGAGATTCCGGAAATTCTCGGCGAGGTTAAAGGACTGACTGAAATGCTGTTTAATTTTTCAAAGCTCGGTAAACCGTGAAAAGCCGCATCGAAAGAATTGCTTACCGAAATCAGGTACGATAATATCTGTTGTCTAAGATAAAAGTTTTTTGAGGTGTTGGAGGAGAAGCAGCTATGCGCAGTTATTTCCCGACTTTTCTTTTGTTCAGGGTTATTGCTATTGCACTTTATCTGGTTGGCACGTTATTTCTGGTTCTGCCGGCTGATGAGCTGTTCAAGGTCGAAGCGGTCAACTGGACAGAAGACTTTCTGCGCAAAAGCGAGCAGTGGCGGCACGCGCTCAAACAGATGGCCGCCCTGACCGACGAGTCGTACACCAGCGGCGATGATCTGCAGAAACGCTATGATATCGAACTCACGGAGTTCATAGCGCAGCGCACAAAAGATATGCAGATAGACGTCACCGGCAAAGAGTGGGAAGGCCTGTTTACCGATCTGGCGGCCGCGCAGACTGGCAAAGCCGGCGATGCCGCCTGGGAACAGACCAAAGGCTACTTCGCAGCTTCATTTCAGCCCCTTGCGTCGATACGCAAGAACTTCGAGAACGACAGAAAGTTTCTTTACGTTCGCATCAGTGACGCCAACCAACGGCATGAGCACCTCGCCATCAGCCTGCAGGGCGCCGGAGACTTTGCTTTCAAGGCCCCCGGCCATATTGCCTATCCTCTGCGCCACGCCGGCTGCTGGATGATGCTGGCCGGCATCCTGCTTTATCTGATGAATTCACGACCTTCGACAAATCCGCACCAGGTGCGGCTCGGTCATGCCAAAACAAGCCGCGGTCCCGACTTCTTCACCGCCATCTTTGCGCCGGGATTCGTTGCAATTGGAGGTGGCGCAGCCATCGGAGCCGGTCTGAAAACATTCACGCCGGAATGGTTCGTTTTTTCGTCGATATTCTGGTTTTTTGCCCTGTTATTTGCCTCGGCCTGGCTTTTCACTGCCTGGTACCGAGCTTTCACCATCGATTACAGCAGTCAGAGTCTGGTTTTCAATAACCTGTTCGGCTCGACTGAATATGACATGGCGCGGGTAAGTGAGCTTCGCCCGGCAGTTTATCAGCCACCCTGGTGGATGAAAATCCTGCTCTGGATCGGAAGAGTATCAGCCCGCAGCCGGTCGTCACGGCAACTTTACGATGATAAAGGCGAACCCGGGTTCGTTCTGGTAATGAGTGACGGCACGAATTCACCTGTTGTCAGCTTCAGTGAACTTACCGGAGTGACGCAATTCTATGCTGAGCTCGAGGCACGCGGCATACATGTCGAAGAAGATCTCGCGCTGAAAGCCGCCGCAGCTGATCAGGCCAATTCCGCCGGCCCCGGCTGTGCCACCCGCACAATATCGAAAATTCTTTCTCTGAGCGCCGTTGCTGCCGCAGCTTTCGGCGTAGTCAGCACTTACAGTGCTTCAGATGTTCAGATCAGAAGCAGCAGTTTTCCGGAAGGCAGCGCCTTTCCTGTCGAAGCCGAAAGAAGCAGACCAACGACCGAAGAGATGCTCGAGCGGGTAAGAAAGAACGACGAGGTGATGCGCGAGGTCAATCAGCTTAATCAGAAGATCCAGGAATTGTCTGATCAGTTCGACAAAACAACAGACCCTGAGCTCCGCCAGAAACTCACCAGAGAATCAAACCTGCTTCTTCAGAAAATGATGCAGCTGCGCAAACAGATGAAATAGCCGAATAATCAATCTTTATTCGTCTGCAGTTCCAGAGTGAACATAGGCTCTCTGGCGTGATATAAGTTATCTGCAGAGATGTGCTTTTCATGTTCTTCCATTGTCGACGGCCCCAGGTAGCGGGTGGAAACCATATCTGTATTCTCTTTGAAATCGAGCTCGGCCAGGTGCTTATCTAACTCTGCATATGGAACTCTGGCATTATAATAAACTGACCGCAGGTTCCCCCATCCTTGTGATTTAATTTCGCCACCCGTCAGATCCTTGAGCTTCCAGTGCCATGCTTTACCCTTGCCATCTGGACTCATGCCGAAATATTCTACCAGTGTTTCCTCAACCTTTGAAAAATCAGCAGAGAATTTAATATAGACCTTGTAGCCATTCTTTTCGATAGAGATTGAATTCTCTGCAAAAGAAAAATCTTCTGGCTTTAGATTGCTGAGAGTAACGTTAGCGGCGTTATAGCGCGACAACATGCCAGCGCTGATAACTTCCTGATCCTTAGATTCCTTGTCATACTTTTTTATTATTCCCAACTTGGCTGGAAGATCGCAGCCTATCTCCAGCTTCGTGGTCTTCCTGATGTGTTCCATGTTGGCCATCTGCTTTGCATGGACGCAGGAATACGCCATCACCATAATTACCAGAACCGTCAACAACCTTTTTTTCATAAAGTCCTCCTTTTATCTGCTTATCGAAACATTGACAACAAGCCAAACCCACAGAACGGGCTATAACTTGATTTGCTTTTGAATTTTCCTCTTGCCGCGTTTTTCTTTATTGCCAGCAAAGTATATCACAACTCCATGGTTTCGATAATCAGTTTTCAAATCTTCGTGAAGATGAAATTAAATAAATGAAAAAGAACTTCAGGCTGGAGAAATGATACTTGTAACCAGCAGTTTCTGCTTGATCGTGCTTGCGTTTCGTGGCATTATCTATTCATATAACAAGTTGTTGGAGAGAATAAAATGGCAGGACGGGCAGCAGGAAAAAAAGACATAATTGAAAGCTACAATTATGGTGATTACGAAAAGTGGAAAGATTCAGACCGCTGGGAGATCATCGAAGGCGATATCTATGCAATGTCGCCGGCTCCAAACACTGAACATCAGACCTTGCTGGTAAATCTCTGCATAGCAGTCGGTGCTTTTTTAAAGGGTCATAAGTGCAAGCTTTTTGTTGCGCCCTATGACGTTCTTCTGCCGAAAGGCGACGAAGCGGACGAACTGGTAAAAACAGTTGTACAACCTGATCTTGCCGTCGTATGCGATGAAAAAAAACTATCAGATCGCTCATGTCGTGGCGCTCCGGACTGGGTTATCGAAATTCTTTCGCCCTCGACTGCCGGGCGCGACCAGATTCTCAAAAAGCGAATATACGAAAATGCCGGCGTCAAAGAATATTGGATCTGCAGCCCACATGAACGAATTATTTTCGTCTATCTGCTGCACAAAAACCGGCTGGAACTCTCTGAAGTCTACGACGAAACCGCTAAAATAGAGGTAAAAACCCTGCCTGGTCTGGTGATCGACTGCGGTGAAATCTTTCCGCCCAGGCCACCGGTCGAGGTCAGAGAACCGCCCATAGTATATGTTTAAAAGCAGGTGAGAGTAATGGAAAAGGAACCACTTCTTCAGATAAACGAGGTAACCCGCAAGTTTGGAGAAGTCTGCGTGCTGAACCGCCTGAGTATGGCGGTTCAGCGCGGCGAAATATTTGGCCTTCTCGGTCTCAACGGCGCCGGCAAAACGACTCTGTTCAAGTGCATACTCAAGCTGATCGAAACCACTGAAGGTGCGATACTCTATGCCAATAAGCCGCTCGATGTGCCCATCATACACGAAAAAATCGGCTACCTGCCTGAGTTTTATCTGCCGCCTGGCGAGCTGAAGGCACGTGAATACCTGAATCTGCTTGGCATGGCTGTATCCGGCCCAAAACCAGATGTCGATGCCCTGCTGCAGAAAACCGACCTCGACCCGCACAAGCTGATCGGTGAATATTCCCGCGGCATGATTCAGCGCCTCGGCCTTGCAATTGCGCTGCTGAAATCGCCCGAATTCATCATTCTCGATGAGCCGACCCTCGGCCTCGATCCGCTGGTCAGAGTCAGACTGCTCGACTGGCTGAAGGAACTCAACTCGCAGGGCAAGACAATTCTGCTGTCTTCGCACGATTTCGCCCAGGTAGAAAAGGTCTGCCAGCGCATCGCCGTTCTGCACAATCATCAACTCCGCTACATCGGTCCACTCACCGACTTCCTCGAACAGCACAAGGTTGACTCTCTCGAAGATGCCTTCCTGAAAGAGATTGGAGACATACATGCGTAAGATGCTCGCAATGGCTTCGATCACTTTTTTACAGGGTTTCCGAACCCAGACCTTTCGTATCGTCGGCATGCTTTTCGTCGCCATCATGGCAATGACCTACACGCTGCGGATTCTGTCGATCGGGCACAAAGAAATGATGTTGCGCAGCTTTGGCCTGTCAATCATGGAAATCAGCAGTCTGCTGCTGATCATATTCGGGTGCGTATCGAGTTTTTACCGTGAACGCGAAAGCCGTCTGCAGGCTATTCACCTGACCTATGTCTCTGCTTTTGACCACGTTCTCGGCCGTCTGCTCGGCAACTGCATGCTGGTCGGCGCCTACACTCTTCTGGCCACCATCGGCTGCTCGGCTGTCCTCTGGCACGAAGGCGCCTTTAGCTGGGTCTTCATATTTGGCGCCTGGTCGATCTTTCTGAAACTTTGCATTATCTGTGTTTTCTGCTCGTTGTTCGCCAACCTTTTCACGTCGCCGGTATTCGCTTCGCTGATGACTGTCTTCGTCTACTTTGCCGCCGAATATGCTTCATATCCGCTGGCCATGATGCGACGTTCCCCCTCAGTTGTGCCCGAAGGCGTTTCCAGGATGGTATATCATCTTCTGCCGAACTTCGACAAGATCGATCTCAAATACTCAGCCATTCACGGCGAGAGCGTCGCCACCATGCTGCTGATCGAGATTACGCTTTACACACTGATCTATATGACAGTCGTCTTCATACCTGCCTGGAGGGTGTTTGCCCGCCATGAGCATTGAAAAATTTCTGCAACGCCATGCCTGGCTGGTGTTCATCTTCTTTTTTGTGCTGATGATACAGATGTCTTACAGCCTCGGCAGCGACACTCCGTCCTGGCGCAGCGGCCTGGCATTCGTGCCGCAGGCTGACTACGTCGCTCGCCTGAGCGGAACCTTCCGGTCGTCGGTCGCGCTGTTCTTCTACATGCGCGGTGCCCTCGAGATTGCCGGCGAAACTGCCGACAAAATCGATATGGTCCTCGAAAATTTTCATCTGGCCATGCAGCTCGATCCAAAACTTGTCCAGGCAGCCTTTCTTGGCGGACTGGTGGCGCCGACAAACGAAACCAGCCTGAAAAAGTCTACAGCCTTCCTCGAGAAAGCCTGCGAGCTGAACCCTGATAACTGGCGCATTCCATACTGGACCGGCTATAACTTTCTCGAGCTTGAAAATATCCAGAAAGGCACCGAATACTACTGGAAAGCTTCGCGCCTGCCGGGTGCCCCACCCTTTCTGCGCTATTCCGCAGCCAACCTGCCGATCGAGGGCCGCACACTCGAACAGTCGATTCTCGAAACCGAAGGAATGCGCGAATCTGTCGACAACGACGATGCCCGCGAATGGATAGATCTGCGCCTGATCTGGTTGCAGAGCATGCTGTTGCTCGAACACAAGGCCAGAGATTTCAAAAAGGAAACCTTCCGCTACCCGGTCGAACTCGAAGAACTCGTCGAGCGTGGCCTGGTCAAGGAGATTCCCAAAGACACCATCGGCAACGGCTTTTATCTCGTACACCCCGGCGACCCCGACAAGGGCTACATGGTCCGCAGCCTCTGAACTGGTCTGGATTCTGCGACTTCGCCCGTCTACGCTGACGCTTCGGCGCGACTCGCGCAGGACGAATGTATCCCCTCTCCGTCGTTCTGCGCGAAGAATGACAGTTAATATCGTATTGTTTAACAAGCCAGCGTAATTGGGTTATACTGCTTTAAATGATGATATTTAAAGCAAGAACTACCGCGACGACGCTGGTCGAGATTCTTATCGCAACTACGATCCTCGCCTTCACACTGGCCCCGATCGTTGCCATGTTCACCTTCGCCTCGCGCAGCATGGGTTCGAGCGTTCACCGCATTCAGGCGCAATTTCTTGCCCACGCGGTGCTCGAATCGCTAAAGGCCGAAGCGCTGCGCTATCCTGCCGCCATCACCCGCTACCCGAGCCGTTTCGAAGTCTCGCCGGTGCGCAGGCCACTCGGCTTCTTTTCGACATCGAGCATAAACTTCTTCAACAATATCCTCGGCCCCGACAAGCCAATCACTCCTGATTCGCCGCTCTATGATGAGTTCAGCCGGTTCCGCATCATGGTCACTGTTCTCGGCACCGGCAGCGTCGCCGAAATCCGCGTCGCTGTCGACTGGGCATTCGAAGGAAAAGAGCAGAAGCTCGAAATAAAGGGAAGCATCGACGCGAAGCCTTACCGCTTTACCCGCTTCGAGCGCTATTAATGTATGAGTCAAAACGCATCTGAGCATCAGCCACACAAAAGCAGGCAAAGAGGCTTCACGCTGGTCGAGGTCGTAATCGCCGCGGCATTGTTTGCAGGGCTCATAATCGTCGTGAGCTCGATGTATTCATTTATCCGCCGCACTTTTATCCGTGTCGACAATAAAAGCGTCGCCAGTTCCGAGATCGAACGTTTTCTGCTGCGACTCGATTCTGAGCTGCGCTCAGCGACTGACGTGACGGTACCGGCTTCTGACGCCCGTTCCAACTGTCTCACCTTCATGAACAAAGATGGCAACGAAATCAGCTATGAACATGCTGACGATGGAACCGTCATGCGCATCGACTATCAGAGCGACACGCAACGCGAAATAATGCACAGCGTCGCCAGCCTGACTTTTTCGCGACACACGCGCGGCCTCGTCGAAGTTTCGATTACTGTCGGGCAGGTATCGGTGCTGACCGCAGTTCACGTCTGGAACCTGCCATGAACAGACACTACAGCAGCAGACCCGGCATGGCGATACCTCTGGTTCTCGGCTTTATCCTGGTCGCTACCTTGCTCGGCACGACGCTTCTCTTTCTCTCAAAAACCCGCGGGACCGATACTGTCAGAACCGTCGGCCGCATACAGCACCAGCATCTGACTCAGATGGGCGTCAGTGAGGCTCTGGCTATAATCAAACCTTTGCGCATTACCGAAGTTATCGCCAAACGCGGGCCACGCTGGAGCTTTAACACTTCACACCAGGAATTCGGCAACGCCACCGGCTGGTGCGAAGTCAAGGTCGAAACCCGTGGCGAACGCGAGCTCGAGATAACCTCGACCGGCTTCTGGCAGGAACGTGATGCCCCACCCCGCCGCCGCAGTTTCTCGTGCGTGGCCCGTTATAATGAGACCAGAGGTTCAGATTCGAATGGTTACCGCACCCTGGTAAAAATCGAAGGCGAGTGGAAGGTCGGCCGCTTCAGTGAAGAGTTGCCGGAAAGTGCCAGCGAATGACCACGTTTTCGTCATATCTGCGTCAGGCCAATCTGATTGCGTTAAAAGAATATCTCGACAAGCAGCGCGAGCCGGTCTGGGAATGTGAGCTGATCAGAGTAGCTTTTGTCGACGCAGACCTGATCAGCGGCAGCGCGCTCGAAATGTACCGCTGGCATTTTGTGCTGTTTCACCTGCTCTATCTGCTGGTGCCAGAATATGCCGGGAGCAACCGCTATCTGCACATTCATTTCATGCGCACCTGCGTCAGAGAATACCCGGCGACCGGCCGCTGCCGGCATTTTGATGACGAGATAGCAGAATTTTGCGCAGCGCCCTGCCAAAATGACGGGCAGCTTTGCGATTTTCATCTGGCCAGAATCGACGAAACCGGCATTGACCGGCTGTCTGACCGCTATTTTTATCTCGACCCTGCCAATTTTACCGCTTTGAGCGCCGAGAATGCCGAAAAATTCATGGCCGGCGCCTGGAAGCTTCTGCAGAACTACGAAGAATACCGGCGCTGCCTTGCCATACTCGATCTGCCAGAGGGCGTCTCAATCGATGTTTTGAAAAAACGTTTCAGATACCTGGCCAGAACCATGCACCCCGACATAACCGCCGGAAATCATGAGGAATTCTCTCGAATCAATACTGCTTACCGCAATCTGCTCAGCTGGTTGTCGGCAGGTTAAAGCGGCAGCATAGTCAGTCAAGTTCTGCATCGGCGTAGATCATTATTGGTTTGGCCCGTTCGAAAGTCAGCCGGGGGCCGCCAAGATGAATCTTGCGCTTTAGAGCCCACACACAGAGCCTGCCCTCGAGGTTGGCATATACCTTTTTGTCTTGCTCGGACAGGCTTTCATAGCCAACTTCACGCCATTTACGGAAGGCCTCGCGTTCGGCTTCATTGACAAACACAAGCGAAAAACGGGTGTCAGGTGTGGCATGGCATTCAAGCGAATAACCATTTTCGCTGATATTACCAACTGAAACTTCTTCAGGAGTGTCAAGACATCTGCATCTGTTTGCTCTGCCCATGATCAAGGAAATGATGCAGAAAATACCGGCAAACGCAGCGACTGCATTACATGCCAATATTGTAGTCAGAATTGCCGCGGGCTTTGCAGAAGCAATTGACCTGTGTTTAAGCTGGTGGTTTGTCGTGATTCCCGTTTTCGGGCTGGTTACAGAATTGCTGGTTTACTATCTCAAGAAACAAAGTGACGAGATCGCCAGAGTTGGCGTTCTGCTGATCTTGACCTTCTGCTCAACCCTCGCCTTTATCAGTCTTTCGGCCCAGATGATGACGCTGATCATGGTAACTTCAAACTACACCAGATAATTGAACGCTCGCCTGATTTAACTGCGACATTATGCCGAAATGCAGACAGTTTTGTCGCACCGGCGCGTGCAGAGATGCGCCGGAACGCTCTTGTCTGGCAGCTTTTTCTGGCTTTGCCATGACTGGCATGTCATTTGCTCTAAAAGCCGGCATGAACTTCAATAATGAGCATAACGATATAGAGCACACTCAGCCAGCCCAGCCGACCAGCCAGGTGCAGGCTCACGTCTGGCAACATGATTTCTCATATCAGGAAACGCCTGACCGTGGCTTCAACATTTTTTTCGCACGTGGCATAATGTTTTATCTGATGGCTTTCATTTCAGTCTGCCTGGCCATACCTTTGCTCGTTACCACC
>Ga0116144_10002852_pt1 | contig 17974 bp, 14 predicted proteins | sample AD_UKC035_MetaG_FD_89746 | JGI IMG/M metagenome (GOLD analysis project Ga0116144, IMG submission 89746) | Active sludge microbial communities of municipal wastewater-treating anaerobic digesters from USA - AD_UKC035_MetaG | ecosystem: Engineered > Bioreactor > Anaerobic > Digestate | place: USA...
ACCCTCGTTTGACTCGACATTATCGTAATTAGAAGCGCCCACAATGATATCATCATAATTATCATTATTAACATCGCCAGCCGAGGCGACGGGATTGCCAAGATAAGCTTCAGCCTGATTGGACTCAGCTTGCCAATCAGCGTTAGCCGGAGTGCCAGACTCGCCCAAACCAGTCTCCGAGCCATACCAGACAAACACCGCGCCTTCGTTTGTCTGACCTTTGTCGTAACTCGAAGCGCCAACGATAATATCATCATAATTATCACCATTAACATCACCAGCTGAGGCGACGGAATGGCCAAACTGGGCCGAGGCCTGATTGGACTCAGCTTGCCAATCAGCGTTAGTCGTGGTGCCATTGTCACCCAAACCAGTCGCTGAACCATACCAGACAAACACCGCGCCTTCGTCTGTCTGACCATTATCATATTTATAAGCGCCCACAATAATATCATCATAATTATCACCATTAACATCTCCAGCTGAGTCGACAACTCGGCCAAACTGGGCCGAAGCCTGGTTTGACTCGGCCTGCCAGCTTGAATCAAGGAGCGGGTCAATAATTATGGGATAAACAGCGTTGGTGTCGTCAAAGAAAAAATTAAGTTGGTAAGTATTGCTGTCACCTTCTTTTTCTAATTCCAGTCTAACCGGCAACTCCGTCCCTTCGTTATCAATGACTTTTAATTTTTCATAACTGAGGATTAATTTGCCATTTTGTTGGAAAGTAATTTTATTGTTATCAACCAGGGTGGCTTCTAAGTCAGTGGTTATATTGCCCTTGAGAATCACTGGCCCATCGCCGGCCGGGCGGTTCTGTAGGTTAAAACCATGTTCAAGACCGGCGGGAGTATTGAGATACCATTCCTCCACTCCTTCACCTCTGGTGGCAATGATTTTGTTATCTTCAGCCAAGAGGTTGGTGACTTGGTTTAAAGCTTGGGACTGGTTGTCGTTTTCCCGTTGCAGGGTTAGGGGTGAATATTTAAAATTCCAAGGTGCTGGTTCATTCGGGGGAATAACTCTGGGCATCATTTCAAAACCAGATTCATCAAAATAGGCCCGTAAATTATTGGCCCGATTGGCAAAATGCCACTTGCCAGTGGCAAAATCATCACCTTGATAATCTTTGTCCTGCCAAGTGGCTTGATATTCTCGGTCAGCCAAACTGTTTATTAAATACTCGGTGGTTTCTTCATTTATGTCTCCAGTGCCTTGGGCTGATTGTTCCTCTGTTGGCGCGGCGGGCAAAGAGGAGAAGGTGGCGGCCCAGGCCGGCTGAAAAACAACCAGAGTCATTGATAAAATGAGCACGGAGGAGACAAGGGAGTTTGGTTTTTTTTGAGGGTATCTCATACCTAGGAATTATCTGTGATAAATTATAGCTAATTTTGATAATTAACACAACAAATAAAAAATTTAAATAGCTGTTACTTCGACCTCACTATAATACTGACGATGGCCAAAAGATTTGGCTTGACGAGTTTTCGGCTTATATTTAACGCCGGCAACCTTCCGTCCCCTGACTTGTCGTTTTACTATTCCTTCAACGGCTTTTTTAACCACCGGTGAACCAATTTCCACCTTATCGCCGTCAGCCACCAATAAAGTGTCAAAAGAAACTTTCTTCCCAGGCTCAAGAGCCAATTTCTCGACTTTGATTTTATCCTTTTCCTTAACTAAATATTGCTTGCCACCGGTTTTGATTACCGCAACTTTCATATTAGTTGAAATTTTATTATTAATAGACTTGTTTAGTTTAACTAATTAAAGCCAATAAGTCAAGTGACCGTTAATTCGGATTATTTTGAACCGGCGTAATTATCCTACTCATTTATTATAATTTATATTTTTTGCCTGTTTATTCTAGCCAATAATTTATTTGCCGCTTCTTTGTCAATCAGACCATTTTCTTCTAGCTCCTCAACATATTCTTCACCTAAACCGTCAAAATACTTATCGCCAAAATCTCCCAAGCCTGGCACAATATATCCCCTTTCATCCAATTTTTCATCCACAATTCCAACTATTATTTTTACTTCGGGATGCGCTTCTTTTATTTTATTTATCCCCTCTGGTGCCGCAATTATACCATTGATGGTTATATTTTCTGGTTTAACGCCTCTTTCTATCATCCTGTCAATTGAATCAACTATTGTATTACCGGTGGCTAACATTGGATCTGTGATTATTAAACTGGTTTCTTCATTTAGAGAGGGGTATTTTTCGTAATCGACCATGGTTTCTAATGTTTCCTCATTTCTTTTGGCGCTAATGTGGGCAAAATCCGCAACCCCGTTATTTTTATAGGGCATTCCAAAAATCAAACCCGCTCGCCAAGGCATTAATATAGTGGTTCTTTCTTTGCTATTAATTGTTTTCAGGGTTTCTTTAGCGATTAATTCCGCTATCTTATCGGCATTTTCTCGAAAATCCGCACCATGACATTGTTCTTCGTAAGGCAAATCAGGATAACCCTTTCTTAAAACCTCCATATGTTCTTGAAACTGCGGATTGTCTTCCAGTGTCTCATACTGGTTTTGTTGTTTGTTCTCTTCGGATTTGTTTTTTTTCATTTTTTTTAATTAAAATTTATTATTTTTTATTGTTTAATCTACTAACTAAATATTTATCCTCTGAGGCCCCCCCCAGCTCTTCGGTTAAGCTAATCTTTCTGCTTAGATTTTAAATAAATAAGTAAGGCTAAAACAGCCATTAAACCAGACAAAACCGCCAAGGCGATTAATTTACCGAAACTTTCAGCCAAAATAGCGGTCGCCCCGAAAGTCAGCGATAATAAATATAAAAATAACACGGCGCCTTTGCTGGAAAAACCCAAATCTACCAATCGATAATGCAAGTGCTTGCGGTCAGCATGGCTAAAGGGAGATTCACCCCGAACTAACCGTTGAATAAATACCCAACCGACATCCATGGCCGGCAAACCGACTACTAATAAGGTGGTAGCAATTTTTGAACCAGAAATAATTGACAGCACCCCCAGCATAAAACCAATAAAAATACTGCCTCCTTCGCCCAAAAATATCTTAGCCGGTTGCCAATTAAAAAATAAAAAACCGACCAAAGCGCCAGCCAAAGCCAACGCCATAATGCCGGTGCCAGACAAAGGCACATCCCAATTTAGACTTAAAATAAAAATTATCAAGGCGGCGATAATACCGATACCGGCCGCTAAGCCGTCAAGTCCATCCAAAAACTTAGTGGTGTACATCATTCCCATCAGCCAAGCAAAAGAAATCAGCCAGCCAACTGTTGGTATCAAATAAATAATGCTATTACTGGGACCGCCTAAGGGATTAGTAACATAACCAATCTTAATTCCTGCTGAAAGCACAACTAAAGTAGCTAACAGCGGCCAAATAATTTGTTGCCAGGGCTTTAGATTGAATTTATCGTCCAAAATCCCGCCAATCATAATTAAAATTGAACCGCTAAAAATGGCTAATAAATAATCACTGGAAATCCGAGAAAAATTTCCCCAGCCGTTCCAATAAATAAAGCCAATGATCACAAAAAAGGAAATAAATACGGCCAATCCGCCGAGTAACGGTTTGTCAGTCGAGTGAATCTTTCTCTCCTTAGTACCGGCTCTATCAATAATTCCCAAATGCCAAGCCAGTTTTTTGACTATTGGCACCAATATCAAAGCTAGAGTCAACGACCCGACAAACGTCCCGCCATAGATCAAATTGAAAAAAATATTCATAATTCAATTATATCACAAAATATAAAAGCCCCTGCCGCAGCAATGGGCTTAAAATTTTTTGGCAATATCCGCCGCCGCCGCTATTGGCGCAACCACCGAGTCCTGTTCGGCCTGTTTCTTTAAACGAGACAAACGGCAAGCTTCAGCCGAGATTTCCATAACCACACCCGGAGCGCTAATCTTCAGGCCCAAAGCTTCGTTTTGGTGAGCCAAAACAAGCGCTTGAGTCATCGGCTGCCAATAAGCATAAAAAGGCTGCCCGAGGCCAATTTTAGAAACCGAACCAACAAACATAAAAATACCTCCTTGATTTTTGACTGACTAACAAAACAAAAAATAGCAAATCCACCGGCCAATGTCAACCTTACACATTTCTATTATTGAAAAACGATTTAACCATACAAACAATCCAATTCCAATGCAATAATAAATGGATAACAACGATAACAGTCAAAACCAAACCGCTGTAATCGTGCCATAAAACAACCGATTGCCTCAATTCCACCACCTCGTAAGCCACGCCGCGGCCGGCACCGCCACTGGGCAAGAACCACCAACGCCAAAAGCCGGTGATGGCTACTATTAAAATGCAACTAAACCAAAACTATCGACGATAAAATTTATTTTGGCTTTATTTATCTTCATTATTTTTTTCTTTTTTATTATTAATATTTTTCAGATAATAATATTTGAGCCAGATTCTTTTGAAAATCGGTATAGTCAGGGTGGACAATAAAAAACCGAATGATGGCACAATCGAATTGACAAATGGCTTGGGCAATTGAGCCACTGTAAAAAACAGCACCACCACAAAATAAGTCAATAGAAATATCAAGGCCCGCCTAAAAAAGCTGGTTTTCCAGGCCTTGTCAGCTTCCACTTTTTTATTACGAAATTTTATTTTCTCTATTTCCAATTCCAATTCTTCCAATGTTTTCATAATTTTTTATTTTTTATCGCCTGACGGATATCAGACATTAAAGTTAAATAAAAATGTAAATTATTAAGGGTAGCCAGACGCAAAGCCAGAGGCTCCTTAGTTTTAAAAAGATGGTGCAAATAGGCCCGAGAATAATCTTTCAAATTACTGTCGTTTATCGGCTTGGTGTCGTTTTTGAATTTAGCATTAGTAATATTAACCGTCTGATAAAAACCATCCTCTAATCCTTTATTTTTTCTAATATACAACCGGCCATGCCGCGCTTCTCTGGTAGGAATAACGCAATCAAACATATCCACCCCTCGTTTAACCGCCTCAATGATGTTTTCCGGCGTACCCACGCCCATCAAGTAGCGAGGCTTATTGGCGGGCATTTCCGGCGTCAGATAATCCAATACTTGATACATTTCTTGACTGCTCTCCCCCACTGCCAAACCGCCAATCGCATAACCATCAAAACCAATCTCTATTAGTTCTGCCAAACTCTTTAAACGCAAGTCGCGATAAACGCCGCCCTGAACAATACCAAACATTAATTGTCCCCTTTTTAGCTTATTATTGGCTCGCTTGGCCTGTCTAGCCCAATTGGTAGTAATTGTCACTGCCTCCGCCACCTTTTTTTTGTTATCCTTAGCGCTCGGACAAATATCCAGAATCATGACAATATCACTGCCGATTACGCTCTGAATTTCCAAAATCTTCTTAGGTGTTAAAAGATGCTTACTGCCGTCTATGTGCGACCGAAACTCCACTCCTTGAGGAACAATCTTCCGAATATTGGACAAAGAAAAAACTTGAAATCCGCCACTGTCAGTTAAAATCGGCCCCGACCAACCCATTAAACGATGCAACCCGCCGTGTTTTTTTAAAACCGTCAGCCCGGGTTGCAGATAAAGATGGTAAGTATTGGATAGGATAATGGAAGCACCCAAACTTTCCAATTCATCGGGAAATAAATTTTTAACCGCCCCCTTAGTGGCAATCGGCATAAAAAACGGCGTCTTAATCCGCCCGTGAATAGTAGTTAAAACAGCCAGGCGCGCCCGACTTTTTAAAGAATTTTTTAAAAGTTTAAACATGAGTCTATTTCTAACTACTGGTCTACTCTACAATCCCGCTAACTGAACCTAAAATCGGATCAGTAAAAGCGGTAGTAATCGCCTTGAGTCCTTTATTAATTTCCGCCCCAGTCTGTGAATCTTTAGCGGACAATGACAGATTAGAAACCAAAATCAAAACTCGACCCAAATCACTGGACTGCGGCTCGATGCTGACATTAAAAGTCGCCTCGGTATTTTGAGCCGATTTAACCAATCGAGAAATGTACCAGGTAAGCTGGCGCGCTTTACTATCATAAACCAAATCGCCGGTGTTATGGGTTTCTTTATCAGCCCACTCTACATTGGCTGGCAAAGACGCCACTAATCGAACATCTTTGACATCATTTAAATTATTAATCAACTCCAGTTTAATATTATAAGTGGAAACCTCGCCAACTTTGGGTTCAATGGGACCCAAACCCAAAGGAATATTATCCTCGCTATAATATCTTGCCCCCGCATTGACCCCTAAATCAGAACTGACCAAATTAGTAATGGTTTTAGTCCTAATAACCGCCTGACTGCCGCCAACCTGTTCGATTGCCGCCTCAGCATAACTGCTGACGCTAAATTTGGCGATATCTTGATTAACCACCGCTGCCGCATCTTTAATTTTAATCTGCCAATTTATTTGACCTTCTTCGCCCGGTCCTAATCGTAATAACAAAGGAATATTTTTGCCATCCCAAACAATTGAATTGCCCTCCACCGCTCCGCCGGCTTCATCTTGAATGCTGTTTAAATCAAGAATCTGCGAATCAAAATTGGCTTTAATTTTTATATTTTCCAAATTGCTTTCGCCAGTATTTTTATAACTTAAAGAGTAAGTCAATAAATCACCAAAAGCCACCGGCTGGTCTTGAGCTGAACCATTGATAATCAACTGCATCGTTAACTGATCCTTAACTACTTCGGTGTTTAGAACTTGCTCTGACTGCGGATAATAATCAGCATCTTTTTTGATTTGAATCCTGACCTTAAAATCCTTAGTACCAGGCTCGGTAACAGCCGAATAATTGCCTTTAATCTTTATTTCTCCGCCCTGATCCGATTCAATACTGTCAATCGACCAAGTGTTGCTGAAGCCCTCCATCGGTTCTGGTTCGGCGCTGGCATAAATAAATCCTTCCGGGTAATCGGCCACCACCTGCAAATCAGTGAATGTTTCCTGACTTAAGTTTTTATAACTAACAATATATTCCACTTCATTATTGGCCAGGGCTTTATCGGGTCCATTGATATTCAAACTAATTACCGAGGAAGAAACCTTAATATCAACAATTGCGCTCTGCTTAAACTCGGCGTTCAAATTAGCCGGCTTGAAGGCCAAATGACCCTTAAAGGTTTGGACCGAATCAACCGGCGCAATAACCTTGCCGACAATTTCAATTTTTTGCGTCTCACCTACTCGCAAAACATTAAAGGTCCAAACATTATTATCTTCGTTTTCCGCTTCCGGCATCGCTTCGAGATACTGAAAATTATCAGGATATTCCAATTTCAGCTCCAAATTGTATAAATTAACTTTTTCCTTATTGGTGATCATAACAGTATAGACTGCTTCCTGACCGGACACGATGGTAATCGGCGGATCAATTTTCAGAGAAATTCGTTCATTGGTGAAGCTATCGTCCCCCCAATTAGTAAAAAACAAGAAACCGGCCACTGCCGCTGTCAACAAAATCGCTAAAACTGCTATCAACAAATACAATGCCGTTTTCCATTTGGACCGCTGAGTTTTTTCCAATTTGGTCATATCGGGTATTTGTCCATTACCATCGACATAAACGCCGGCCAATCCCCTATCCACATCAACACCGCTCTGCTGTTTGGGCGTCGCTGAAGTCGAGGTGGGTTTGTGAGAATCAACAACCGACACTATTTGCTGTTTGTCGCTACTATCTTTATTGTCAACCATTGTTATTTAAATTTATTTATTATTGAGAAGAAGCTAAGCCAATAAAATAAAATTTATCTTGATCTAGTTGGTCATAAAAATAAATTTTATTACTTTCGGCGGGAACCGTCGGATAAACCACTTGTTTGGTGACCGTCTCTGGATAAGTTATGCTGGTACTAAATTCCCCATCGCCACCCGGCTGTTTTTGAACTACTAAACTGTAAGAGTCATATTGCCGTTGAGGCATGAAAGCGGCAAGAAAACGTCCCCAGCCTTTATTGGCGGTCTGTTTAGCTGTTTCGGCCGCTAAATTGAGCTTGAAGGGCAATTTATACACTAATAATAAATCCCCGGATTGTCCCGGCGCTAAAATCTGCCAATTACCAAAGACGGTCTTGTTGCCCTCACGATAGATTCTAGTTTGAGAATCAGGATCAATTTCAGCGCTATTTTCATTAAGCAGCCCCTCATCAACCATCAAGGGATAATCAACTTCTTTAAAATCAGTTTCCTTGGGCTGGCTAAAGCCGATTGCTTTAATCAATTGACTGCCGGCTGGCACATAAAATCGCAAATAACTACGACTGGGATAATTGGTAAAATTTTCATCAATTGGTCCCAAATGACTGCGCCGAACAATCACTGAATCAATAACTGACCCGTCGACCATAATCTGAGCCTGATGATAAATTTGCTGTTTAATAATATTATCTGTTTTACCGCCGCCAATATTAGTAGAAACCAAACTAAAGTAATCCTTGTCAGTATCTTTCATTCCTCCATGCCAATTATTACTGGCGATAAAATTCTGCAATTCATCATCAAAAGAATAAATCAAGATATCCTTGGCGGTCAAACCCTGCTCGATTGCCGCCAATAAATTCAAAAATTCATCCGGCTCAGCGTCAAAAACCTCCGTCAATAATTTAGGCGCCAGATCACCAAGGATTTTTTTGGGCTGGTGTTCGCTATCATACTCAATTTCCACTTCTTTTTGAATCTCCATTTCAAAATTTGCTGCCGTTATTTTTTTCTGATATTCAGGCAAATCAATATCGCCAATTACCGTCAACAATTGACTAAGCCAATCAGAATTGACGGCAATCACCCCATCAATGGTTGGCCCGCCGCTTTTATTATAAAACCAAGCGATTTTTTCCGCTGATCTAGGCCAATCCGGCCACCAATTGGCATCTTGAAACTCCCAACGCGGATTGATCAATTGTAGCGGTTGAGGCGACTGAACCAATTCTTTCATTCCGGCCCGGACATCATAAGTTCCGCCAGCCGGGATATCAATCTTATCAATATTACCGGATTTAAAATCAATCAAAGCAAAACTGCCCATAAAACCGCCCGTCGCCCTTAATTCGTTATCGTTTTGAAAAACAAACAAATAACGCCTCAATTGGTTATCACCCAAAAAATTAACCGCAAAATCTATGGCTGAATTCAACTGCCTGAGACTGTTAATAAACAGCGGCAATTTTTCTGCCAAAACAGTAAATTGAGCCTGCTTATCCAAGGGTAAATTGCTCATCTTAATTTTGGTTAATTTGTCTTCGGCCAACTCCAATTCTCGCAACGCTACTTGACTATATTGGCCAAATGATTTTATTTTCCCCGTTAAGCTTGAATCAGTATCGGCATTAATAGTTTCCAAGCCAACCAATAAATTTTCTCCCGCTAGTGACAAGTGGTCGCCCAAATCAAGCATATTTTTGCCACTTTTGAAAGTATTACCCAGGGGGAGCGTCTCGGCAATGACCGTTAAAAATGATTCAATATCGGTCAACTGTTCCTGGGCAGAAACAAAATTCTGGTTAGCGGCCGCTAAGTGTTCCTTGGCTGAAGAAAAATTAAAAAACTTTAACTGCTCACTGGCCAAATCCAAATTCGACAACGCCTCTTCGGCTTGACCCAAAACCGCTCCTTTAGCCAATTTAATTTCCTGCCAATAATCAAAACTCTTAATTGGTAGGGCGATTATCAGGCATAAACCGACAAAAACAGCCAGCGGTTTCCAAAATAAACCAGCCGGGCCGGAATTATTAAAATCAACCACTGGCTGGACTGGCTTGACTTTGGCTAACGATGTTCGTTCGATTTGACCAATTCTAAAATCAACAATCGCTTGGCTGACAGCAGCCTTGGGCCGATAGTCAAAATCAATCACTTCATCATGATTGATAAAACCGATTTTCCCGGCCCACTCATAAAGCAATTCCCCGGAAAACAAAATAATCTGATAGAAAAAATTACCTACAAAAATAAGCAAATTAATCACTGATACTTCTTGCCAGCGGCTGAGTGTTTTTGAGGTTTTTTTGCCTCGAATCAGCGGTAAATTCGGGGACAAATCAACTCGGCCCCAAAATTTTCTTTTCCAATAAGTTACCTTGGCTGAAATCAGTTTCAAAAAATTAATAAATTCACTTTTTTCGAAAGCCACCAATTCAAAAATATAAAACTTAGATAAAATATCCGCAGCCGGCAATTGGTCATAATAATTACCCTCTATTCCCGAGAGAGACGGCCTAACTCGCTCGATGAATTTGGCTTGGGATAAATCCAACAAATATGGCGAGCGATAAGAATCAAGAGGATTTTTGGCCACAATGACGGAAACCTGCCGATTTTTACCGCCAATAGCAATTTTTTTATCATTAATTAAAAAATCCGTCTCGGCTGACGCTAAAAATCGACCAACACTCTGATTGTTTTTAGTTGGTTTGATTTTATTCGCCCTCACCGAAACGGATGTTTTTTTTCTGGTTTTTTTAACTGGACTTTTGACGTCCTTGCTTGCCTTTGCCACCGTGTTTAAAGTTATAAAACTTTTTTTATTATAACATAAAACAATAATTAAAAACAACTACCAACCAATTGGGGATAAAATAAATTTTTTAAGCTCAGGTCGCCATCAAGAAATAACTAATTTCCTTTAAAAATTTGACGATAAATATTCAAAGTGTTTCTAGCTAAAACAGACCAAGAATATCTTTTTAGATTCTCCCGTCCGCGTCTAATTAGATCCTCTCTTAATAAATGATCATGTAAAACGGTTTTAATTTTTTGAGTTATTTCGTAGGGATCATTGGGATCAAAAAATAAAGCGCTCTGTCCAAGAATTTCCGGCAAACAGGTGGCATTGGAACTGACCACCGGCAAGTCATAACTTTGCGCCTCTAGCGGCGGCAAGCCAAAGCCCTCAATCAAACTGGGAAAAACATATGCTTCGGCGCCGGCATACAAGCAGGCCAAATCATTATCATCAACAAATCCAGTTAATATCACCCGACCAGTTAAGCCGCTGTCGTCAATTTGCTGTTTTAATTTTTGATAAAAAAATGTTTCTTTACCGACTAAAACCAACTGTAATTGGTCGTGATCTTGAATCAAATACCTAAAGGCATGGAGCAAATTATCCAAATTTTTATGAGGGTAGGCCGAACCAACATAGAGCAGATAGTTATGGTTCAAATTGAAGCGTTCCAATACTTGCCGGCAATCACTAGAACGATCAAGCGGCGGATCATAGCCCTCATAAGTAATATTGATTTTTTCCGGTCGGATTTTAAGTGAATTAACAATATCATCTTTGCTAAATTGGGAAACAGTAATAATGGTCGCCGCTCGTTTAGCCGCTGATTTGACAGTTAAACGATAGAAAAAAAGTTTTAATCGATAAAGAACCAATGGTAAAGTAGTGGCCCGGCTATCAGGATAATGAGAAATAATCAAATCATGAATAGTCACTACAAATGGCCGACGATAAAACCAAGGCACATTAAAATGAGGAAAATGAACCAAATCCAATTTATATTTAGCAAGAAGATAGGGCAATCGCAGTTGCTCTTTCACCGAATAAACCGAATAATCGGCTAAAACCTTTTTAAAATTAGCGCCGGGTACTTCAAACACAGCAAAACCGGCTCGGTCCAAAAAAATAAAATACTCATTTTTTCCGTCAATTGCCGCCAAACCTTCAATTAATTTCTGGATATAGCGACCAATGCCGGCATGGCCGGGTCCATATAACCTGGCGTCAATACCAATTTTTAAGTGAGTTGTTGACTGATCAACTTTCATAATTCTTGTTCAAAAATTTGTAAAGTCTTTCTAGCGGTTTTCTGCCAACTGAACTGTTGAGCGCGCTCCAAGCCCTGATTAATAAGCTGCGCCCGAAAACGGCTATCAGTCCGTAAACAATTAATAGCTGCCACTATTTCTCCCTGATTATAGGGGTCAACCAATAACCCCGCGCGATCAACTACCTCCAATTGAGAAGAATTATTGGCCGCGATCACCGGACAGCCGCAGGCCATCGCCTCCATAATCGGCAAACCAAACCCTTCATAATATGACGGGTAAAGAAAAATTTCCGCTAAATTATATAAAGCCGGTTTATCGGCTTCGGCCACATAGCCAATTAATTTGATTCGCTTATCTTGATTAGCTAGGGTTCTGACCAATTTCGCTTTCCAACTCAACCCGCCGGCGATTACCAGGTGGTTATCCCCCTCAATATTTTTAAAAGATTCTATAATAGTTTCAATATTTTTACGGGGCTCCAAATTGCCAAGATACAAAATAAATTTTTCCGGTAAATTATACTTCGTCCTCACCGCCGCCAGAATTGGATCAGCTTTATCCAACTGACGATAGTGTTTACTAACACCCAACTGAACCACTCTAATTTTTTCAACGGGGATACCTAATAAATCAACCAAATCTTCCTTAGTGTTATCGGAGTCAGCAATCAAAATATCAGCTTGTTTAATAACCCCCTTCCTTAAAACTAATTTTTGCCACAGTCGCATTTTCCAGGAAAAAAAATCGGAAAATTTTAAAAAAGATAAATCATGGACAACTAACACTCGCCGACAATTTGGGGACCAGGAAGCAAAATGCAGATTGGGCAAGAAAAACAAATCCACCCCGCCAATCAGTTGGTCAAATTTGGGAAAATCAAAAAAATTAACCGCCAAATTAAATAGCTTATTTGGATAATTAAAGCCGCAATTAAAGGCATTGGTTTGGGAAAAATCTGGCACGGTAGTTTTTTTTCGAGAATTATAAAAAAGCAGATACTGATTTTTTTGATCGAGCGCCAATAAATTTTCCAGTAAATGATAGGTATACCAAGACACCCCCGAATACCGATTATCCATCAATGACCGGATGTCGACCCCTATTTTCATCTCCAATCTTAGTTAATAAATTAAATATTTTCTGCTTGAATGTCTCCAGACTAAATTGTTGGGCGTATTCTTTGATTTGCATCGGATTATAGCGTTGGGGCTCAAAACGAATTATCCGGTCAGCCAATTCCTCCCAAATCTGTTCATCAAAAAATTCTCCGCTTAAGCCCTCCTTAACTGTTTCAGTGGCGCCACCGGCGCGATAAGCAATAACTGGCCGCCCCGAAGCCATAGCTTCAATCGCGGTAATGCCAAAATCTTCTTCTTGAGGATTCAAATAAGCGATACAATTGGCGAATAACTGTTTTTTGGTCGCATCGTCAATCTTGCCCAAAAATTGAACATTAGGTTTAGCCATTCTCTTCAAGATTTTAAGCTCCGGACCGATGCCAAACACTTTCAGTGGAATGCCCAACCGAGAAAATGCCCTGACCGCCAAATCAACTCGCTTATATGGCACCAGCCGGCCACCAGCCAAATAATATTTTTTAGGGTGGTTAGAAATAAAAAACTCCTCCACCGCCACCGGCGGATAAATCACCTCGCTGTTGCGGTTATAATATTTTTTAATTCGATTTTTGACTGTCTGAGAATTGGCCACAAAGTAATCCACCCGATCAGCCGCCAACCGGTCCCATTGTCGCAGTTTTCTTAAAGTAAGCGGTAATATCAATTTAATCACCGAATTAACCCGCAACTCTTTGATATAAAAATAGGTATCCATCCAAAGAAATCTGGTTGGCGTATGGCAGTAACAAATATGAACACTGTCCGGCCTGGTAATCACTCCTTTGGCGAAAGAAGAGGCGCTGGAAATAACCACATCATAATCCATCAGATTATAATTTTCCGTTGCTAAGGGCATCAATGACAAATACCACTGGTATTTGGAAACTCCCAAAGGAATATTCTGTAAAAAAGAAGTTCGAACATCCTGATCGTGGAAAAAATTATTGGTTCGTCTTCGGTCAAAAATCAAAGTAAAAATTGGCGCCTGGGGAAAGAATTCTTTAAGCACCTTAACGACCTGCTCAGCTCCGCCATCTTGAGCTAAGTGATCATGAACTAAAGCAATCTTTAATCGACCGCTCGGGGTGAAATTAGAACTGGTCATATATGTCCAGTTTAGCTAATTTACGATTCTTTGGCAAACAAAAACGACTCATCGCAACATGAGCCGTTAATCAAATGGCCTTATCTGATTATTTCCAACCAGAAAATCGGCCAACACAGACAAACCAGCGCTAAACTGGCCAGTACTGTTCTTCTTCTGACAACGCTCGGATTCTGATGATAAGCGATTGTCAGCAAATAAACAAACAAGCTACCGCCCACAGCTAAATAAAATCCCAATAACAGCCAAATCCATAACATTTTTTACCCTCCTTTGTTTTCGCTTATTCCGCCTGGCGTCGCCTTAAAATAGCCACTGGAGTTTTAAACAAAATCATTAAATCCAATTTGGGACTCCAATTTTCCATATACCAAGTATCCAAGCGTATTTCTTCTTCAAAATCAAGATCAGAACGGCCAGAAACCTGAGCCATGCCGGTAATGCCCGGCCGAATGGTCAGTACTTTCCGATGGTGATTCTGATATTTAGCCACCTCCTCAACTTCATGGGGCCGTGGACCAACCAAACTCATTTTACCCACTAAAACGTTAAATAATTCCGGCAATTCATCAATACTAAAACGGCGAATAAATCGTCCCACTCGAGTCACTCGGGGATCTTTTTCAAATTTCATCATCGGAGTACCGGCTCGAAGGTTTTTCTGATGATTTAAAAAATTTTCATCAAACCGATATTTATGGGCGTCTTTAACCATTGAACGAAACTTAAAATACTTGAATGGCCGACCCAAAGCGCCAATCCGCTGATAAGAAAAAAATAACGGCCCGACAGAATCAAGTTTAATCGCCACTGCCGTTAAAATGAAAATTGGCGAGAGTAAGATGATTAATAACAGGGCAACAATAATATCAAACAACCGCTTATAAACCCGCCCCCAACCATCCAAACGCGTCTTCTTAACTTCAACAATCGGCAAGCCGGCAATAGTATTGATTTCAAAATTGGTAATCGGCCAATCAAAAATATCAGCAACAAATTTTAGGGTGATATGATTGATATAAGAAAAATCATTCAAACGATTAATTTCCTTACTGGACAATTGGGCCGTAACCACTAAAATCTCATCAAACTTATCCTGTTCGACCAATTGAGTCAAACGCGCCTCTGTATTCTTTTGAAAATCAGGAAAAGTCTCCACCACCCGATAGCCAGATTTCTTATCTTGCTGAAAATTAGCCGCCGCCTCCTGAGCTAATTGACCCTGGCCAATAATGATCAACCGGTGGACCCCCCAGCCGTAATAATATAAAAAATGCTGGACAAAACGAACAATTAGCCGGCCAGCGACCACTAAAACGATACTAAACAACCAACCAGCAATAATAATAAATCGAGAATCAAATAAACTACGGCTGAAAAAGAAACCAAACATTAATAGCATCACCGCCGTTGAACAACCCAAAATTATTTTATAGAATTCATCAATCGCCCGTCTGGTACCGCGCATTGAATACAGACCGGCAAAAGCAAAGCTAACTAGCCAAAGTAAAGCCACCATTAAAACAATCCGTAAATAACTGTCAAAACGCAAATCAAAAATCACCGGCCTAATTTCCTGCACCGGCTCCCAATAGCGAGCATAAAAAGAAATAATTCCGGCCAACACCACCATCAAATAATCAATTGGCACCAAACTGGCAGAAATGGCAATTTCTGATCTTTTCATATTATAATTTTAACCAAAAATTCTAACATAATAAAGAAGGAAAATCAAGAATAAAGTCTTCTCTTACCCGCAATCATTGACAAATATTAAAATATTTGATAAAATAATTTTGTCCAAACAAGCTGGATGACTGCTCGGTTTTAGCTTTAAACGCTTTGACCGGGAGGAAAGTCCGAACACTCTTTCCGTTTTTTTCGGAATGTCGTGGTAGTGGCTAACGGCCACCCAGGTCGTCGCAAGGCGGTCTGAGGACTAGTTCCACAGAGACAATACTATCCCGAGCAATCGGGACAAAGGTGAAAAGTGTGAAGGTGTTTTAAATTGGGCTAGAGATATCTCCTCAACTTAAAGCTACTTCACTCGGCCTCTGGCGACAGAGTGCCCGTGGTAAACTCTACCTAGTGCAACCCCAAATCTAGTCGGGGGCTCGAGCTGGCCAGTAATGACCAGCCCAGATAGATAGTCATCGCTCTGATTATTGTCAGAGTACAGAATTCGGCTTATAGGCTTGTTTGGACCAATTAAAAACCAACCCAATTATTTGGGTTGGTTTTTGCTTTAATGCTTTTTAGCAACTATGTTCGTCAAGCGCCTCATTGACCAAACGATCCGCTTCTTTATTATCCTCGCGAAAAACATGTTTAAAATTTATTTTGTCAAAAGCCTGAGCCAAATTCCAAACCTTGACAAATAATGGCGCGATGCCGGCGTTTTTGACCTTATACTCCCGATTTAATTGTTTTACTACCAATTCCGAATCAAGACAACAATCCACCTCGCCAACCCCGGCTGCTCGGGCTTTTTCTAACCCCAAGATTAATGCCTGGTATTCCGCCTGATTGTTGGTCGCCTCGCCAATATATTGCTTATAAACCCATTTTTGCCCAGCAATTTCCAAAACCACCCCAATGCCCGCCGGTCCAGGATTGCCCCGAGCTCCCCCATCTGTATGCAAAATCGCTTTCATAAGTTATAAAATTTTTATTTTTAATTTCAGATCCGCCCCGGCGTTTTACGAATTTCCCAACTTTTTAACCTTATGGACTAACTACTCAACCTTAAATCCATCAATTTTAGTTGCAACTCCCGATTGCCATTCCATTCGTTCACCCCCAATTCAAAAACAATATCAATTTTATCGCCTACTTTCAGTTTAGCACACCAATCGCCAAACGAAAAACCAATCAATTTGTGTTTAGCCGGCGAACCATTTTGACTGACAATCACCTTCAAATGTTGGCCGTCATTTCCGACTGGATAAAGTTGTTCTATATTCAATTGCCGAATAAGAAATAATGGCGACAAATTGCCTTCGCCAAAAGGAGCGAATTTTTCCAACTCACCGACTAAATTCCAATTAACTTCTTCAAGATTAATATCTGCATCAATGTCAACAATAGATTTTAAATCTTCCTTAGTAATCGCCTGATTGGCCAATTGGGATAAACTGTCTTGAAATTTTAGAAAATTATCTTGGCCGGAAACAGAAAAACCGCAGGCCTGGCTGTGACCGCCATAACGTTCCAATAAGTGGTCATTTTTCTTTAACGCGGCGGTAATATCAAAAACCGAAATACTGCGGCCGGAGCCAACGTACTTCCCCCCCTTCTTGGTCGCCTCCTGTTGTCGGGACACTGCCAAAACCGGCCGATGATGACGATCGCACAAACGGCCAGCAACCAGTCCCAAAATACCGGTCGGCCAATCGTCACCAACCGTCCAAAGAATTTTATTTTTTTCCACTTGCTCAATTACCTGCTTATCCGCCTCCCTTAATATTTTATCGGTCAAATTCTGTCGATCTTTATTGTTCTTCTCCAAAATATCAACCAATTTGGCTGCTACTGACACTGAATCAGTGGTCAACAAATCAAAAGCAACCGAAGCGTGATTAATTCGGCCGGCGGCGTTTAATCGGGGCACAATTCGCCAACCGACATATTGACTGTCAATTTTTGCCGAACCATTAGTAGCTTCAATTAATTTTTGCAAACCCGGTCGCCGGGTTTGATTTAAAACAATTAAGCCATATTTTACCAATACCCGATTCTCTCCGATTAGCGGCATAATGTCGCCAATAGTAGCGATTGCCACTAAATCCATAAGCCATTTTTCAAATCCGGCTGGTAATTTAACCGGAAAATCAAGCTGCTCCTGACTGATAGCCAACGCCTGACAAAGTTTAAAGGCCACCCCGGCGCCGGACAAAAAAGGAAACGGATAACCCGAATTTTTGACCATTGGGTTAATAATGGCCAGCGCCTGAGGCAAGGTGGGCGGCTCTTGGTGGTGGTCAGTAACA
>Ga0116144_10002853_pt1 | contig 17971 bp, 20 predicted proteins | sample AD_UKC035_MetaG_FD_89746 | JGI IMG/M metagenome (GOLD analysis project Ga0116144, IMG submission 89746) | Active sludge microbial communities of municipal wastewater-treating anaerobic digesters from USA - AD_UKC035_MetaG | ecosystem: Engineered > Bioreactor > Anaerobic > Digestate | place: USA...
CATTCATGATGATATAATGGATAAAGCTCCCTTGCGAAGGGGAATGGAAACAGTACATACCAGGTATGGAGAAAATACAGCATTACTTGCCGGTGATGTAATGCTGGTAAAAGCTTACGAATATATCAGCAGGATCGATAATAGTTACCTTCATGCTGTTATTCAATTGTTCAATCAAACAGCCAGGGAAGTATGTGAAGGCCAGCAATGGGATATGGATTTTGAAAAAAGAGAAATGGTACAGCTGGATGAGTACCTGCGTATGATTGAATTAAAGACCTCTGTATTGCTGGCTGCCAGCCTGAAAATGGGTGCCATATTAGGTGGAGCGGGGGAAAGAAACCAAAACCTGCTGTATGAGTTCGGCAGAAAGCTGGGAATTGCTTTCCAGGTACAGGATGACTACCTGGATGCTTTTGGTGACCCTCAGAAATTTGGCAAACAGGTAGGAGGAGATATTTTGGCCAATAAAAAAACATTCCTGCTTATTCATGCAATGGAATCCGCTTCAGCTGGCCAGCAAAAAGAATTAAATAAACTTCTTGCAGGAAATGAGGCTGGGAAAATAGAAAATGTATTGAAGATATTCAGGGATTGTAAGGTGGATGAGTGGGCCCTGCAATTGAAGAATAAATTCCTGGACGAAGCGTTTGCTCACCTGGAAGATATTGCTGTTCTCTCAAAGAGAAAGCAACCATTAAAGGAACTGGCCCAGTTTCTTGTGCAGCGGGAGCATTAATTTGTGGTAACTAACCGCCGGGCTATCATTTTTTTTCCTATTTTGATAACTAAAACCAACTGACTGATGTCAAACTCATTGTTCCGCCGGAAATCTATAGACAAGATTGTAAAAGATGTCGATCTTCCTGCTGATGACATTCATAGCCATGGATTAAAAAGGGTGTTAACTGTCAAGGACCTTACTTTTTTTGGTATAGCTGCTATTATTGGTGCCGGAAGTTTTAGTAGTTTGGGTGGTGCAGTATTTAATGGCGGCCCCGGCGTTGTAGTTTTATTCGTTATTACTGGTATTGCCTGTGCCTTTACTGCTTTCTGTTATTCCGAATTTGCCAGCCGTATACCGGTTGCCGGTAGTGCCTATACGTATGCGTATGCAAGTTTCGGCGAACTTTTTGCATGGATCATTGGGTGGGCATTGATAATGGAGTATTCCATCGGGAATATTTATGTAGCATTCAGCTGGAGTGATTATTTCACTTCTTTTTTGCATAAAGTCAATATTCATGTACCCGACTACCTCACTTGTAGTTATATAGAAGCGAAAAAAGCTGTTGCAGAAGGAAGTGTTAACCAGGAGTTGATAAGTGCCTGGAATAATGCACCCATGTTGGGGAGCTTAAGAATAATATTTGATTTACCCGCATTAATTATCAACTTACTGATAACCTACCTGGTTTATCGTGGAATCAAAGAAAGCCGCAACTTCAGCAATGCTATGGTAGTATTAAAATTGGCTATTGTAGGATTAGTAGTGTTGGTAGGGGGATACCTTGTTTTTTCAAACGGCCTTACATTTAACTGGACACCGGCCAATGATGAAGGAATAAAATCATTTATGCCGAATGGGTTTAGCGGGGTAATGATGGCAGTTAGTGGTGTATTTTTTGCTTATATCGGATTTGATGCTGTGAGTGTATTGGCAGAGGAAAGTAAGAACCCACAAAGGGATTTACCGAGAGGAATGATCCTGTCACTTGTTATTTGTACTATTGTTTATATACTATTGACGCTGGTTTTAACAGGTGCTGTTCATTATAAAAATTTTGATGGCGTTGGAGATCCGTTAGCTTTTATTTTTGAAGCGCAGAACCTGAATATTGGCTGGATGCAATTACTGGTTTCCATTTGTGCAGTGGTTGCTATGACAAGTGTACTCCTTGTTTTTCAGATGGGGCAGCCCCGCATCTGGATGAGTATGAGCCGGGACGGATTAATGCCCCCGGTATTTCAGAAAATTCATACCAAATTCAAAACACCTTCTTTTGCTACTATTATTACAGGCTTAGTAGTAGGAATCCCCATTTTATTTACTGACAAAACCTTTGTTCTTGATTTTACCAGTATAGCTACTTTATTTGCCTTTGTATTGGTTTGCGGAGGAGTCTTACTTATTCCAAGGAAAGAGAAAGTAGCTGGTCGTTTTTCACTTCCTTATATTAACGGGCAATTCATCTTTCCAATAATTATTGCAGGAGTTTTCATTTTGTTTACAACGCTTGGGAAGGGATACCTCTCAGATATGTTCAATTTTGATTTTTCGGCTAACGAAGACTATATAAATGGGAAATCCAGTTTCATGGACCTGGCTACTCCTAAAATATCGCTGATTATTTTCTGGATCGTTTGTATCCTGCTTTCTGTTCTTACTATTATCAAAAAATACTCACTTATACCGCTTATGGGAGTGGTTACATGTCTTTACCTGCTTACGGGTATGACAAAAAGTAACTGGGTATGGTTTATTAGCTGGTTATTACTTGGAGTACTTTTTTATTTCCTGTACGGATATAAGAAAAGTAAGCTGGCTTCTCCTCCGGTAGCTTAATTCGAAAATAATACTTAAAAGAGCTGCACTAGATAGTGCAGCTCTTTTTTTGCCTGTTATGAAACAGTGTTTTGTAAATTTGTGACCTGTTTCAACAGCAGAAAAAAGATTATGAAGTACCAGATTGGTGATATTGTGCTGATCCTGCATTCCAATGAAGAAGGGAAGGTGGTGGATATAATCAATGACAAAATGCTGATGGTGGATGTTCAAGGGGTTACATTTCCTGTTTATAAAGACCAGGTTGATTTCCCATATTTCAAACGGTTTACTGAAAAGAAGAAAATTCCTGCCAAAAAAGAAAAGAAATACATCGATGATGTACGAAAAGAAAAGTATACTGAAACAAAAAGAATAGCTGACGGAGTATGGCTGACTTTTTTACCACTAATGGACACAGATGAGTTTGGTGATACAGTGGTGGAGGAACTGAAATTGCATTTGGTGAATCATACAGAAACTGCTTACAATTTTGTTTACAAGCTTCATTTTTTTGGTAAACCAGACTTTCAATTGAGGAATATTATTCACCCATTTGAGGACTTTTACCTTCATGATATTCAGTTTTCAGAATTGAATGACAGTCCAACTTTTGATTTTGAGTTTACTTTGGTGACTCCTGATAAAAGAAAAGAAAATCATTTTGAAGCTTCGGTGAGGCTAAAGCCCAAACAACTTTTTGCTAAAATTGAAGAATTGAAGCAAAAGAACCTGGCCACTTTTTCTCAATTACTTTTTGAAGAATACCCTGATAAAAAACATGAAGAGGTGGTGGAAATGGGAAAATTGGCAGCAAAAGGATTTAAAATCTATGAGGCTTCAAAAGCCAGGCAGCACCTGGAGCCTGCCCGCAGTGTTGTTGATCTTCATATTGAAAAGCTTACTGATGACTGGAAACATATGAGTAATTATGAGATCGTAAGCTTGCAGTTAAAAACATTTGAAAAGTTTTATCACCTGGCGGTCTTGCATCATCAGCCTTCATTGATTGTGATACATGGAATCGGGGAAGGAAAGCTGCGGGATGAAATACACGATATACTCCGCCTGAAGAAAGAAGTAAAATCTTTTGTGAACCAGTATGACCCGAGGTTTGGATACGGGGCTACAGAAATATTCTTTCAATACTGATTTACATTTCTACCTTTGTATTTGCTACAAGCCAGGCTATCGATCCAATTTTTCATTGGGTAGGAAAGTCCGGACAGCACAGAGCAATGCACCGGTGAAGAGCCGGGTCTCGCCTCAGGCGAGAACAGACAGTGCCACAGAAAATAACTGCCTCCGGGTAAGGGTGAAAACGTAGGGTAAGAGCCTACGGCTGTTGATGGTAACATCAATAGCGGGTAAACCTTGCATGCTGAAATGCCACATATAGTACCGTTTGAGGACGGCTCGTCCAAGCCTGCCTTACGGCAGACAGGGTACAGGGTAGGCAGATTGATCCCGGCAGGTAACTGCCGGGACAGATAAATGATAGCCTCCCGATAATATCGGGAACAGAATCCGGCTTACAGGCTTGTAGCTTTTTTAATTAAAACCTTAGTTATGAGAATAGTTCTTTTTGCTTTTTTCCTGCTTATTTCATTTTACAGTTGCAGGAATAAATCAACCTCTAAGGAAAAACAGGCGGAAACTGTTCCATCGGATACTATACGGGTCATACAATCGGATAAGGTGTCGGAGCTTACCTCTCTTAACCGTACTATAATGTCTGTGCTAAAGAATAAAAGATACGACTCCCTTTCATTTTTTATTCATCCTGCTGAATGTCTTCGTTTTTCTCCTTACGGATATGTTGATACTTTGAATGATGTGGTATTGACGGATTTGAAACTGATAGCAGAAATGGGGAAGAAAAAGCAGGACATAATACGCTGGGGTGAGTATGATGGTACCGGTGATCCGATAAAGATGACTTTAAATGAGTACATGCAGCGCTTTGTGTATGATGTGGATTTTCTGAACCCGGAGAAAATGAGCATCAACGAATTTCTTGGCGCCGGCAACTCACAGAATAATATCCTGGCAATGTATCCGGGATGTGATTTTACTGATAGTCATTTTTCCGGATTTGAAGAAAAGTACGATGGGATGGACTGGAGGAGCCTGCGGCTGGTATTTAAGAAAATTGATAACAAGTATTTCTTAATAGGTATTGTGCATGATGAGTGGACGATATAGTTTTCACTTATACAAATTTCCGATGTAACCGCCGAGCTCCATCATCCATGCAATACCCAAATGGACCAGTAATCCGCCGAGTATTGACCGGGTATTATATACAATTATACCAAGCAACAACCCACCAAAGTAAGAGCTTATACATTCGCCCAATGGCTTGCCAAAATGAATAGTACAATAGAAGACGGCCATTGGCAGTATTGCATCTTTTCCCGTCCATTTTATGAAAGCAAGTATTAAGAAGCCACGAAAAAATAACTCCGTGGTGATAAAATCACTTCCATAGGATAATTCGAAAAGTAACTTATGCCACCAGCTGAAATCTGTCTCTGATGATATAGCGCCAATTATTTTCAGCTTAGGATATATATCCAGGAAATTTGGTTGAGTGGATGCTATTCCAATAAGAGGTAGCATGAATAGTATCATTATAAAGTATGGGATGGTATGTAAGCCTTGAAGAGTACAACCATAAAACGGTTGTTCATAATCAAATTTTATCCATACCAGGATGAGAATGGCAGCAATTATTAATAAGAGTACAGGCCAGTAAAGAATATAGTTCCAGTAGCTTTCCAGGTTCTGATCCGGAAGATTGATTAATGCTGTGTCAAGACTGACTTTTAAGGAAAAGATCGCTGGTGCAAAGAGGATAAACAACCAAAAAAGCCGGGGTGTTGTTGTATCCTTTTTTTTCTCCCTTTGAAGATATAGTAGCCAATGAGGAATTATAAAGGCACTCAAAAAGACTATATACCATAGGATAAGTTTAAAAGAGAACGAACTTTTTTTTTGGATATAGCCATTAATATCAAAATGATAATTCAGAATAATGAGGATGGCTGTAAATAAAGAGATAAGGATAAAAACCTGTTTATCTGTTTCGTAGACATACCGCCTTAAATATTGTATGATAGGTTTCAACGGGGAGGAAAATAAAATTTATTATGGTCTTTAAACTTTCTTGCGCCACTCAGTTCCAAAGTTGCGTTAATAATTTATAAACAAAAAGTATAGCCATGAAAACTTTATCACTTAACCGGATCACAATCGCTGCCTTTGCAGTGTTATTATCTGCTTTCCTGATTTCCTGTCAGAAAGAAAGCAGCCTTTCAAGCACAACTGATACATTAACTGAAGAAGAAGCTACAAATTTATCTGATGAAAGCAGCCAGGCGGAAGCCAGCTTTGATGACGTAGAGGATGTGAGTATGGTAGCTGCAGAAGAAGAAGGAGATGTGAGCATGTATGGTCGCTCAGGAACAGAAAGCGGCCGCCTTGTTCCGTTTGCTGAATTACGTTTACGTCTTGGCCCCTGCGCTGAAATTACAGTGTCACCCAACGACAGCACTTATCCAAAAACAATTACCATCGATTTTGGACCTAACGGTTGCCTTTGTGCAGATGGAAAATACCGCAGGGGTGCTATTGTTATTCACCTGACTGCACCTATCCGCAGGCCGGGTGCTGTAATGACTATCACCTTTGTTGATTTTTACCTGAATCGTGCCCACATTGAAGGAACGAAAGTAGTGAGTAACCTGAGCCAGAATAGTAATATTAAATTTACGGTACAAGTGGTGGGAGGTAAAGTTACTTTCCCTAACGGAAGAGGGTATAAATATGATGGTATTAAATATGTAAAGCAGGTTGAAGGAGGCGCTACCCGCCCGATACGGGATGATGTATACAGCATTGAAGGAAGATCAAAAACAGAATTTAATGGTGGATTGACGATTAACCTGAATACTGAATCTCCTTTGATCAAGAAAGTAATTTGTCCCTGGATCAGCAATGGTGTACTGAAAATTAAAATAAACAGCAGAGTTTTATTCCTTGATTATGGTGCACCGAATAATGGTAATTGCGATAACAAAGCAATGCTTACATGGAATAATGGAAACAACCAAAGACTGATAACCTTACCTTAATCTCTATGAACTGGTACTCAAAGTCCTCCTGCATTGCAGGGGGACTTTTATATTTGCAGTATGCGATATGTCATTCTATTTTTCTTAACCCTTGCAATTGCCTGTAACCAGGCCGATGAGCATACTGATGTACAGAAGGCGCTAACGGGCAATTGGTTTGTTTTATATCCTGAAGATGTACTGGTAAGTGATGAGCAGGAAAAAGTATATGCTGCAATACAGGATTCTTTAACCGGGCTTAAGTGTTTGAAACTGGTCAGCTTTTCTCCTAATGGTGAGTTTAGCCAGCTGGACAGTATAGACATTAAAGGTCGATGGGGAACAAAAGAGAACGAAAATGTACTTGTTTATGATGGAGGAAGGGGGTTTGATAATTTTAAATCTACTTTTACCGGGTTGAAAGATGATATCCTCCAGTTGACTGAAATCGTTAATTCAGGCGGAGAGAAAATAAAACTTATCTGGCATCTGAAAAAAATCGAAGATGGATATGCAACTCAGCTATTCACTCCTGCAATGAATGAGTGGAGAAGGAAACCACTAAAGTCTGAGTCAGACGATGAACTTAAGAAGAGATTGGTACAGGTACTTGAATATTATTCAATTTACTTTCAATTGATAGCTGATGAGTCTTCTTATTTTATTCCCGGGAGAGTAATATTACCGGTTAATTTTTACCAGCATGGGATAGGGTTGAAAAAATTTGATACGGAGAGCAAATTCACTTCACTTTTCTATTCTCCCGAACAGGCAGAGATGGCTTATTATTTTTTGAAAGGCGCTTTTAACCGTGCCAAATTTGATACTCCAAAAGAATTGAAGAGTTATAGTGCTGAATATGCCCTGATGTTGAAGGAACTGGCCAGGAAAATCGCTGATTGATTATTTACCCTTATCGTCCCAGGTAAAGCAATAGAGAGAAATGCCAGATTGATAAGATCAATCCGGATCACTCAATGTGATAGGCAATTAGCGTGGAGACCTGCTGCAGTTTTATTTGCGGAAAACCCATCGGAGCTTTTTCCTGTATATACCTGATCACCCCAATGCCGGGTTTGAAATAAACCTGGTCTTTACGGTAATTACGGGCATTTTTCTCGAAATAAATATAATCTGCAAATGACCCGGCCGGGGTGGTAATTTTTTCTTGTATTTTCAATGACCTGCCCATTGCTGCGGCATCTTCAAAACTGGCCAGGTAGCGAAGGGAATCACCCGGGAAAAGGCTGTATTCTTTTTTGGCATCCGTTACACCCGGAGTAAATAAACGATCTTCCATTTTGAAGAGAGCGGAATCATTAGCATACAATTTTTCAGGAAGACCAACTGAGATATTACTTTCCCACCATACCAGTTCATCGCTCAATGTTTTCCATGTTTTGCTAAATCGAAGTGTGTCATATTGTATATGAGAAAAAACACCATCAGTAAAGACGGAATCTTCATAGATCCAGAAGTTTCTTGTACTCATAGGCATCAGGCCGCAAAATTTTGAAGTACACTCAAATGAAACAAGCGAATCGGATGAATAGGATCGGCCGGCTGGATTAAAAGTTTGAAGTAAGCAAGGTTCTTCCGTTTCCGGGGTAACGAAGCTTTCTTTTTTGCAAGATGACAGGAAGAGACTACCAGCAAAGAGTGATAATATTACTTTTTTCAAAGGGATTCGTTTTACGTCCAAAGGGACGACAAAATAAAAACTACTTTTTGTAATTCATAGCTTTACTAAGTATTTTTTCGTGAATCCTGCATCGTATTTTGTGCATGAGCGATGATTGTAAGCGTTTTATATATACTTCGTGAATAAAAAAAGCCCGGTACATGCCGGGCTTGTCTTTTGAATAGGAAAACTACTATTTAAAAACTGTTCCAAAAAAATCCCTCATATCTTTCCATGATGCGGTATCAGCTGCTGCGTTATATGCAATAGGAATATTGAATTTTTGACCATTTGCAGTGGCGTCCGGGTTGCTGAAGGCGTGGGTGGCACCTTCGTAGGTTTTAAAGGTGTACCTGGCACCAATTGAATCCATTTGTTTTTTAAACATATCAACTTCTGCCTGGGGGACAAATGGATCGGCTCCTCCATGACAAACCAATACCTGTGCTTTGAGTTTGCTTTTATCCGGTGTTACTACTTTTAATCCGCCATGAAAACTTACCACAGCCACAAGATCTTCTCCCATATTAGCCATATTTAAAACCTGCGTGCCGCCAAAACAATACCCAATGGCTGCCATTTTAGAGGCATCTGCCTGTTTGTATGCTTTAAGAGTTTCTACAGCAGCATCAAACCGCTGTTTTGCCATTTGTGGGTTTTGGTAAAAGGGCATTGCCAGGTTGCCAGCATCAGTTGGATTATCAGCTCTTTTACCGTTTCCATACATATCAATTGCCATAGCTATATAACCAAGTTTAGCCAATTCTCTTACCCTCATTTTTACATAGTCATTCATTCCCCACCATTCATGTACCACCAGTACGGCCGGTCGTTTCCCTTCGATATTTTCATCCCAGGCTACAAAGCCGTCCATTACGAGACTATCCCTGATATCAGAAGGGGAGTAGGTAACATTTTCTTCTCTCATTTTTGGTTCTTTCATTTCAGCCTCCTTTTTTTTGCCTTCCTCGTTACAGGAAGTAAGTAATAATGTAAACGCTGTTGTAAGAATAAAAAAATACTTTTTCATTATATCTGGGATTTTGTTTCGAAAGTTAGAACATTAAAGTTCAGGAAAAGTTCTTTGATGGAAAAGGAAAACTCAGCTGAGCATTCATTCAGTTGCCTGTACATCCCAACTGTTTGCTTTCCCTTACCTTTGCAGCCATGACACAGGAAAAATTACAGGATATGCGGTCCCGCATTGCCGGGATAAGGAGGTTTCTTTGACGTCGGTAACCGACAACAAAAGATAGCCGAAGACAAGCAACTTTCTCTAAGCCCCGGTTTTTGGGATGATAATAAAAGGGCGACGGAAATTCTTAAAAATATCAAGCTGAATGAGTATTGGGTAAAGCTTTATGAAACTGCTGAGACAGGAGTAGAGGATTTTGCCGTGCTGTTTGAGTTTTGGAAAGCTGGGGATGCTACCGAAGAGGAGACAAAAGAAGCTTACCAAAAGGCACTTGATCTGTTAGATGATGCAGAGTTTAAAGCCACATTAAATGAACCAGAAGATGAATTACCTGCAGTATTGCAGATAAATTCCGGCGCTGGTGGTACAGAAAGCCAGGACTGGGCAGAAATGCTGGCCCGTATGTACAGAATGTACGGTGAAAAGCAGGGCTGGAAGGTAACAGAGCTGGATTGGGTATGGGGGGATGGGGCCGGCATAAAAACATGCACACTTCAGTTTGACGGAGAATTTGCCTATGGTTTTCTGAAAGCAGAAAGTGGTGTACATCGATTGGTTCGAATTTCACCTTTTGACAGTAATGCGAGAAGACATACTTCTTTTTGTTCCGTGTTTGTATATCCGCTGGTAGACGATACGATTAATATTGAGGTAAAAGATGCAGATGTGAAAATGGAAACAGCGAGAAGCGGCGGCGCCGGCGGACAGAATGTAAATAAAGTAGAAACAAAAGTGATGCTTACACATATCCCGACAGGTATTGTGGTAGTTTGCCAAACCGAGCGGTCACAATTGGGCAACCGGGAAAAAGCAATGACCATGCTGAAGAGCCGGTTATATGAGGAAGAGCTGAGAAAAAGAAATGAACTGAAAGATGCAGTGAACAGCACCAAGAAAAAGATTGAGTGGGGCAGCCAGATAAGAAGCTATGTTTTCCATCCATACAAAATGATAAAGGATCACCGTACCGATTATGAAGTGGGAAATGTGCAGCCGGTGATGGATGGTGAACTGGATGGATTTATCAAAGCTTACCTGATGAGTGAAAAAGAAACTAAAAGCTGATTTGACGATTTAACGATTTGGAAATGTGATAATGGTAATTGTAATGGTTAGTTTGAAAGTAAAATCTTGAAAATAATTTAGAGTGTAAAAAATATTAATTTTGATTTTCATTAATAACCAAATCATCAAATCTGCAAATCATTTCCCATGCAAGGAAATAAGGAAAAGAATTTGATTGTTGAACTTACTTTTGATTTTGCCTTGAAGATTATTAAGTACACAGAATTACTTGAAAAAGGGAAAAAATTCGTTCTGGCAACACAACTATTAAAATCTGGTACAAGTGTAGGAGCTAATGTTCGGGAGGCGCAAAATGCGGAAAGTAAACCTGATTTTATTCATAAAATGAAAATTGCAGCTAAAGAGGCAGACGAAACTGAATATTGGTTGTTGCTTTGTGATAAGTCAGATGATTATCCGGATTGTAAGGAACTGCTGGATGATTGCTCATTAATAATCAGGGTATTGTCAAAAATAATAGCCTCTTCTAAAAACAAGACACATTAGCCAATCGGCAAATTATCAAATCTTCAAATTATTATTTATGAGTTTTGGAACATTTTCATATCCCATGCCTGTTAATGAACCGGTTTTAACTTATGCACCCGGTTCCCCGGAGAAGAAAAGACTAAAAGAGGTATTGACTGAACTTAAAAAGCAGGAGATCGATGTACCAATGTATATCGGCAGTAAGGAAGTAAGAACAGGAAAAAAGGTAGCCATGCACCCGCCGCATGAAAAGAAACATACACTGGGTTATTTTCATGCAGGAGAAGAGAAGCATGTACACCAGGCAATCGAAGCTGCCCTGGCTGCTAAGGAGAGCTGGGCTAATATGAGCTGGGAAAACCGTGCAGGCATTTTTCTGAAAGCAGCTGACCTGATGGCAACAAAGTATCGTCCATATATGAATGGTACAACGATGCTGGGGCAGAGTAAAAATGCTTTTCAGGCAGAAATAGACGCAGCATGTGAGTTAATTGATTTTCTCAGGTTTAATGTTCACTTTTTATCTGAGATCTATAAGCAACAACCCATCAGTGGTGCTGGTATGCACAATCGTATGGAGTATCGCCCGCTGGAAGGATTTGTGTTGGCGGTAACACCGTTCAATTTTACAGCTATTGGGGGTAACCTGCCAACCTCTGCTGCTATGTGTGGTAACGTGGTGGTATGGAAGCCGGCTAATACACAGGTATATTCAGCACAAATGACGATGAGAATACTGAAAGAGGCTGGTCTGCCGGATGGTGTTATCAACCTGATCTATGTAGATGGGCCCACCATTGGCAGGGTGTGTTTCAATCACAGGGACTTTGCCGGAGTCCACTTTACCGGGTCTACCGGTGTTTTCAATAATATGTGGGAGACGATTGGTAAAAACATGGCCAATTATAAATCTTATCCAAGGATTGTAGGTGAAACAGGAGGGAAGGATTTTGTGCTGGCACACAAAAGTGCTGATCCGGATGTAGTGGTTACTGCATTACTGCGTGGCGCTTTTGAATTCCAGGGACAAAAATGTTCTGCGGCTTCAAGAGCTTATATTCCGTCTAATATAGCAGAGGAAGTAAAAAAGAAATTGATAGCAGGTGTGAAGAGTTTTAAAATGGGAACTGTGGAAGATTTTACCAATTTTATCAATGCCGTAATTGATGAAAAGAGTTTTAACAGCATCAAACGGTATATTGATAATGCAAAGAAAGATACTAAAGCAGAAATATGGGTAGGCGGAAAATGCGACAGTAAAGATGGTTGGTTCATTCAGCCAACTATAATACAGGCAAAAGACCCGAAGTATGTTACTATGTGTGAAGAGATTTTCGGACCTGTGCTGACTATTTATATATACCCGGCAAATAGTTTTGAAAAGACGTTGGAACTGGTTGATAATACTTCTCCCTATGCTCTTACCGGTTCAATAATTTCACGAGACAGGGATGCTGTTGAACTGGCGACAAACAAACTACGGAATGCCGCTGGTAATTTTTATATCAATGATAAACCAACTGGTGCCGTAGTAGGACAGCAACCTTTCGGGGGAGCCAGGGGTAGCGGAACAAATGATAAGGCAGGAAGTATTTTGAATCTGTATCGTTGGTTGAGTGCAAGAACGATCAAGGAAACCTTTAATCCGCCGGTGGATTACAAATATCCTTTTATGCAGGAAAAATAGATAGTCTTGATACGTCTGACTATTTTTCTGCTACAATTTTTATTAACTGCAACTTGTTTTGCCCAGGATGGTTATTCTGTGATTTATAAGTATGATGAAAGGTTGTCTACCATAACAATAAATGTGGGAAGACGTACCTTGCCGGGGCTTAGCGACCGATTAGTGTTCAATGACTCTTTATCTCTATGGTATCGTATCCCCCAGGAGAATGATCCATGGAGAAAGAACAAGAATTTTGGTAATAAGCTTATTCATCATGCCATCTTATACAATTTCAATACAAATTTTTATTATCATGAAGTTGCGTGGCCAAAAGGAAAAGAATTCCTCATCCGGGATTCAGTTAAGAACCAGAACTGGCTTTTTTTAAATGATGCAAAAGAAATCCTGGGATATCGTTGCCGGTCAGTATTGCATGTGAATGAAAAAAATGACTCAACCCTGATATGGTTTACGGACTCGATACCTAAACCCGCCGGGCCATTAGATTATTTTGGTTTTCCCGGTCTTGTATTAGAAGTATTTGACCAGGTAAGAGGCTGGTATATATTGGCAGGCAAGGTAGAAAGGGGAGCTTTCGGGGTTACTATGCCAAAAGGCACCATGATTATTCCCCGGGAAGACTATGTAAGCCCCAAGAAATAGTTTTTATCCATTGTAGCCGTAACTTCGGAACAAATTATTCTAATGCAGGTTCTTCTTACATCACAACAACTTTCTGATACTGTACGACAGCTGGCTGATCAGTTAATTAAAAGCCATACCGATTTGAACGATGTAGTGTTTGTTGGGATACAGCAAGGCGGTGTGGTGGTGGGTAATGATATTGTTTCCAACATCCGGCAAATTAGTACTGCTCAGAAAATTCAGTATGGCCAGTTAGATATTACCTTTTACCGGGATGACATCCGTAAAGAGATTCTTGCCCCGGATACGATGAACATACCTTTTGCCATCGAAAATAAAACGGTGGTGCTGATAGATGATGTACTTTTCACTGGTCGCACTATCAAAGCAGCTCTGGATGTGTTGCTTGATTATGGCCGGCCAGCCAAAGTAGAACTCTGTGTATTGATAGACAGAAAGGAGCACCGCCAGTTCCCGATCCAGGCAGATTATGTTGGGGCCACTGTTGAGACCAGGAAAACTGATAAAGTGAAACTCATAAATAATGAGGTGGTACTGATAGACAACTAAGCTTGTTGGTCTAAAATGAACAAATTACCCTAATTTCGCCTTTTAATGCAACTATCCACTCGTCATCTGCTGGGCATTAAAAACCTGACTCAGGAAGATATATCCCTCATTCTGTCAACAGCAGAACAATTCAAAGAAGTATTACAAAGACCAGTAAAAAAAGTGCCTTCACTTCGGGATGTGACAATTGTGAATTTGTTTTATGAAAATTCCACCCGCACAAGGTTTTCCTTTGAGTTGGCTGAAAAAAGACTTAGTGCTGACACCATCAATTTTGCAGCTTCTTCATCCTCTGCAGCGAAAGGAGAAACACTGCTGGATACGGTTAATAATATTTTATCTATGAAGGTTGATATGGTGGTGATGAGGCATAGTGCCAGCGGAGCACCTCATTTTTTGTCTCAACATATTCCGGCTGCTATTATTAATGCCGGAGACGGGATTAATGAGCATCCGACCCAGGCTTTACTGGATGCATTTTCCATAAAAGAGAAAACGGGGTCGCTGGAAGGAAGAAAAGTTGCTATTATCGGCGATATCATGCACAGCCGTGTGGCACAGAGTAATATTTACCTGTTGAATAAAATGGGGGCAAAAGTAACTGTTTGCGGCCCTCCCACACTAATACCGAAATATATCAGCGAAGCATTAGGTGTAACGGTAAATTACAACCTGAAAGAAGCACTGGAATGGTGTGATGTCGCAAACGTATTAAGAATTCAATTGGAAAGACAGAACCAGGTACTGTTTTCTTCATTAAGAGAATATAGTCTTGCCTATGGCATCAACCGGCAATTACTTGATAGCCTGCATAAAGAAATTGTGATCATGCATCCCGGCCCTATTAACAGGGGAGTGGAACTGGATAGTGATGTGGCAGACAGCAAACAATCCATTATCTTACAGCAGGTGGAGAACGGTGTGGCGGTGAGAATGGCAGTTTTATATTTATTAGCAAATCGAAATAATTAAATGTACGATGTCGGGTGTATGATGTGCACCGGTCTGCAATATTTTGATCGTACATTGAACATCTAACATTATTTTATGTCCAGAATATGTCTTTTCCCCGGTACGTTTGATCCTCTTACTCTCGGGCATGTTGATATCATTAACCGGGCATTGCCTTTGTTTGATAAGATCATCGTAGGTATTGGTTTAAATGCAGCCAAGGCGCCGATGTTCACTCCTGAGCAACGGCTTGAATGGATCAGGGAGATATACAAGGACGAAGAACGAGTGGAAGGAGCAGTGTATGAAGGACTGACCATCAATTATTGTCAAAAGATAGGAGCTAATTTCATTCTCCGCGGCATACGATACGTAAGTGATTTTGAATATGAAAAAACGATTGCAGATGCTAACCGCACGCTGGATAAAACAATAGAGACCATATTTCTTACCGGAGAGCCTAAGTATACCTCAGTGGCTTCCACCATTGTTCGTGATATTATCCGCAACGGTGGTAATGCAGCACCTTTTTTACCGGAAGTGGTTTCTAACTCCTTATCAAAATAAATTATGAGTATCTGGTTTCATAAAGATCTTAGCCTTGCGCATTTTGGCCAGCTTGGTAAAGAAACAATGGGTGAATACCTGGGAATTGAATGGACTGAACTGGGAGATAACTTTCTGAAGGCCAGAATGCCTGTTGATCACCGTACAAGACAGCCTTACGGTTTGCTGCATGGTGGCGCATCCTGTGCATTGGCAGAAACTATAGGAAGTGTGGCCTCGGCTATGGTCGTTGATCATGGTAAATTCTACTGTGTAGGATTGGAAATAAATGCCAATCATATTCGTAGTGCCCGGGAAGGATTCGTCACAGGTATTGCTTATCCCCTGCATATCGGTGCCAGCACACATGTCTGGGATATTAAAATCTATGATGAAAAGGAAAAATTAGTTTGTGTGAGCCGCCTTACTGTTGCCGTAATAGCAAGGAAAGATTGATAGTTAACCGGTAAATTTTTCCAGCACATCAGCTACAGACGGGAAACAGTCAGGAATATATTTTACCAGGTCTTTCGGTTTCACCCACCTGATCTCATGAATATCTTCTTCCACCTGCGGAATCAATTGCTGGTCACCAGCAACCTTCATGGTATACCAGTGAGATTCTTTTAAAATGAATTTTGTTCCTTCATGATAGGTGTGATATGTTACAGATAGCGGAGCATGCAGTTTTACTTTTTGTAAACCGGTTTCTTCTTCTACTTCTCTTACCGCACAGTCTTCCAGCTTTTCACCTTTATCCAGTTTTCCTTTTGGTAAATCCCATTTACCCCTGCGGAAAATCAGCAGTACCTCTTTCTTTTCATTTTCAACTACTCCGCCTGCAGCCGTAATAAGGGTAAACTTTTTATAGAAGGCCTTTTTTAATTCTTCGAGGTCCGGGTGGAAAAAGACCCCGGCATGTACTTTTTCCAGTTGCATTTCATGTATCATCGTTTTTATGGTATGTGTATTCAGCTCATCAATGAACATAACATCATCATGATGAATATATGGCTGAATAGTTTCATCCACTTCATCACAAAGAAAAAGAGGTTTATTGCCGAAGTAAATTTTTATATACATAGTGCCTTGTGCCTTGCAGCTTGTACCTTTACCGCATGACTGATGCAAAAGTAGTGGCTGAAAAACTGCTTCAAGTTAATGCAGTTAGGCTAAATCCCGAACAACCATTTACCTGGGCCAGTGGCTGGAAGAGCCCGATATATTGTGATAACAGGAAAGTGTTATCATTCCCCTTCACCAGGGACTATATTAAATCTGAAATGTGCAATGTAGTTTTTGAGAAATTTCCGGAAGCGGAACTGCTGGCCGGGGTGGCCACAGCCGGCATTGCATGGGGGGCTATGGCAGCTGATCAGCTGAAATTGCCTTACATCTATGTCAGGCCAAAGCCCAAAGAGCATGGGCTGGGAAACCAGATTGAAGGGTTTTACGAAAAAGGACAGAAAGTAGTGGTGATTGAAGACCTTGTATCCACCGGAAAAAGCAGCCTGCAGGTGGTCGATGTACTGAAGGAACAGGGACTAAACGTAATTGGTATGGTGTCCATCTTTACTTATGGTTTCCCTGTTGCAACGGAAGCCTTTTCACAAGCATCATTGGTATACTATTCACTTACTGATTATCCAACATTACTTGACCTGGCCGTGCAAAAAGGTATCGTATCAGAGGCTCAACAGCAAGTTTTGTTAAAATGGAGGGATGATCCGTCAGGATGGAAAAGGACGTTGTAAATTTAATTGTCTGAAATAGTCAGCCATATAAAGATATTCGTATGAAATGAGCCATGAAAAATTAACGAGCAACTTATACCAACAGGCGATGTTAATTTTTATGGCGAATAACATGTGATAAATTTTTAAAATAAAACTAACACATGAAAAAATTGCTGTTTACCTTTTTTGCAATGCTGGGACTCGCTGTTGCAAGCCAGGCGCAAACCAAGCCAGTGCTTACAGCCACCATTAAAACACCCAATGCACTTTGCGAAAGCTGTAAAACAAGAATAGAGACTTACCTGAAGCGGTATGATGGTATACTGGATATAAATGTAAACTACAGAAAGGGAGAGACCCGGGTGAAATATGTAACTGACAGGACAGATATTGAGCAAATAAAGACGGCAATCGCTAATTGCGGGTATGATGCGGATGATGTACCTGCTGCTGAAGATGCCTACAACCGGTTGCCTAAATCATGTAAAAAGAATTCGGACGGAGGAGGACATCCAAAACCCAAAACGTCACCGCCTGTTCCGCCCCAGCAATAAAGACTCTGCCCTCCGGTAAACGGAGGGTTTTTTATTTCAGCAGTTCGCTGATATTTTGCTTTCCCTCATAGTTGACAGGGTAGTTGATATAGAAACCTGACTTGCCCAATCTTGCCTTCCCCTCGATTTTCAGTATTACTTCTTTTTTCAGCAATGCTGACATGGAATTTTTAAGCACATTTTTCATTTCCAGTTCCAGGGTTACAGGCA
>Ga0116144_10002856_pt1 | contig 17960 bp, 14 predicted proteins | sample AD_UKC035_MetaG_FD_89746 | JGI IMG/M metagenome (GOLD analysis project Ga0116144, IMG submission 89746) | Active sludge microbial communities of municipal wastewater-treating anaerobic digesters from USA - AD_UKC035_MetaG | ecosystem: Engineered > Bioreactor > Anaerobic > Digestate | place: USA...
GGACGAGCTTCGGACTTGGTCCGGAGAAAACAGAGAATCAGGGGCCAAACAGAGAAAGAAAGGCTGGAAGATGGGGAGAATCGATGGTGCGGAGAGGTGCTTTGAAAAGATGTGAAACGGGCGCAAACCCTTTATAAACAAGGGGAAAAAGAAAACCCGTCACCCCGGAGAATGACCCCAGAGAGACGGGTTTGTCTTTTTTAAATGGTGGAGGCGCCGGGAGTCGAACCCGGGTCCGAAAGCATTCAACGCAGAGCGTCTACACACATATCCTCTGTACTTGTGTTTAGCACCAGCACCCTCCCGGAGGCAGGATGGTAATGGCGCGACTCCGGAAAAGGTTTCGCCTCAGACCATCCGGATCGCAGTCTTCAGCTATCCTGCAGTGCGACGCCTCATCCCATCCCGCAGGAAGAGACAGGTGAGACGGAAGCCGCCTTACGCGGCTACAGCGTAATCGTAATCGTTGGCGATTAGATTTTTTCCCATCGGTTTAACGAGTCGATGAGCGCTCGGTATGCAGCTCTGGTCTCAATTACCCCCGTCGAAACCGTATCGCCCCCATAAGTGCACAGTAACTATAATTATCTTTTATAAAAAAATCAATCCGTACGCTACTGTTTCCTTTCCTTGAACGCCGCCGCGGCATCGCGTTTCATATCACGCTTTTTGATATCTTCGCGCTTATCGTACAACTTTTTACCTCTTGCCAGCCCGAGTTCCACTTTAACTTTGCCGTTCTGGAAATACATCTTCAACGGGATAAAAGAATACCCTCGTTCTCTGATTTTTCCGGTCAATCGCTTGATCTCCCGGCGATGTAGCAGGAGTTTTCTCTGTCGCAAGGGATCGTGCTGTGAGTATCCGGCATGATGATACGGACTGATGTGAACGTCATGCAAAAAAACCTCGGCATCGGTAACCCTGGCGTAGCCGTCCTTCAGGGTCACCTTCCCTTCCCGACATGACTTGACTTCACTCCCCGTAAGGACGATGCCGGCTTCAAACGTTTCATCGATCTGGTAATTAAACCAGGCAGTTTTGTTCTTGGTAATCAGCTTCGAATGCTGCTCTTTATCGTTCATGGGTTTTCAGGCACTGAAATGGTGTATCGGTAGATCGGTGAATTAATTAAATGGTGAATTAGTCAAATTGTCTCATGATAGAACAGTCTGATCGTGACGCACGCTTCAGTTATTCGTCTTCTCCCTTCACACTATATCGAACCATCCAATTCTCCAATTTCCCATTCAACCATTGACGTCGACGGTCAACGGATTTCTGCTCCGCCGCTCCTGCTGCCCGTTGAGGTTTCGTGCTTCAGCACGAGCCGAAATCCCGCCGCTGGCGGGAATCCACTGCTCTGCCCCCCGCCAGCTGTCCACAGGCGGCCATAATATCCCTGCCTTTGCTTTCGCGAACGATGGCGGTATAGCTGCTGTCGACCAGAATCTTCCGGAACGCATCGATCCGCTCCTGGCTCGGCCGGGTGAATTCACTGCCGGCATGCTCGTTGAACGGAATCAGATTGATTTTACATTTCAGCGGCCGCAAAAGCTTGACCAGCTTCCGGGCGTCCTCCAGAGAATCGTTGATTCCGTCAATAAGCAGATATTCCATAGTAATACGCTTGCGGTGCGTCAGCGGATAGTCTTTCAGCACCGCCAGAAGAGCAGGCAGAGAATACGTCCGGTTTATCGGCATCAGGTAACTTCGCGTTTCGGAATCTGCAGCATTCAGAGAAACCGCCAAGTTGACCGGAAAATCCCGGCCGAGCTGCTGCAGCTGCGGAATCAGACCGGCGGTCGACAAGGTCACCCGGCGATGAGAAAAGTCATAGCCATACGTGTGGAAAATGATCGCCAGGGCCTTTACGACTGCCTGATAATTCGCCAGCGGCTCTCCCATTCCCATGAAAACGATATTAACGAGACGCCTGCGGTCATCCAAATCACTCAGCACTGCGTCGATCTGGTTCACAATCTCCGCAGTAGAGAGATTTCGCTTCAGACCGATCGTTCCGGTGCAGCAGAACCTGCATTTGAGAGCGCACCCAAGCTGTGTAGAAACGCACACGGTGTAATGATCCCGCACCGGCATCAAAACGCTTTCCACACCGCAATCTTTTTCCAATGGAAACAGATACTTTCGACTTCCGTCCGTGCTGACGAGGATACGTTCCGGGACCAGGCGCGAAACGAAAGCAACGCGGTTCAGCTCATCGCGCAGGCGCTTGGACAGATCAGTCATACTGTCAATGCTTGACACGCCTTTTTTGTAAAGCCAGGTCATGATCTGCTGAGCCCGATACGGTTCCCATCCTCGGCGTTGAACGAAATCATTCAGCTCCTGTGGACTCAGGTTTTTCAAATCAACGCGTTCAATCGTAGCTGAACCGGAACACGATCCAGCCGCCACCTGACAAACGGGTTTGCATGAGGAAATTTCAGCCATATGCTGTTTCAAAACCACATACTTATGGGCAAGGTTTCAATTTGACAATACCGCTTTTCACCGGGTACTCTTTTTGTAAAGACCCTGGTAGGCCGTTGAAATATATCCGTGCAGGAATCCCGCTCCAAAACCGGCGCGTTTCCACCAAGCAGGATCGCTCCGCCAGCGCCTAATTCCATATAGCGGGAGATTTTAAAAGGGCCTTAGGTAACATCAGAAAAGCAGCGCCTGCACACACACTGGCTGCTCGGCCATACATGAACTGTAGATCTTGAATCTTATCCTGACACGAGGAGCGGTATGGCAAGCCTGCATGAGCTTCTGAAAGAGCTCGTAAAGCGAGGAGCTTCAGATCTCCATATTTCTACCGGTACCCCACCCCAGTTGCGGATAAACGGCAAGCTCATTCCTCTTGATGGTGCAGCACTCAATGCTAATGATACCAAGATGCTCTGCTACAGCATTCTCACCGAAACCCAGAAGCATCGATTCGAGGAAGAACACGAGCTGGACCTCTCCTTTGGCGTAAAGGGGCTCAGCCGCTTTCGGGCGAATATTTTTCTTCAACGGGGAGCACCAGCAGCAGCCATCAGGCTCATACCTTATAAAATAAGAACCTTCGAGGAGCTGGGCCTTCCTCCGATTATTAACGAACTGGTGCAAAAGCCGCGCGGTCTCATTCTCGTTACCGGTCCTACCGGTTGCGGCAAGTCTACAACTTTAGCATCGATGATCGATAAAATCAATGAGGATCGACAGGAACATATTATTACTATTGAGGATCCTATTGAATATCTTCACAAGCACAAGGGCTGTCTGGTCAACCAGCGAGAAGTCGGTGCTGACACCCACAGTTTTAAAAATGCGCTGAAATACATTCTGCGCCAGGACCCGGATGTCGTACTGATTGGTGAAATGAGAGACCTTGAAACCATTGAATCAGCGTTGATCGTCGCCGAAACCGGACATCTTGCCTTTGCCACGCTTCATACCAACTCCTGCGTTCAGACCATCAACCGGATCGTCGATGTGTTTTCCCCGTATCAGCAGCCCCAGGTTCGAGCACAGCTATCCTTTGTGCTTGAAGGAGTTTTTACCCAGGCTCTGATTCCCAAAATGAATGGAGACGGACGCGTCCTCGCTATGGAAGTCATGGTGCCTAACGCAGCTATCAGAAATCTCATCCGTGAGGACAAAATTCATCAAATCTACTCTCAGATGCAGGTTGGACAATCACGCTTCGGCATGCAGACCATGAACCAATCGCTGGCATCACTCTACCAGCGTCGTCTCATATCGTACGAAGACGCTATTGGGCGCAGTTCAGACCCGGATGAACTTAGACAGATGATCGGATCTCCGGCTGCTGCAGTAAAGCCGCACCGGTAGCCACCAAACTTGGGGTTGACAGCTTGTCCGACAACCTGCCGGGAAATGGTTTTGTCATCCTGAGTCCCGCGCAAGCGGGACGAAGGATCTCCTGGTTATAGGTACCTATGTACTGAGATTCTTCGGCTTTCGCCTCAGTATGACAGTATCGGACAGACTCTTGACAGCAGTTCGTTTGGCTGACTGATGGATCAGACCGTATTTCCTGCTGCACGTCACGGCTATGATTCGGTGAACGGCGAACGGTTAACTGTGAACATCTCTGTATAGGCCTCTGTTTTCACTCGCTTCACGTTAGCGGAACAGTATGCGAGTGAAAATTCTGCATATTTCATGGAGGACGTATGCCTGTTTTTGTATGGGAAGGACGGGATCGGGTTGGACACGCGCAAAAGGGAGAACTCGAAGCAGAAAACCAAGCCGCTCTTCGCGTTCATCTGCGCAGCAAACGAATCACTGTTACGAAGATCAAGGAAAAGCAAAAAAGCATCTTCAGTGGGCAGATCGGCGGAGCCCGGAGGCAGAGGATTACACCTAAAGATGTTGTTCTTTTTACCCGCCAGTTTGCCACTATGATCGACGCCGGACTTCCGCTCGTGCAAGGACTTGAGATCCTTGCCAGCCAACAGGTGAACCGATCCTTTAAAACTGTCCTCACCAATGTCAAAGAAACCGTAGAGAGCGGATCAACGTTTGCTGATGCTCTCAAGCGACATCCAAAGGTATTTGACGAACTGTACGTCAACCTGGTTGCTGCCGGGGAAATCGCTGGCATTCTCGACACTATTCTGAACCGGCTTTCTATACACATGGAGAAGATTCAGGCTCTCAAGAAGAAGGTGAAAGGAGCCATGGTCTATCCTATTATCGTTTTGGTAGTGGCAGTAGTGGTCGTAGCCATTCTGCTCGTTTTCGTTATTCCTATTTTTGCGAATATGTTTGCCGAATTCGGAAAAGAACTGCCGGCATTTACCCAGATGGTTATTGATATGAGCGACTGGCTGAGGAAATGGATACTCCTTATGATTGTCGTTAGCGTAACCATCGGCATCGCTTTTCGGAAATACTATCAGACTCCCAAGGGCCGGGCGATTATTGATGATCTTCTGCTTAAGTCACCAGTCATCGGCGACTTAATTAAAAAAGTGTCAGTCGCCCGATTTACCAGAACGCTGGGAACTCTCATCAGCAGTGGTGTCCCTATTCTCGACGGCTTGGACATTGTCGCCGGCGCATCCGGAAACAACACAATAAAAAATGCAATCACAAGCACCCGAAAAAGCATTGCCGAAGGCAAGAACATTGCTGAACCTCTAGCTGAGACTGGAGTATTCCCTCCCATGGTTGTTCAAATGATCTCGGTGGGAGAATCAACCGGAGCGCTTGATGCAATGCTTGAAAAAATTGCTGACTTCTATGACCAGGAAGTAGATGCAGCAGTCGATGCGCTCACCGCTATGCTTGAGCCAATGCTCATGGTCGTTCTCGGCGGTGTTATCGGCGGCCTCGTTATTGCCATGTACCTGCCCATCTTTACCATGGCAGCGGCAATAGAATGATGCAAGGAGAAGAACTGGAATAGTGGAATGGCAGGTTAGCTGGAAGACTGGAATGGTGGAATACTGGGTTGTGGTTTGAGCACAGAAAGAGAGACGTTCCATTATTCCAGTTTTTCAGCACCCCAGTTCCCATTTCTCCAGTTTTTCAATTCCCCATTCTCCCTCCCCTTGAATCCTCGGAACTTTTGCTTGACTGATCTTCAAATTTAGAATAGTTTTCTTTCTCATTTATTTATTAAAAAGTTCACGTGCGACCAGCTAATCAGCGCGTGCATCACGTATTCGCGTTGGCCCGTACGCTTCCCGGGTCTCTGGATCGGAACCGCCGGTCCGTGATCCTGAAATGAGAGAGAGCATGAGTGGGACCGAGACACTGAAACAACAACGCCTGAACAAATTGAATGAACTCCGCCGTGAGGGAGTCGACACGTACCCCAATGACTATCGAGTCGACACCACTGCTGGCATGATTCGAGAGCGATTTGGAACGAGTGAATCTGAGGAGCTGGAACGGCTTACTGATCGTTTTTCTCTCGCCGGCCGCGTGATGTCGATTCGCGATTTCGGCAAGGCCGCATTTTTCACCATTAAAGACCGCAGCGGCCAAATTCAGGCCTTCCTGCAACAAAAATCTGATATCAACTCGTTTTTAGTATTCAAGAAGCTGGATGTCGGCGATTTTGTTGGCATTACCGGAAAACTTTTCCTCACCAAGACCGGTGAACTCACAATTATGGTTGACAGTCTTCGTCTGCTCTCGAAGTCGCTGCTGCCGCTTCCGGAGAAATGGCATGGCCTCACCGACGTAGAGACGAGGTATCGTCAGAGATACCTTGATCTCATCATGAACCCGAAGGTGCGGGAAGTATTTGAACGACGAAGTATAATCATTCGTACCCTGCGCCAGTTCCTCGTAGAACGCGACTTTCTCGAGGTGGAGACTCCAATGATGCAGCCTCTTGCCGGCGGCGCTACGGCACGACCTTTTCGGACTCACCATAACGCTCTGGATATGGATCTTTACCTGCGTATTGCGCCTGAACTCTATCTCAAACGCCTGGTCATTGGAGGTGTGGAGCGAGTGTTCGAAGTGAATCGTAATTTTCGCAACGAAGGAATCTCTACCCAGCACAATCCTGAGTTTACCATGCTTGAGTTCTATCAGGCCTATGCCACTTACGAAGATCTCATGCAGCTTACTGAAGAAATGGTAGGCCACGTCGTCCAGACGCTCTTCGGATCTTTTTCTGTGATCTACCAGGGAACAGCGCTCGACTTCAGTCCTCCCTGGAAGCGGATTCCACTCCGGAATGCTCTTACGACTGTAGCTGGCTTCGAAGCTGATTTTCTCCAGGACCCGAAGAAAATGCGAACGTTTCTCGAAAACCAGTCGATCCCGGTAACCGGACAGGAAAGTCTGGGCAAGCTGCACACGTCTCTGTTCGAAGCTGTGGTCGAGCCCCGTTTAATTCAGCCCACCTTTGTAACCAGGTATCCGGTGGAGGTTTCTCCGCTCTCACGCCGAAGCGCTGACGATCCTTCTGAGGTTGATCGCTTCGAGCTTTTTATTGCCGGACGAGAAATCGCCAATGCTTTTTCCGAGCTGAATGATCCGCTCGATCAGCGTGAACGATTCATCAAACAGATCGAGGAAAATCGCGGTGACGAGGAAATCAGTCCCGAACTGGACGAAGATTTTCTGAGGGCGCTCGAATACGGCATGCCGCCTACTGCCGGAGAAGGCATAGGAATTGACCGCCTAGTCATGCTCTTGACCGATTCTCCTTCCATCAGAGATGTCATTCTGTTCCCCCAACTCAGGCCGGAAGCACGACATTCTGCAGAAGAAGGTGTGGAGGAAGGCTGAAAGCGACTGCGTGATTCGCCGGATCGAAGGTGCATGGGGCATTCGTAATTAATGCCGACAATCATTTTTTCGTTACGGCTTCCGCATCATCGAGAAAACCAGATCGGTAATCCTGGTAACGCATACGTCCGACAGTCACTGCAAATGCACGACGCATCAGTACTTCTTAAAAGCTGACCGCTTGGACATCAGAAATGCGAGCGAGATAAGCTATGCTGAACCTTGAGTATTTCATCGGGTTGCGATACCTTCGGGCAAAACGAAAGCAGGCGTTTCTTTCAATAATCACTATTATTTCTATCCTGAGTGTTGCTATCGGGGTTATGACTCTTATTACGGTCCTTGGCGTGATGAGCGGTTTCGAAAACGACCTGAAGCAAAAAATCCTCGGTACCAATGCTCATGCCCGCGTTCTGAGACCCGGTCAGGGAATTACGAATTACACATCGGTCGCAAGGACCATTACAGCACTACCTGATGTCGTTGCGACGACCCCTTTCGTTTACAGCGAAGCCATGATCTCTACCGGCAGAGTTGTATCAGGCGTAGTGCTTCTTGGCATCGATCCCAAGACCGCGCCGCAGGTTATTAACCTGGATAAGACGCTAATACAGGGAACTCTCGACGATCTCCTTTCAGCATCGTCTTCAGACACACTGCCGGGTATGCTCATTGGCAAGGAGATGGCCCGTAATCTCAACCTTTACTATCTTGATGAAGTCGCCGTACTGTCTCCGCTCGGAGAAGAAACCCCGATGGGAATGGTGCCCCGGGTAAAGAAGTTCAGAGTTGTCGGAATATTCGACTCCGGAATGTACGAATACGACAGCAAGTGGACCTATACTTCCCTTGCCAGCGCTCAAAACTTCTTCTCGATGGGGAATGCGGTCACGGGTATTGAAGTGAAAGCAGCCGATCCGTACAAGGCGCATTCTATTGCCGAAAATATTCAACAGACACTCGGTTTTTCCTACCATGTGCTGGATTGGATGACCATGAACAAGAATCTCTTTTCCGCTCTCCGCATGGAACGAATCATCATGTTCGTCATTCTTATCCTCATCGTTCTGGTGGCTGCTTTCGGTATCATCAGTATTCTGATCATGGTGGTGATGGAGAAGACTGCTGACATCGCCATTCTAAAAACCATGGGAGCATACTCACGAACAATTATGGGAATATTCATGCTCGATGGACTGGTGATCGGGATTTCCGGAACCATCCTCGGAACTATCGGCGGGTTGCTTCTCGGATGGAATATTCAGGCAGTAGCTGCAAGTCTAGAACACTTGTTCGGAATTACCGTATTTCCTCCGGATGTTTACTACCTTGATAAAATTCCCTATCAAATGCGTGTAGAAGATGTTATTCTCATCAACTTAATTACGATTGCAATCAGCTTTATCGCTACGATTTTTCCGTCGTGGCACGCTTCGCGGCTGGACCCCGCTGAAGCTCTCCGGTATGGTTAAATGGGGCTCGGAGCTCATGGCACCACTGATTCAGGTTCGCGAAGTGACAAAGACATTTGGCGTCGGCTCCAAACGCATCGAAGCGCTCCGCGGGGTGAGTTTTGATATTCATGAGGGTGAATTCATTACCGTCATCGGCGCATCGGGAGCTGGCAAGAGCACTCTGCTGCACATTCTGGGCACACTGGATCGTCCGACGCAGGGGCGCCTTTTTTATGAAGAAGAGGATATTTTTTCCTGGAATGACAGAAAACTCGCCCGCTTCCGAAATGAGAAAATGGGCTTCGTCTTTCAAGCACACCATCTTCTTCCTGAGTTTACCGCTCTTGAAAATACGATGATGCCTGCGCTTATTCACGGCAAGAAACGATCTGCTGCTGCCGAACAGGCTGCATCATTGTTGGCGCAAACCGGCCTCAGCAGTCGCCTGCACCATAAGCCGGGTGAGCTTTCAGGCGGAGAGCAGCAGCGTGTGGCACTTGCCCGGGCGTTGATCATGAATCCCAGGATTATCCTTGCTGATGAACCCACCGGCAATCTTGATTCGGTCACCGGTAAGGCAATCTTTGACTTGTTGCTTCAGCTCAATCGTGTCCAAAACATTGCCATGGTGGTAGTTACCCACAATGAAAAGCTGGCAGCACGTGCACAACGATGCCTCATACTTAAAGATGGCCTCAAGATAGGAGATGCGCAGCCTTGAAAAACTCTGATACCCTTTCGCGATCGGTCGTGACAGCGACGGTGACGTTGCTGGGTGGTCTCCTGGTGCTCTTTTGTGCCACAATTCATCCCACTTCGGCGCAAACCACCAACGCTCCTGTCCGCATCCTGATTCTACCCTTTCACATAGAAAGCACTGAAGACATATCCTATCTCTCCGGTGGTCTGGAAGAGATGCTTTCCTCCCGGCTAGCTTCTTTCGAAACAATAACCCTCGTCGACAGATCTGCCGTTTCCAGCGCCATACGAAAACGGGGAATCACGCACCTTGACTCCCAGTCGGGCCGCCAACTCGGAAAAGAAGCGAACGCCGACTTCGTGATTCTCGGCACCTTCGAAAAGACTCCCGAGCGCGTTGCCCTCAACGCTACCATTGTTGATACTACTGGAGACAAGCCTGACATGTCTGCATCCTATCAGGATGGGACTATGCAGGATGTTATGCAGGGAATCAAGGTCCTCGCTGAGCGAATCAACCACCAGCTTTTAGGCCAGGAGGTTGTCACCGAGATCACCATTCGAGGCAACCGGCTCATCGAAGATGACGCAATCCTCTACCAGCTCTCATTGAAACCTGGCGACGTGTTCACACCGGAACGGATAAAGGAATCGATTCGAGAAATTTATGAGATGGGCTTCTTTAGCGATATTCAGGTTGACAGCGCTGACGAACCGGGGGGCAAAAAAATCACCTTCATCATACAGGAAAATCCCGAGATAAGCGAAATCAGGATAACCGGCAACAAGGAGGTGAATACCGGAGACATTCAAGAAGAGCTCGATCTCCTGCCACATACTATTCTCAATAATACCAAGGTCAGCGAAAATGTCTCGAAGATCCGGACATTTTATCAGGGAAAAGGGTACTACAGCGCCCTCGTTGACTATTCTACCGAGCCGACTGGTGAGAACCAGGTTGCCGTGGTCTTCTCTATTGTCGAACACCACCCTATGAAGATAGAAACTATCACCTTCACGGGAAATGAACACATCAAGGCAAAAAAAATCAAGAAGATCATGGAAACACGGGAAAAAGGCCTCTTTTCCTTTGTCACCGACTCGGGTCTCTTCAAAGAAGAAGCACTTCAGCAGGACTTGGATCGAATTCGAGCCCTCTACTACGATAACGGGTACATGGATATCAAGGTGAGTGAGCCTGAGGTCGATCACGATAACGAATCGATCTACATTACCATACCGATTGAAGAAGGAAAGCAGTACACCGTCAGCTTCGTAAAAGTCACTGGCGATTTGATTGCTCCTGAAGAACAGCTTATAAACCTGCTGACGCTTAAACCTCAGCAGATCTTCAGCCGTACCATTATCCGCGATGATATCAATGCGCTCTCGAACTATTACGGAGAACAAGGATATGCATTCGCCGATGTGACCCCACTCACTAACATCAATGCCGATGATCGAACTATTGGCGTGACATACGACATCGCACCTGGCCAAAAAGTCTACTTCGAGGATATCACCATCACTGGCAACACCCGTACTCGTGACAAGGTTGTACGCCGCGAACTGCGCTTTAAGGAAAATGAACTTTACAGCACTAAGAAGCTTCAAAAAAGCCGAGAGCGCCTTGATAACCTGGGTTACTTTGAGGAAGTTACCGTCAACACTTCTGAAGGCAGCGAAAAAGACAAAATCGACGTCAATGTTAACGTCAAGGAGAAGCCAACCGGTATGATCAGTGCCGGCGCCGGCTACAGCTCGGTCGATAATGTAGTAGGTATGTTTCAGGTCTCGCAGGATAACTTTTTGGGTAAAGGGCTCCATGCTGTGGCCATGGCCCAGATCGGCAGCAATAACCGGTACCGCCTCGGCATAACAAATCCCTATCTCTTCGACAAAGAGGTATCGCTTGGATTCAGTATTTTTAAAGTAGATCTGGAATACGACGATTTCGACTCGAAAAGTACTGGATTTGATACCACGCTGGCTTTCCGACCCTTTGGTAAAGAGGATTGGCGCCTTGGCTTCACCTATGAGCTGAGTCAGACGGATATTTCGGACATCGAAAGCTGGTGCGAAGATGAACCTTGTATCAGCCCGTGCGATCCCGATGATCCGACCTGCGAAGACCCTTGTGAAGATTTCAACCCATGTGACTGCGACAACTGGAAATCAGATGTCGACCGAGAGATCTGGGAAGCCGAAGGCAGCACCACAGTAAGCTCATTTACCACCATCCTCAGCCGCAACACCATCGACAATCGTTTTTATCCCATGCGCGGATCATTGAATTCCCTATCCTTCCAGCTGGCTGGCGGACCCTTCCTGGGCCCGGAAAAATTCTATAAGTTCATGCTCGACTCCAAATGGTACTTTCCCTTCAAGTGGGACACTGCGTTCATGGTCCGCGGCTCAACGGGATTTGTCGACGGCTATCTTGGCAATGGCGTACCAATCTTCGAGCGCTTTTTCCTGGGAGGCCTCGATTCGCTACGAGGATTTGACTACCGCTCAGTTGGCCCGGAAGGGGATGCATCAACCATCACCCAGTACATAGAAAACCCCGATACCGGCGAACTATGTCCCATCACAGTTCACTTGACCGGCGATGCGACTACCGGCGGGTATTCCATGCTCTTGTTCAACTTCGAATACCTTTTTCCTTTGATCAAAGCAGCGAAAATCCGCGGACTGGTTTTCTTCGATACCGGCAATGCCTATGAAGATGGAGACTTCATTGACCCCACTGACATGCGCGAAAGCGTCGGCTGGGGTATCCGGTGGAACTCCCCATTCGGTCCATTGCGCGTTGAATGGGGCTACGTCCTCGATCCTAAAGATGATGAAGACAGCAACCAGATCGAATTTTCCGTCGGTACCGCTTTTTAGGCGGCCACGGCAGATATATTGTTTACCACTTATGTACCTTGGAGGAACTATGCACAAAAAATTACTTGTCTTTGCAGTCCTATTTGCTTTTTTCTGCACCGGGTACGCTGGTGCACAGACTAAGACCATCAAGATAGCTTCGATTGACGTTCAGAAGGCTCTGAATACATGCGAAAACGGAAAGACTGCGGCTGCAGAGTTGAGTAAGGAAATGGAGAAAGCTCAAAAGGAATGGGGAGCAAAAGGCGAGGAGCTGAAACGCGAAAAGGAGAACCTGGAGCGGCAGTCCACTCTGCTCGATGAAGAGGCGCTAAGCGACAAGATGCGGATGTTCCGTGAAGAGTACCGCGATTGGGAGCGTTATCGAAAAGATAAAGAAAACGATATCCGCCAACGTCATAACGAGCTGGTACAGCGCATCACCGCCGAGATTATTCAGATTGCGGACACCTACGGCAAAGAAAACGGCTACACCTTGATTCTCGAGCGCAGCCTGGTACCGTACGTGGATGCTTCGCTGGATGTGACGGACGAGATCATCAAGCGCCATAACCAGCAGTACGGCAAAAAGTCAGCTGCCACTCCGGCGAAAAAGTAAGCGGGAGAGTCTTGTGAACAAAACATTAGCGGAACTGGCAGCTCTGGTTAATGGAACCGTCATCGGTGACGCCTCAATCGTTATATCCGGCATTGCCAGCCTGACTGATGCCCGAAGCGGCGATATCACGTTTTTTACCAATCCGCGTTATCGCCGTCTCTTGAGCAGCACACAGGCATCAGCAGTCATTGCTGCCGAGAGAATCAGCGACACCGATCTTCCCTTGATTATTGCGCCTGATCCCTATAGAGCCTATGCAATTATAGCAAGACTGTGCTTCGAAAAGCCTTTTTGTCCGCTCGGAATCAGCCCTCAGGCGGTAATTGCTGAGAGCGCGGTTATCGGAGCCGAACCGTCGATTTCTCCCCTTGTCTTTATCGGCGAAGACACTGTCATTGGTGATCGTGTTGTTATCCACCCTGGCGTGATTATTGGCGCTCAGGTGCGTATTGGCAACGATGTAATTCTACATTCGAATGTCGTGCTGCAGGAACGGTCGATTCTGGGAGATCGAGTAATTCTGCATCCAGGTGTCGTTATCGGCGGTGACGGATTCGGCTATGCGCGAGACCACCAGGGTGCTTCTATCAAGATTCCGCAGGTAGGCATTGTTCAGATCGATGATGATGTGGAAATCGGTGCAAACTCGACCGTAGATCGTGCAGCCCTCGGGAAAACCTGGATCAAGAGAGGAGCCAAGATCGACAATCTGGTGATGGTAGCTCACAATGTCGTCATTGGCGAAGATACTGTTGTTGTCGCCCAGTCCGGCATTGCCGGCAGTACTGAAATTGGAAACCGGGTCATCCTGGCAGCCAAAGCCGGTATTGCCGGGCATCTGCACATCGGAGACCGTGCTACGGTTACTGCGACCGGCGGCGTCCACAAGGACGTGCCTGCGGGTAGCGTTGTTTCCGGCCGTCCTGCCATTCCTCACCGGGATTGGCTCAAATCTAAAATACTATGCAGCCGCCTGCCGGAGATGCATACAGAACTGAAGCAGTTAAAGGAAGCAGTCGCCAGGCTGGAGGAACGGCTGGAGCACAATAAAAACGGAAAAGAGGAATCATGAAGTGATGGGATGGTGAATACGGCACGAGGCCGGGATATTGGAAGTTTGGAATACTGGGTGTTTCTTAAGGGAGAGAACCAGTATTCCCAATGCTGTCTACTGCCTGTGATCGGTGACATAATGATGACCCGCGATAATTAGGAGCGCTTGTAATGATGGATACCAACACAATTCTAACGATACTTCCTCACCGTTATCCCTTTCTTCTCGTTGATCGCATCAGTGAAATTGAACCTGGACAGCGGATCGTGGCAATCAAGAACATCACTGCCAATGAACCCTTCTTTCAGGGTCATTTCCCCGAGAATCCGATCTTTCCCGGCGTCCTCATACTCGAGGCTATGGCTCAGGCCGGCGGCATTTGTGTACTGGCGATGGATCCCGAGCGGGCGAAGGAAAAGAATCTATTCTTCTCTGGTATAAACAAGGCACGATTCCGCAAGCCGATTTTTCCCGGCGATCAGATAGTCCTGAATATGGTAATGCTCAAGCACAAAGGAACCTTATATGTTTTTCAGGGCACGGCTACTGTTTCCGATGATCTGGTTGCTGAAGCCGAGCTGCTGGCCTCGGTCGTAGAAAAGCAAAGACCGTAATCAGCATTGTCTCGCCGGTATGATATCTGCTAACTCAACGATCATCTGTACGAAAGGATACTCATGATCCATCCAACTGCAATCATCGATCCCGGTGCGCATCTGGGCAACAACGTTTCCGTTGGTGCCTACTCGATTATCGGTCCTTCGGTCGTTATCGGCGATGATACTATAGTCGACGCCCATGTGATCATTAAGGGACCGACGGAAATTGGCAAAGGATGTTCAGTTTTTCCATTTTCCTCGCTCGGAGACGCTCCTCAGGACCTCAAGTATAAGGGAAGCAAAACACGGCTGGTGATCGGCGATGGTACAATCGTGCGTGAATACGTGACCATCAATAGGGGAACTGAGGAAGGAGGCGGGATTACTTCCGTCGGCAGCACTTGTTTCCTGATGGCCTACACACATATCGCCCATGATTGTACTATTAATGATTATGTCATCATGGCAAATGGAGCCACTCTGGCCGGGCACATTCATATCGACAGCTATGCAATCATCGGCGGACTGGTGGCGATTCATCAGTTTGTTAATATTGGCAGCTATGCCTTCATTGGTGGGTGCTCGGCGGTATCCCAAGACGTGCCGCCTTTCTGCCTGGCGGCAGGGAACCGTGCGCGACTCTATGGACTCAATCTCGTCGGCCTGCGGCGGCACAACTTTTCACCAGAAACGATCAGAAATCTGAAACAGGCTTACAAGATTCTCTTTCGCTCCGGGCTCATTTTGAAAGAGGCCATCGTCAAAACTGAAGAAACGATAAAGGATTCTCCTGAAGTTGAGCAGCTCCTCACTTTCATCAAAACCTCAAAACGAGGAATCCATCGCTAGTCCCTTTCGGCGTTTCGGGCTGATTGCGGGCAACGGCCGCTTCCCAATCCTTTTCGCCCAGTCCGCTCAAAAGCAGGGCGTGGAAGTGATCGCCATTGCACATAAGGGCCAGACCGACCCGGAGCTGGAAGACTATGTTCCTCGTATTTACTGGATCAAGGTTGGACAGCTCGGCAAAATCATAAAGGTCCTCAAGTCTGAAGAGGTGCGAGACGCAGCTCTTCTCGGCGGCATTAACAAGACGGTCATGTTCACCAGCGCAATGCCTGATCTGCAAGCCCTTGCCCTCATAGCGCGCCTGCGAACTCTTAACGATGATGTCCTCTTGCGAGGCATCTGCGAAGAGATAGAGAAGCAGGGTATAACGATTCACAGCTCGACGCTCTTTCTCTCTGAGCTTTTGAGTCCTCACGGCTGCCTCACTCAAAAGCACCCTAACGCCAACGAACTCCAGGATATTGCGTTCGGGTGGAACCTGGCCAAGGAGATAGGACGTCTCGATATCGGTCAGACGATCATCGTCAAAAATAAGGTGGTACTGGCAGTTGAGGCCATCGAAGGCAGCGATGAGGCCATCCGTCGTGCTGGGAAGCTCGGGGGCGGCAAAGGGCTAATCGTTGTTAAGGTAAGCAAGCCACAGCAAGACCTGCGTTTCGATCTGCCTGCAGTCGGACCTCAGACCGTTGCGGTGATGCGGGAAGCTGGCGCAAACGTACTGGTAATCGAACAAGGCAAGACTATTCTTATAGATAAAGACGAGCTGATCAAGGCGGCAGATGAAGCAAAAATTGTCGTGGTCGCTCAATAGTGACAGACGTGCACTGTCTTGCCGGTAATGCGAGAATGAAATCCCGGCCGAAGCGGATCTTCCGTTAGAATCAGGTTACGAGTTGCAGTTCCAGCCTACAGGTTCATGACTAACGAAGGACTCGTAACCCGCAGCGCGAGTTGCGCTTCAGCTTTTTATCCCCGCAGCGCGGATTGTGCATCTGCCTTTATCCACGTAAAAAGCGAAATGGACGGACCTTTGTAGTGCCGTCAATAGCGGAGTAATGCATGAAGAAACTTACCGTCGGTGTTATTGGATGCGGCTATTTTGGGAAATTTCACGCTGATAAATATAGCCGGATACCAGAAACAAACCTTATTGGTGTCGTCGATCCGGTTCTGGGGCGGGCGGAAGAAGTAGCCCGGAAAAATCAGACCACTGCATATGCTGATTCAGCTGACCTCTACGACAAGGTGGAAGCTGTCAGTATTGCTGTGCCTACAAAGTTGCACTATTCGGTCGCACGAGAGTTCCTCCAGAGAGGTATTCATGTACTCATTGAAAAACCCATCGCTTCACAGACCGCCGAAGCAGAAGAACTCGTGCGGCTGGCTCACGAGAGGAACGTAGTGTTTCAGGTTGGGCACCTGGAGCGCTTCAATCCAGCACTGCGAGCGCTGGATGACACCTTGACCGCTCCCCGGTTTATTGAATCCCACCGGCTGCAGTCGTTTGTCGAACGGGCTCTCGATGTCGATGTCATCATGGACCTTATGATCCATGACATTGATGTCATTTTGAGTCTGGTGCGATCAGATGTTACTGAGATTCGCGCCACCGGCGTTCCGATTCTTTCCACAACAATCGATATTGCCAACGCCCGCATCAGCTTCGCAAACAAATGCGTGGCTAATGTCACTGCCAGCCGCGTTTCCCTGAAAACCATGCGCAAGGTCCGGATCTTTCAACCCGACGCGTATCTTTCAATCGATTTTGCCGAACGCATGGTTGCTATCTATCGCAAAATGCCCGGCCCACCAGGATCATCGTTTCCCCAAATCACTGCCCAGCAGATTAAGCCACCGGAATATGACGCCCTCCAGGTGGAGGTGCAGGCTTTCATAGATGCAGTGCAGGGCAAGGTGCCAGTTTTGGTTACCGGAGAAGACGGTCTGAAAGCGCTCAAGGTTGCAAAGGAAATTATTCGGCAGATCTCGGAGAGCGTGTAACAGTGGCCGTAGAAGAGGCGAAACAACATACCGTTCTCATTGTTGCCGGAGAGGTATCAGGCGACATCCACGGATCTCACCTGGTCCGTGCTCTGCGAGAACTTAATCCTTCGCTTGAGTTTTGTGGCGTTGGCGGCGATGCCATGCAAGCGGCAGGAGTGAATCTTTTGGCACACATTTCGGAAATGGCAGTGGTCGGTATCACCGAGGTATGTTCCAAGTTGGGCACCATTCTTGGCACCTATCGTAGGCTTAAAGCAAGACTTCAGTCAGATCCGCCTGCCCTCGTCATCCTGATTGACTATCCCGACTTTAACCTCCTGCTTGCCCGTACCGTGCACCACCTGAAGATTCCGCTTATCTACTATATCAGCCCACAGATCTGGGCCTGGCGAAGAGGCAGAATACGAACAATTGCTCGCCTCGTAACTAAGATGATCGTCATTTTCCCTTTCGAAAAAGCACTTTACGAACAAGCAGGCGTGGATGTCACATTTGTCGGCCATCCTCTGCTCGACTCGGTCAAGTCCCGCTTTTCCCGCAGCGAA
>Ga0116144_10002860_pt1 | contig 17951 bp, 12 predicted proteins | sample AD_UKC035_MetaG_FD_89746 | JGI IMG/M metagenome (GOLD analysis project Ga0116144, IMG submission 89746) | Active sludge microbial communities of municipal wastewater-treating anaerobic digesters from USA - AD_UKC035_MetaG | ecosystem: Engineered > Bioreactor > Anaerobic > Digestate | place: USA...
ACCTTCCCCATGCTGGTGCCGTTGATGGCCCCGCAGAAGATGGATTCGCTGGCGAATAAGGGTGCATCCCCCAGCGCCGCGGCCCCGGCCCTATTAGGGGTATTGGCGTTGGGCCCCCAGCATTCAGGGCTGAGTTACTCGCGCGAGAACCGCGACCTGCTGCTTGGCCTGGCTGACCAGGCCGGCACCGCCATTTACGTTGCCATGCTGATGCAAGAAAAAGAGGCCGAAGTCTTGCGCCGCGAAGAAGCCGAGCATAACCTCGATCTTCACCGCAGCTCTCCCTTGGGCCAGGCCGAAGCCCGCGCCCAGGTGCTCACTGCCAACCCGGCGGGCGCTATTGCCGCCCTGCACGACCTGGCCCAGGCCGCCGGGGGCGATGCAGATGCCGCCCAAATGCTGGCGAACCTGCCCAACGCCCTCAATAATCTGGGCCAGTCTGCCCTGGCCTCCCTGGCCGAAAGCTATCATTACCTCTACAGCAGCCAATATACCACCGAACTGCTGCCGGTCGGCTTGCGCAATCTCATCGCACGCCTCATCGACCCCGAAGCCAGCCGCTGGGAAAACGCCGAACAGGCCCTATCCATCTACCAGCGCTGCCACATGGCACTTGAAGCCAACTCGATCCCCCAGATCTTGGAACTGCCCGATGACCCGGTGCCCGCCCCGCCCTGCCTGAGCAGCCTGGCGCAGGCCCTGCTGGGTTTCCAATCTGTGGTCGCCCTCCTGCACGCTTACGAACGCGTTGATTCGCCCCAAGACCGCCTGGCTTACCTGGCCTCGGCCGTTGAACGCCTGCGCCACGTAGAACGCAGCGCCCGCGCCGAGTTGGGCAGCGCTGACCGCGCCATTGCCCAGAGCATCGCCGAGAGCTGGCTGGCAATTGTTACCGGCACCATCAGCGAGCTGCAAGCCCGCTCTCGCCTGGTATTTCAACTGCTCACCCGCCACACCTGGCAGGTTGATGTGGTCTCGCTGGCGCTCAATGTACGCAACGAGGGGCGCGGCGCAGCCCTCAATGTGCGCGTATCCCTGGCCCCTGACCCTGCCTACACCTTGCTAGACAGCAGCGCCACCGTTGAACGCCTGGCCTATGGCGAAGAAACCCAGGTCACCCTGCGCATCCGCCCGCATCTAGAGGCCGGCAAAGACCATTTCCGTGCCCGCTTTGTCATCCTCTATACCGACCCGCGCGGCCCCGACCAGGTGGAGAACTATGCCGATATGATCCACCTCCTGGCGGCCGAAAGCGATTACCAGTTCATTTCCAACCCCTATGTTGTGGGCACCCCTTTGCAGACCGGCTCGCCGCTCTTCTTTGGCCGGGAAGATATCATTGCCTTCATCACAGAAAATCTCGCCGCCCTGCACCGCAACAACCTGGTGCTGATCGGCCAGCGCCGCACCGGCAAAACCTCTTTGCTCAAGCAGATGCCGGCCCACCTGGGCGATGAATACTTGCCCGTTTACCTGGATGGGCAAGCCCTGGGGCTTGATCCTGGCCTGCCCAACTTCTTCCTCAGCCTGGCAACCGAGATCAGCTTTGCCCTCGAAGACCGCGGCTTCGAGATCGAGCCGCCTGCCCTGCAAGATTTCACTGCCAGCCCCGCGGGAACCTTTGAGCATGCCTTCTTAGACCGTGTACGCCAGGCCATTGGCGAGCGCCACTTGCTGCTCATGCTGGATGAATTCGAAGAGTTAGAAACAGCCGTGCGCCGCGGCGACCTGGAGCCTTCTATATTTGGCTTCTTGCGCCACATCATCCAGCACACACCCAACCTGAGCGTCATCTTCTGCGGCACCCACCGCCTGGAAGAACTGGCTGCCGATTATTGGAATGTGCTTTTCAATATCAGCATCTACCGTCACATTGCCTTCTTAGATCAAACCGAAGGCCTGCGCCTGGTGCAAGAGCCGGTGGCCGCTTACGGCATGCACTACGACGACCTGGCCCTGGATAAGATCTGGCGCATCACCGCCGGGCACCCCTATTTTCTGCAACTCTTGTGCCACAGCCTCGTAAACCATCATAACAAGGTCCAGCGCAGCTACATGACCATTGCCGATGTCAACACCGCCCTGGATGAGATCCTGGCTTCTGGCGAGGCGCATTTTGTATACTTATGGGCTGAATCATCTCCCCTCGAGCGGGTAACGCTCACCGCCATGACACGCCTGATGCCCCTGACCGGCCAGATCACCCCAGCCCAGATTGCTGATTATCTCGAAGAGCGCGGGGTGAGTTTCGAACGCCAGAATATTGCCGAGGGCCTGCACCGCCTGGCCCTGCGTGATATACTGACCGCCAACACCTCAGATGACAGCATGGGTGAAACCTACCGCTGGAAGCTGGGCCTCTTGGGTTTGTGGGTCGAGAAATATAAATCCATGAGCCGCGTCATTGACGAGATGAGAAAATAACATGTCTAACCCTTATGTCTCACGCGGGCCGGTGCGCGACCCGGCCATGTTCTTCGGGAGAGAAAACGAACTCCGTGAAATTGCCGCCTTTTTGCGCGGCAACCAATCTGTCTCGATCGTTGGGCCGCGCAAGATCGGCAAGACTTCGCTCCTCTTCCACTTGATGCGTCCACCCACCTTCACCAGCCTGGGGCTGGACGAGAACTTTTTGTTCGTTTACCTGGATTGCGAGGTTTTGGGCGATGGAAGCCACGAAGAGATCTTTGGCCAGTTTGCGGTCGAGATCGCCGAAGCCCTGCACGAGCGCGGGCAAGCTCCAGAGCCCGCCCTGGACGAAGCCGCCGACAAGCCGGGCCGCCTGGCATTTGAGCGCGCCATTCGCCGCCTGAACCAGCGCGGCCTGCGGATCATCCTCTTATTGGATGAATTTGAACGCCTCAGCACCAACCAAAACCTGGATGTCAATTTTTTCAATGCGCTGCGCTCTGCCGCCGGGCGTTACCAACTGGCCTATCTCACCGCTTCGGCCCGCCCCCTCATTCAATTGACCTACTCGGGCAGATCTCAAGAGATCCTTTCCAGCCCCTTCTTCAACATCTTTGCCCCACTTTACCTGGGGCTGCTCTCAGAAGCCGATGCCCGCCAGTTGATCCGCCAGCCCAGCCAGGCTGCCGGGATAACCTTTAGCCCTGAGCTGGAGGATTTTATTTACTGCCTGGTTGGCGGCCAGCCATTGGCCCTGCAGGTAGCGTGCTTCTACAGCATGGATCATCCCAACGACCCCGATGCTGTTGAACAAGCTGCCTGCCAAGAGTTGGCCGCCCACTTCCAATACTATTGGCATAACCTGACCCCCGCCGAGCAGGCTATCCTGCGCCAGGTTGACGAGATTGCAGGACGCGCCGCTTCAGATACCACCCTGCGCGGCCTGCTGCGCGATCTGACACAGAAATCGCTTCTGATCGCCGATGCCAACACCTACCGCTACCCCGGCCGGGCCTGGGCGGCTTTCGTGGCGGCCCAACAGCCCACCAGCCCCACCGGCGAACGCCTGTCTTCTACCACCATGCTCATCGCCGGCACCCAGGTGGGGCCTTATGAAGTGCTGGAGCCGATCGGGCGAGGCGGCATGTCAGAGGTCTACAAAGGCCGCCACACCCGCCTGGACCGCAGCGTAGCCATCAAGATCCTGCCGGCCAGCCTGGCGGCTGAAGCCGATTTCCGCACCCGCTTCGAGCGCGAAGCACGGGCAGTGGCATCTTTGCGCCATCCCAATATCGTTCAAGTTTTCGATTTCGGTGATATCAGCGGCACCTACTACATGGTGATGGAATACATTGCCGGGAAAGACCTCTCTACCATCATTCGCGAGAGCGGGCGCATGCCCATTGAGCAAATTGCCCTGGTGATGTTGGAGGTCAGCTCAGCCCTGGATTACGCCCACGACCTGGGCCTGGTACACCGCGATGTCAAACCGTCCAACATCTTGCTCCAGCCCCTGGCAGAGCGCGCCGCCCACAGCGGCGACCGCACCGAAACCTGGATCAAGGCCGAACAAAAACTCAAACCCGGCCTGCCATACCATGCCATCCTGACCGATTTTGGCATTGCCAAGATGCTGGGCGGCGACACTGCCGCCACCAAAACCGGCTTGATGATGGGCACCCTCAACTACATGGCCCCCGAGCAAATCCGCTCAGCCGGTGAAGTGGATGGCCGCGCCGACACTTACGCCCTGGGCGTGGTGGCCTACCAATTGCTCACCGGTCAACTGCCCTTCGTAGCAGATAATCCCGGAGCGATGATGTTGGCCCATCTCCAACTGCCGGCTCCCGATCCACGTGAGCTGGCCCCCGAAACCCCATCCAAGATCGCCCGCGCCATCTTACGCGCCCTGGCCAAAGACCCCCAAGAACGTTTCGATACCAGCAGTGCCTTTGCCGCCGAATTCAACCTTGCGAGCTGAACCAGCCCGCCGAAGAACCTGGAGCAACCATCCTATGCACCTCTCACCAAAGACTTTCCCCCCTCGCTTGATCCTTGCCGCCTGCCTGGCCCTATCCCTGGCCCTGTTTGGCGCCGTCGGTGCGGCCCTGGCGTACGAGTTTTCTGAAGACGGTTACATCGCGGCCGGCAAAGTCATTGACGACGACGTTTTCGTTTCAGCAGATTCCGTCACCGTAGATGGCACCATCAATGGCATCTTGTTTGCCAACGGCAGCAACATCACCATCAATGGCACAATCAACGGCGACCTGTTTGCCAACGGCAACTCCGTCACCATCAACGGCCCGGTGAATGGGAACCTGGTGATCAGCGGGGCAACCCTCAAGCTTGCCAGCGCAGTAGAGGGCAGCGTTTTCTCAGGCGGCCAAACACTGATCATTGCCCCTGGCGCAAGCATTGGCCGCAACCTGTACTTCGGCGGCTTCAGCCTGGATGTTCAACCCGGCGCCAGCATAGCCAGAGACCTGGCAACCGGCTCTTACCAGGTGATGCTTGGCGGGCAGGTGGGTCGCAATATCGATGCCTCTGTCATCGCTTTTGAGCTATCTGGCAAAGTGGGAGGCAACCTGAACCTGGATGTTGAGCCCCCGGGCAAGGAAGACGATGTTTCTATCTTCGAATACTTCAATTTCCCTGGCATGCCTGAGACCTTTTTGCCTGCCGGCCTGCGGGTTGCCTCGCAGGCGAAAATTGACGGTGAGCTGAAATACGTCAGCCCGGTTGACCAGGCTGCCGCTATCCAGGCTGTGCCGGGCGGCGGGATCGTTTATACCTACCGCCCTGCCCAAGGTACTGAAAAAGCCGACAAGCCCCCCGTCTCAGTCCAGATCGGCAACTGGTTTTTGTCCCGCATCCGCGAGCTGGTGACACTAAGCGCCATCGGTGCGCTGGTGGTCGTCCTGATGCCGAAGCTTCTGCCCCAGGGCGTCCAGCAATTGCGCAGCCAGCCCTGGGCATCTTTAGGCAAAGGCCTGCTGGTGTTGATCGTGGGCCTGGTGGGGATATTCGTTGCCTTCCTGGTAGTGCTCACCGTGGGCATCCTCCTGGGCATCGTCACCCTGGGCGGGCTCAAAGACACGGTCTTTGGATTCGGGTTCTCTAGTATTGGATTGTTCTCGGCTGTTTTCTGGCTGATGATCAATTACGGCAGTAAACTGGTGGTAGCCTCGCTCTTAGGGAATTGGCTCTTCAAGCGTATGGGCCCCGCCTTCAGCGGGCATGCTTTCTGGCCGTTGTTGGCCGGGATTGTGAGTTATGTGATCTTACGCGGCATTCCCATATTGGGGATTTTGTTTGGCGCCGCGGCCACCCTCTTGGGGTTGGGGGCCGCCTGGTTGGCTTTGCTTGCTTGGCGCAAAGGAGCTGCGCCGCAGGTCATCCCCAGCACAGCTTCATAACAAACGACCCTATCTGTGGGTTAAAAGCGTCCATCGCCCAGCGTCTTTCCCCTCAGGCGCTGGGCGATGGATTTCCTACCTTCCCCCTCTTGTCACTGCGACACGCTTTTGCCCCCCTTCGAATTGCCGCCCTTGCACATCGCAGAAACCGAGAAGAACTGCAGCCAGCATTCCCCCTCAGGAAAAAGACTGACCGCCCGGTTGGCTTGGTGACCAGGTAGACCCATCGCTTGATAACCTGGTATGATAGATTATATACAACTATCCACACCGCATCGTCACCGCAAGCGTCACCGTAAACCACCTGTTTCAGCAAGGAGTCGCCCCCTTGACCACGATAACCACCAGGCTCAAAACCATCACTTGCTGATCTGACACTACAAATTATATTCATTCCCCTATACCATATCGTCACCGTAAACGTCACCACAGATTGCCAGTTTGGGCGAGTTGGCGTAAAATATAAACTCGGTGACCTTATGCCCACATTAGAAATCAACTTATTCGGCACGCCTTCCCTGCGCCTGGATGGACAACCGGTTCACGCCCGCACCGCCAAGGCTATTCCGCTCTTGGCTTACCTGCTGATGAACCCCGGGTGCCACATGCGTTCTACCCTTGCCACCCTGCTGTGGAGCGATGCAGAGCGTCCACGCGCCTTTGCCTCCTTGCGCACCACCACCTGGAGGCTAAAAGATGCCGGGCTTGGCCCCTGGTTGGATGTGCAACACGAACAGGTTGGCTTCCGAGAAGGGCCTCCGGTGCACCTGGATGTGCGCCAGTTTCTCGGTTACCTGGATGAATGCCGCCGACACGGTCACCCACCCCAGGCCGTGTGCACCGATTGCCTGCCCCTTCTCAGCGCTGCCGCCGAGCTGTACCGCGGCAATTTTATGCAGGGATTAAGCCTGCGGGGGGCGGTTGTGTTTGACGATTGGCAGACTTCCCAGGCCGAGCTGCTGCGCAACCAGGCTTCTGGCGTGCTAGAACGCCTGGTCAGCGGCTATCAGAAACAAAATGACCTGACCCAGGCCATCCATTATGCCCGGCAGTGGTTGACGATTGACCACACGAACGAAGAGACTCACCGCCAGCTCATGACTCTGTACGCCAGCACGGGGCAGCGGCAGTCTGCCATGAACCAATACCAGGAATGTGTTCGCCTGCTCAAAGCCGGCGGGTTGAGCCCCCAGGCAGAGACCACTTCCATTTACCAACAAATCTTAGGCGGGCCATGGCGTTCCGCCGCCAGCGCTGATTCTGCCCCCAGGCTAAAAAGCCCCATCATCTTGTGCGCCGATGTCGAAAATTCGGCTGCTCTATGGGACCAGTACAGCCAAGAGATGACCAAAATTTACGAAAAAGTGTCTGCCAGCATCAAAGACTTTGCCCAACAATACGGCGGCCGCGTGCTGAGTTTGATGGATGATTACTTCATCATGTTTTTCGAAAGCGGGTCACCTTTGCCGGCTGCCATCGCTTTACAAAAGAATGCCCGGCACCCAATCGAGAAAAAAGTGGCCCCGCTGAAGGTGCGCGTGGCAATCCATGCCGCCGACAGCTTCAAGCCCAGCATTGATAGCAATGCCGGCAGCATCCACTTTGCCAAGCGCCTGCTCTCAGCCGGCCGGGGCGGGCATGTTTTGCTCAGCGCCCAGGCATCAGAGGCGCTCGACCTGCCCATCAACGCCAGGCTGTACGATCATGGATTTAACACCCTCAAAGACCTCGGTGAGCCGATCCATATCTTTAGTCTTCAGCACCCCGATCTGCTGGGAGAGCAGCGTCTTTCCTTGCAATCCCTGGCCACTTACTATCATAACCTGCCCACTTACGCCACCCCATTCATCGGCCGCGAGGAAGAGTTGGCCGACCTGGCACAATTGCTCTCGCAAGAAAACTGCCGCCTGCTGACCCTCACCGGCCCCGGGGGCATTGGCAAGACGCGCCTGGCAGTCCAAAGCGCGGCCCAATTGATCGAACGCTTTCCCGATGGGGTTGCCTTTATCTCCCTATCCACCACCCCAACCTCCAACCAGATCCTATCTACCCTGGCTGAGGTACTGCGCTTTAATTTCTACCAGCCCGAAGACCCCGCCCGCCAACTGCAAGACTTCCTGCACTCCAGGCATATGCTGCTCATCATGGATAATTTCGAGCACCTGGTAGACGGCTCGGCGTTACTTTCAGACCTGCTCAACCATGCCCCCAGGCTCAAGATCCTGGTCACGTCGCGCGAGTGCCTGCACTTGCCCGAAGAATGCCTGTACGACGTACGGGCCATGGGCATACCACCCGCCTCCGGCGCCTCTGAACTGGAAAACTACAGCGCCGTCAAACTCTTCTTGCAAAATGCCCGCCGTGTTCATCCAAGCTTTCATCCGAGCGAAACCGATTGGCACAGCATTGCCGAGATCTGCCAACGCGTTGAGGGCCTGCCCATGGCATTAGAATTGGCCTCGGGCTGGGTGCGCACCCTCACCTGTGCTGAGATTTCAGACCAGATCAAACGACAGAGTTTCGAATTCCTGGATGGAAACAGATCTGATCGTCCGGCCCGCCGCCGCAGCCTAAGAGCCGCCTTTGATTATTCGTGGAACTTGCTGTCAGAAGAGGGCCGCCGTACCCTGCGCAGGTTGTCTGTCTTTCGCGGCGGATTCAGCCTGGAGGCCGCCCAGGCCGTGGCCGCCACCACCCCGGCTCAGTTAGCGGGCATGGTCGACCGCTCGCTGCTGCGGTATACCAGTGGGCGCTACGAGATCAACGAAGCCCTGCGGCACTTTGCCCATCAAAAACTGGAAGAAGCCCCCGAAGACTACACATCCACCGAACGCCTGCACTGTGAATACTATTCCTACCGCTTCATCGAACAAGCCAACAAGCTGCTCTCCCGATCGCATATGCAAGCCATGCAAGAGATCTTCGTGGACACCGAAAACTTGCGTACCGCCAAAGATTGCGCCTTAGAACACAAATGCTGGGATCTCATCGGGATGGGGATCAACGCATCCTTTGTGTTCCTTGAACTCTCTGGCCGCGCAAAAGAAGGATATGAAAGTTTCAAACGCATGCTGGACGTTGCGCTCGTGGAATCTGATGCAATGGAAAGCAAATGGTTCCCCTGGCTGGTCATGGCCACGGGCTGGTTCGCCTTCCAAATCGGCCAACATGCAGAAGGGCTGGAGGATCTGAACAAGAGCCTCGAAATCCTCAGAGCGCGGGGGGATGAAGAAGGCACCGCTTACAACCTGGCCTTGCTGGCCAGCTACTACCTGAGCCTGAGTTCTTTCGAAGATGCCGGCCGCTGCCTGCAGGAGAGCCTGGCCATCTACAGCCGCATCAGCCTGCCCAACGAACGCCTATCGCATGCCCGTCAGCATTTCACCCTCTACACTGCCGGCAAATATTATCTCCAGACCCAGCAATATGCCCTGGCCGAACAGCATGCCCAGGTCGCACTGTCCAGCAGTGAGCAGATGGGCGCCCGCTGGGGTGAGGGCCGGATTTTGAATCTCCTTGCCCAGATCGCCATGTTCCAGCATAAGCTGCCGGAGGCAGAGAACATCTGGCGCCAGGCACAGCAGATCGCCAATGAAATGGGGGACCGGCGCAGCATGGCCTCCATTTACAGCGGCTTAGGGCAAGTTTACGAATGGCAAGGCCAGATCGAGAAAGCCATTGAAACAGAACTGCTTGTGCTTCAAATTTACCGCCAGCTAGGCGATGACCGCTTATCGGCCATCGCCATGAACAACCTGGCTTATTTTCACCTGCTGCTAAAAGAGCCAGATTACCCCCAGGCAACGCAATTCTACCGCGACAGCCTGGATTTATTCCGGCTGATACAAGATCAACACGGCCTGCTTTTCACCAATTACGACCTGGGGCAGGCGTATATCAAGATGGGCAACTTATACCAGGCGCTTACCTGCTGCCAGCAAGCCCTGAGCCTGGCACAAGGGCTGGGTGCGCCCAACTTAATGCTCTATGCGCTGCACGGTTTTGCCAGCCTGGCAGCCCAGCGCGGCGAAACCGAACGCGCCCTGGAATTGTGCGGGCTGCTGCTCACTCATCCCCAGACTCAAGACGATACCCGCCAGCGCACCCAGAGCCTGTTGGAAGAGCTGAACGCCGCCGCCAACCCAAACCTGGCCCAGGCTGCATTCCAGCGCGGGCAAGCCCTCCAACTGGAACCCACCGTCGCCGAATTTTTGGGCTAGCGGGGCAATCACCCCCCTTGACAAGCCGTATTATCCCATATAAAATAAGACCGACCGGTCGGTTTTGTCGCCGTACGGGAGCCCCAGCATGCAGCAGCGCAGCGAAGAAACCCACGCCCATATCCTTGAAGCCGCAAACCGCCTCTTTTCTACCAACGGTTACGATGCCACCGGCGTGGCCGAGATCTGCCGGGCGGCGGGCGTTAGCAAAGGCGCCTTTTATCACCACTTCCCCTCCAAGCAAGCCCTCTTCTTAGAATTGATGGACGATTGGTTGGCCGGCCTGGATGCAGGCTTCCAGCTCGCCCGTCAAGAAACCACCAGCATCCCCCAGGCCATCATCCAGATGGCAGACATGGTCGGCAGCGTCTTTCAAAATTCTGATATCAGCCCGGCCATCTTCCTCGAATTTTGGACCCAGGCCCAGCGCGACCCAACCATCTGGCAGGCTGCCATTGCCCCTTACCGCCGTTACCAGGAATATTTTGCCCGTTCTTTCGAGGAAGGCATCGCCGAAGGCTCTCTGCAGGCCGTGGATCCTCATCTCGCCGCCCGCACCATCGTCTCGCTGGCTTTTGGCCTCTTGATGCAGGCCCTTTTTGACCCCCAGGGCGCCGATTGGCAGAAAGAAACCCGTCAAAGCGTGGAGCTTTTACTGAAAGGTCTTTCCCGCAGTCCCACAGGTCTATGATCAGGTATTTCAGGAGGCAGCACACCCATGTCTACCCATCTCATCACCGGCGCCACCGGCCATATTGGCAACGTCTTGGCACGTGAATTGATCGCCCGCGGGAAAAGCGTGCGCGCCATGCTCTTACCCGGCGAAGATGCGACCCCAATCAACGACCTGCCGGTAGAGCTTGTGGAAGGCGACGTGCTCGATTTTGGCTCTTTGCAGTCTGCCTTCGAGGGCGTGGATATGGTTTACCACCTGGCCGGGCTGATCTCGATCCTGCCGGGCAAAGACCCCATGGTGCAAACCGTCAACGTGCTGGGCACACGCAACGTCATCCGGGCCGCCCGGCAGGCCGGCGTCAGGCGGCTGGTTTACACCAGTTCTATCCATGCCTTGCAGCGCGTTCCACACGGCATCTTGATCGACGAAAACATCCCCTTTGACACCCAGCATGCCATCAGCGCCTATGACCACTCCAAAGCCCAGGCCTCGCTCGAGGTATTGAAGGCCGTCCAAGAGGGCCTGGATGCGGTCATCGCCTGCCCAACCGGGGTCATTGGCCCTTATGACTTCCGCCGCTCAGAGATGGGCGGCCTGATTGCCGATTGTTTGAAGAACCGGCTGATGTTCTATGTAGAAGGGGCTTACGACTTTGTGGATGTGCGCGACGTGGCTGCCGGCCTGGTCCTGGTTGGCGAGCAGGGGCACACCGGCCAATCTTACATCCTATCCGGTGAGCGCATCACCGTACACGAGATCTTCAAGAGCGTACAGAAGATCGTCGGACACCAGCAGGTAGCCATCAAGATTCCCCTTGGCCTGGCCCGCCTGGTGGCTTCAATCACCCCTCTGCTCTACCGCCTGACACACATTAAACCCCGCTTCACCCCCTATTCCCTGGCGACCCTGGCCAGCAATTCGGTCATCAGCCACGCCAAGGCTGTGGCCGAGCTGGGCTATGCGCCTCGCCCGCTGCGCGAGTCGATCGCCGACACCATCCGCTGGTTCAAGCAGCAGCGCCGCCTGGATGCCGCTTAAACGGTCCTCACCATCCAGTAAACCTTGAGGCCCCCATGCCTATCCACCTCCCTTTCGATGTCGTAACCCCCGGGCTTAGCTTTGTTATCATCGGCGGCAGCATCCTGGTCTTGATCATCTTGACCATCCTGATCGCCCTGGTCGAAGGCGTGGCCCTGACCCTGCTGGGCTGGGACAGCTTCAAACGCGCTTACCTGGTCGCCTTGCTGATGAACTTCATCTCCACCTGCGTAGGCGCGGTCTTGCTGTTCATCCTGCCGCAAGAACAAAATCTCTGGTGGGTGCTCATCTCCTTCGCCTTATCCCTATTGATCGAAGGGCTGGTGCTGGTGCGCTTCAAACGCCGCTCCGCACGCCAAAACTGGACTGCCGCATTGGTGGCCAACCTGGCCAGTTACCTCATCCTGATCGCCCCAATCTATTTCTTCGGCGCCGGTTAAATTTTCCCCGCCAGGTTTGCACGCAGCCCTGCCCTTGGGCTGGCCGCAGCATCCTGATCGGATTGCAGATATTGACCTTTAAAATCGGTCGATATTCGAGTAGAATCTAGCTATCCGAACCCTGGAGAACGACTACCATGACCTTAAAACACACTTCCCCCCATTCCACCAAGCTGTTAAAGTCCCTGCGCTGCCAGGGCCAGAGCAATGATTGTGGCGCCTATACCACCGCCACCGTACTCAAGGCCCTGCGCGGTATTGATCTGGAACCAGATCAACTGGCGCGCGAAATGGAGAAACCTGTCCGCCGCGGCCTGCTGCCGATGGTGCGCAAGATTCCCAATTCGGCTACCCTGCCCTGGGGCATGGTGGATGTCTTTAAGCAGCACGGTCTGAACGCCCACTGGCGCTTCTTCTCAAATACCGATTATTTGAAGCAGCAGCTCGACCGCGGCAACGTGCTCATGCCCATCATTGGCAATTGGAAGCCCCTGTGGGCACACGTGATGACCCTGGTGGATGTGGATGAAGAAAAAGGGTGGGGCTTTGCCAACACCCAATACGAAGTGCAAGACCCCTTCTGGGTTGCTGATGCCACCTTCGTCTCTCAGTGGAAGGCCATGGGCAACTTGTTGGTAGAGGTTGAGGTAGAGGCCGCGGTTGGTTGAGTGGTGCCCCAAATGCCGGGCCATGCTGGCCCCCGGCCTGGACCGCTGCCCACAATGTGGCAAAAAACTGCGCCGCAAGAAGAATCCGGATGATTGGTCGCTGAGCGACATCTTCTGGATCAGCGCCACCGTGATTGGTTACGTGCTGATCCCCATCCTCATTGCCGCTGCCATCGGCATCCTGTGCTTGTTCCTGATACGCTAACCCCCCTGTGTCCCCCCTTCGTTTACCCGCCTCTCGCAAACTGCTTTTTGCCTCCCTGGCCCTGGCCTTGTTAGGGCTGGCGCTTTTTGCGTTTGGCTTTCGCAAGCAAGTGACCCTGGTGGTGGATGGGCAGAACCAGGCTCTAGGCACCTATGCCCTGACGGTTGGCGGCCTGCTGAGCCTGGAAAAGATTGCCCTGGCCCCCAACGATACGCTCACACCACCGGCCGAAAGCTGGATCAAGAACGGTGACACCATCACCCTTGAACATGCCGTGCCGGTGCAGATCCTGGCCGATGGACAGGTCAGCAACTTCTACAGCACCGAACGCCTGCCCCTGCGCCTGCTGGCCCAGGCGGGCATTGTGCTGAGTGCTGGCGACGAGTTGTTTGTCTCTGGCCGGTTGGCGGACCCCGCCGAAATACTGCCCCGCCAGCCTGTTATCCCGCTCCAGGTGCGCCGCGGCGTCACCATCACCCTGCACCAAGGTGGCAAGGTGCTCGAATTCACCTCCACTGCCCCCAGCCTAGGCCAGGCCCTGTGGCAGGCCGGCATCACCCTGCTGGCTGCCGACCGCCTGGACCCGCCGGCTTCTACCCCCCTCACCACCGACCTGGAAGCCGAGCTGCAGCGCGCCCGCCCCATCACCATCACCACCGCCATCTCGCCCACGCAGACGGTCAGCATCACAACGCTCACTGCCGCCGCCACGGTTGGCGAGGCCCTGGCAGAAGCCGGCCTGCCCATCCAGGGCCTGGATTACAGCCTGCCCCCGGCCGAATCGCCCCTGCCTGCCGACGGCCTGGTGCGCCTGGTGCGCGTGCGCGAAGAAGTGCTGGTCGAGCAGTCGCCCCTGGCCTTTGAAACCCTGACCCAGCCCGCCCCTGAAGTAGACCTGGATACGCAAACCGTCGTCCAAACGGGCGAATACGGCCTGACGGCCCAGCGGGTGCGCATCCGTTATGAAGATGGGGTAGAAGTCTCGCGCCTGGTCGAGGGGCAGTGGGTTGCCCGCCAGCCCCAGGCCCGCATCATCGGCTACGGCACCAAAGTGGTCGAGCGCACCATCAGCACCCCCGATGGGCCCATTTGCTACTGGCGCGCCCTCACCATGTGGGCCACATCCTATCACCCATCCACAACCGGCAGCACCACCGCCTCAGGCCTGCCGCTTGAAAAAGGCGTCGCAGCCATCGACCGGCGCTATATCCCCTTTTACACCCGCATGTACATCCCCGGTTACGGTGAAGCCGTGGCAGCCGACGTGGGCGGCGGCGTGGTAGGGCGCATGATCGACCTGGGTTACAGCGACGACGATTATGAAGCCTGGCACCAATATGTCACGGTCTATTTCCTCTGTCCGGCCCCCGCGAGTATTGTATGGATCATTCCCTAAAGCCCTCCCGCACCAACCCACCCGGCCCGCCCCTGCCGCCTGGCGGCCCGCTCGACGTGCCCGGCCTGCTGCGCCGCCACCACTTGCGCCCCGATAAGGGCCTGGGGCAGAATTTCTTGCTGGATGAAACCGCCCTGCGCCGCATTGTGATGGCAGCCGAGATCTTGCCTCAGCACGATATTCTCGAGATCGGCCCCGGCCTGGGCAGCCTCACCCGTCACCTGGCAGCCGCTGCCAGGCAGGTGGTGGCTGTGGAATTGGATTCGGACCTCTTTGGCCCCCTGGAGGAAGTGTTGGGCGGCATGCCCAACGTGCACCTGGTGCAGGGCGATATCCTTGCCCTCAACCCGGTGGAGCTGATGCCGGCGCCCGGTTACCTGGTTGTCGCCAACATCCCCTACTACATCACTTCAGCTTTACTGCGCCATCTGTTGGAAACCGAACGCCCCCCTCTGCGCATGGTGCTCACCGTCCAGCGCGAGGTAGCCCAGCGCATCTGCGCCCTGCCAGGCGACCTGAGCCTGTTGGCGTTGAGCGTGCAGGTGTACGGCCGGCCCAGCATCGCCGCCCACATCCCTGCCGGGGCCTTCTACCCCCCGCCCAAGGTTGATTCAGCCGTGGTGCGCATCGACCTGTTCGATACGCCTGCTATTCCTGTTGCCCTGCTCGAAGATTTCTTCCAGCTCATCAAAGCCGGTTTCAGCCAAAAGCGCAAGACGCTGCGCAATTCCATTTCCGGTGGCCTGAAATGGTCACCCGCTCGCGCTGCCGAGCTGCTCTCTGCTGCCGGCATCGACCCCCAACGCCGCGCCGAAACGCTCTCCTTGTCTGAGTGGGGGCAATTGACCCAGGCTTACCAGCTTAACCCCAACGATACAGCATCCAGCCTGCCGCCAGCCTGACCACCACCGCCACCAACATCGTTTCTCTCAGCCCGATCCATTCTCCGACCGCCGGCCCCAGCATCGAGCCCGCCAGGATGCCCAGGTTCAAGGCCAGGTTGTGCAGCGCCATGTACGCCGGGCGGTCATTGGCTGGCACGCGCTGCATCAGCCGGTTGATCAACCCGCCCGACAGGAAAGCATAGACCCCGCCGCCGATCAGGCAGGCGGCGTAATACCAGATGGCGCTGCGCCCCATCCACAGCATCAGCGGATATTGCGCAAACAGCAGGGCGCCTGCCACCATCAGCTTGCGGTGGCCCCAGCGGGCGCTGGCCTGGCTTAGATATAGAGAGCAGATCACCATCACCCCGTGGAAGATGGCTGTGCCGAGGCTGATCATCCCATCGCTCAATTTCAACTCGTTGACATAGAACAACGGGAAGATAGGCTGGGGAAAGTATTGGAAGGTATAAAATCCAAAATAGGCCAGCATGAAGGGCCCAAACGGCCCCCGGAGCACGTCCAGGCGCAGCCAGCCCCCTTTGCCCTGGGCTGCGGCGGCCCGATTGGGCCGCAACAGGGCTAAGAACCCTCGCCACAGCCTGTTCAAACGGCTCAACCAGCCTTGCCGGGCAGGGGGTTGCGTTTCGTCAGGCTGAGCGCCCGCCGCCGGGCTAATGATGGCATTACCCGCTGCAGCCGCGGCAGCCTCTTGGCTGGCGGCGGCCCTGGCTTTGAGCCGCCCCAGGTGGTAGCTGCTCATCAGGGCCCCCGCCGCTCCAATGGCAAATACGATCTGGTAATTGAGCGGGAAGATGACCTTATCCAAGATTTGCCCGCATGCCAGGGTGGTTGCCGTCACGCTGACCGCCACCAGTGCATTGCGCCGCCCCACGGCATGGGCGCGCCATTCCTCCGGCAGCACCTCCGCCAGGGTTGAATTGAAGGCGATCGACAGCAGAGTCCCAGGGGCCGACATCAACAGGGTGATCCACACGATGCCCTGCACCTGCCCTCCGGCGCTGGCGAACATCCAGGGCAAGGCAATCAAGACCACAAACCCCAGGCGCTGTACGATTGAAGCGATGAAGGTGGTGCGCAAGAGTGCGTGCCGCTCCAACCACTGCCCGGCAGGCAAGGTGAGCAGCAAGCTCACCAAAGCCGGCCCTGCGCTCAGCAAGCCGATCTGGAAGCCGGTGGCATCCAGGCGCGCCGCATATACCGACAGGAAAGAAAGCGTACTGCCGGCTACCATGCCGTACCAAAAGACATCCGCGTAAAGCTGGCGCAGATTCCAACGCAGTTCAGAGCTGGGGGCTGGCAAAATATGGGTAGGCATAAGGGTCTTTTGGGCTACTTGAAAACGAGTGTGAGGCGGCGCCGAGGCACTGCATCACACTCGTTTTCACACAATCATCTACAGGGTGGCCTATTGCAGCAGTTTGGCCTTTAACCCTGCCAGGTTTTTGAACGGTCCATCGCTGGCAGTCACCTGTCGGATGTCCAGTTTAAGCCGCCCCTCTTTCAGATGGCGGCGTTCTCGATCCTTGAGCGGGTAGAAATAATCCAGCGATTGCTCCAGGCGAGTTTGAATGCGCTCATGCAGGGCAGCCAGGTTCTGCAGCGAAGTGACCAGCACAAAGTCATCCGGCGTCAGGTGCCCGATGAAATCACTCGTGCCGCCTACCTCGCGCACGGCATTATGCACCATCAAGTTCACCGCCCGCAGCACATCATCAGCCGCCACGAAACCGTAAGTTTCGCGGAATTTTTCCAGGTTGCGCAGCGAGACCAGGATGATGGCCCACTCGTTGTTCTTCAAGCAGTCTTGCAGGCGCTCTTCTACCAACACCCCTTCTGGCAGGTTGGTGACCGGGTTGGTCAGGGTACCCTGGGTCGAGCGGCGCAGCGCATTGCGCACGCGCAAGCGCAGTTCTTGCACATCGAACGGCTTGGTGATGTAGTCGTCCGCGCCAAGCTCCAGGCCCTGCAAACGGTCAGAGCGGGCCCGCTTTTCGGTCAAAAAGATGATCGGGATCTCTTTGGTCTTGCGGTTATTGCGCAGGCGGTAAGCCACCTCAAAGCCATCAATATCTGGCAAGCGGATATCCAAGATCACCAGGTCGGGCGGCGAGGCCTGGCACGACCGCACCGCATCTTCGCCCCAGTTGACCGTGCGCACTTCATAACCCTGGACGTTAAAATAGGCGTTGACCATTTCAGCCACGTCCAGGTCGTCTTCGACGATTAGAATAACCGGTTTTGGCTCTGCCACAGCGATACCTAACTGATCGGGGTCTTCTGGATCGTGTATTCGCAGACTCCCTCGCCCATCGCAATACACTTTGACTCATTCACGCGGAACTCGCTGCCACCCGAAACCCACTTCAGGCCTTCTTGCAGCAGCCCAGCGCCGATGAAGCACACCGGTTTGTCCATTCCCTGACGGCTCCAACACTGCGGGCAGCGGTGAATCGTGTAGATGAACTCGTTCTCTTTTTCTTCGACGGTGGAGTACTGATCGCTGATCTGGCTGAAGATCTTCGCCATGGCCGGGATACCAATGCGCAGCTTGGTCTGCATCGGCAGCACCTTG
>Ga0116144_10002861_pt1 | contig 17943 bp, 12 predicted proteins | sample AD_UKC035_MetaG_FD_89746 | JGI IMG/M metagenome (GOLD analysis project Ga0116144, IMG submission 89746) | Active sludge microbial communities of municipal wastewater-treating anaerobic digesters from USA - AD_UKC035_MetaG | ecosystem: Engineered > Bioreactor > Anaerobic > Digestate | place: USA...
TCCCCGCCACGCTCGAAACCTGGGATCTATGTAAAGATAACAATGGCGCTTTACTATGTAAACCTCTCCCGGACATCGCCATACCGGCCTTGAGTGACGTATGGATTACAGGCAATGCCGCAGCCTTCGCCAGCTCTTTCGGATTCCCGCCCAACTATGAAATGGCATCCTGGTTGGCTCTTACCGACAACGACGAGCTGTTGTTGCGCGATGCAGAGGGCGCGACGGCAGATGCCCTCGTGTATAACGACGGCATGACGCCCTTCCCCGGCTGGAGCGGCCCCGGATTGCGTTACTATGCCACGCCCAAAGGGCAACGCGGCCAAATCCTGGCGCGCATCCCGAATGAAGTGACCGGGTTGCCCATCGCCGACACAGACACCGCCGCCGACTGGCTACAGTACACCGGCGCGCTCACAGCGGGAAAACAGGTTCTCTACCCCGGCTGGGACTTCAACCCGCTCTTCTGGCCGCTCCAAGTCACCGAACCGGCTACCGTAGTCGTCGGCATCGCGCCAGACAGCGCCTTTGACGTGATCTCCCAAACCATCATGCAGGCCCGCGAGGCCATTTCCATCGAAATCTACGCCCTGCGCCACCCCGCCCTCATTGACGCGCTGGTGCAGAAGGCTCAGGCCGGGGTGCAAGTGACGCTCCTGCTGGAAGGGGATATTTTTGGCATCGGCAGCAACTCCCCTGAATGGCAGACCGAACTTTACGCCTGCCAACAACTGGAAGCCACCAGAAACGGCGCGTGTTGGTTTATGATCCACGACACGTCGAACAACATCTACAACCGTTATAACTTCATTCATGCCAAACTGGTGATTGTGGATCGGAGTTGGGTCGTCGTCGGCTCGCAGAACTTCACTGCCAGTGGTCTACCTGCCGACGACAAGGCCAATGGGACCCTCGGTTCGCGGGGCGCGGTGATCGCCACGACCGCGCCCGCCGTCATCGCGCGCGCAGCGGACATCTTCGCCTATGACTGCGATCCGGCTCATCACAATGACCTGTTGCGCTGGAACAGCGATCCCGCCTACGCGGACAAGTATGGCCCGCCGCTCCTGCCGCCCGACCTGAGCATCCATGACGGCGTCAGCTACACCGTCCGCTTCCCCGCTCCGCTGGTGGTCAGCGGCGAGTTCGACTTTGAACTGTTCACCGCGCCGGACGCCGCCTTGCGTCAATCGGATGCTTTGCTGGGGCTGGTCAACCACGCGGGGCCTGGCGATACCGTCCTGGTGCAGCAAGCCTACGAATACACGGACTGGGGCGCCGACCCGGAAACCGCTCCCAACCTGCGCTTGCGGGCGTACCTGGAGGCCGCACGGCGCGGCGCACAAGTGCGCATCTTCGTCAACGGCAAGAGTTTTATCGAAGGGTATGATGGCCCGCCGGAGGATAACCAGGCCACGGTGAATTATGTCAACCAGATCGCGACAACGGAGCAGCTCAACCTCAAAGCTGTGTTGGGCAATCCCACCGAGGACGGTATCCACAACAAGATGGTACTGGTAAACCTGCATGGCGACGGCAAATACAGCCACGTTGGCTCCATCAACGGCAGCGAGTCTTCGAGCAAGATCAACCGCGAAGTGGCCTTGCAGGTGAAATCCGACGCGGTCTACGACTATCTGGCGGGGATGTTCAACTTTGACTGGGGGCAAGCCCAACCGATCTACCTGCCCATAATACTGCGCAACTATACGCCGCCTGAACCGCCGCCGCCGCCGGTTGATTACCTGGTAGTCAGTGAGGTCTATTATTCTGGGGACGCCAATCAGGAATGGGTGGAACTTTACAACCCCACTCAGGCAGCGATCAGTCTCGCGGGATATCGTCTTGGGGATTACGACGGGGCCGGTTATCTGGAAGGTCTGTACGCCTTCCCGAACGACGCTGTCATTCCGGCGCAGAGCGTTATCGTCGTGGCCGGCAACGGCAAAGCGGTTTTCCCCTACGCCAACTATGAGTTTTTCGAGAATAACCCCGACATCCCCACCCTGGCGCGCGTTGGCGGAGATGGGGATTGGGGCTTAGGGAACGGCGGCGATCAGGTCTTACTCTTCAATCCGGGAGGACAACTCAACGATGGGGTGGTGTGGGGCCTGGCGACCTATCCGGGCATCCTCCCCCACCCCGGCGTCCTGACCTGGACCCACTCCCTGGAACGATACCCGGCTTACTACGACACCGACGATTGCACCCACGACTTCCGCGATCGCTATCCGCCCTCGCCGGGCGCACTCCCCACCGATTAAGTAACTAGAGGTGGTGTTTTTCGTTGGCGGGCTACGCCCGCCAACGAAAAACATGCCAGGGATCAGTTATCCATTGGGTTGAAAGAAGGCGGCGGGGCGGCGCCGCGCTCCACATCCAGGCGCGCAAACATACTGCCGCCCAACAGCAGGGCGGCCCCGATCCACTGCCACAAAGTCAGCCGGTCATTCAAGAAGATGAAGGCCATCGTCAAACTGACGGCCAACTCGGTAAGGCCAATGATGGCGGTTTGTACGCCTCCTAATTTCTCCAGGCTAAAGAACATCGCCATACGCGCCAATGCCGTTGTCAGACCCAGCACGACGATTGCCAGCCAACCGGAAACCGATATTGGCGACATGGGCATGCCGGTCATAAGCCGCGCCACCGCGACCGTAAGCGCCATACCGGTGATAATGTATAATGTGCCAGACTGCGCCGGCACATCGGACAGCACCCATTGCCCCATCACCATGTACCAGCCGTTGATCGCCGCCGAGGCAATCATCAACATCACGCCAAGGAAATCCTTCACGCTCACCAGGGTTGAAGGCGCTGTCACCATCACGGCGCCGACCAACGATATTCCCAACCGCAGCAGCGTCAACCGCATAATAGGCTGCCCAGAAGCCATCAAAAAGATGACGACCCATAGGGGATACAGGTTACCCAATAGAGAAGCGCGTGAAGCATCAAGGCGGCTCAACCCATTGTAGTAGAATAAAGAGCCGATGCCGTTGATCATTCCGACCATCATGCAACTGAGAATGTTTGACCACGACAGGAAGATACGCTCCCGCCAAAAAAGCCCATACACTCCCCACAAAAAAACGGCAGCCACCACAGTACGTAGCGCTGCCAGCGTCATCGGGGTCACATTGGCCTGATAGGCGAACTTTCCAAGGATGGGCGCCCATCCCAACAAAAACGAAGATAGTAAACCGCTAGTAATGCCCGATAACCAGAAGCCCCGGTGTGCATTGCCCTTTTTTACTGAACCTTTCACCACGCTCCCTGCGCTCCCCCCATACCCACATTTCACAGACACCCATTTCTGTGTTATACTCGCCAGTAAATACAATGCGAGTCACACAGTCTATGACACAACGTCAAAAACGGTTTTTGATCATCTTTGGCATCACAGATCTGCTTGTTATTGTCCTGCTGTTTGGGGTAGTTTTCTACAGCAGACAGGCAACTCCACGCCCAACACCTACCCTTGTAACCCCTATCGCAGTGTGTCCGCGCCAGGTGCTTGACACGCTGCCGCCGCTCACATACGCAAGCATCATTTGGGAAGAGGATCAGTTACAACTCTCCCTGTATCTCAATTATGCTACCGCCACACCCCCAGATGACAGCGCACAATACCTGTGGTTGGGGTTGGATAGCATCGCCGGCGCACTGAGCGCCGAGTGTCCCGCCCCAGCCACCATCACCATCAATGTCACAGCTAGAGGTGTTGGCAAAGTGCACCGGCATCAAACACAAATCTCCGGTCAAACCGTCGCGGCCTGGGCCAATCACGCGCTGGAGGATACCGATCTGATTGACCAGGCCCAGTACCGACGGATCACCCCATAGCAGCTAACAAGCGATCTGGCACGTTCGTGATCAAGCCGTCCACGCCGCTATCCGCGAGCTGCAGTGCAACCGTGACATCATCCACCGTCCAAGTCATCACCCGCATCCCGCGCCGCCGCGCGCGACGCGCCCAAGCAGCGGTTGCCAGGGCATAGTGCGGATGCACCGCCTCGTAGGGGGTTAACGGCGCCAACAAGAAGACCCCTACACTGGCCGGATCGTAGAGCAATCCACAGGGAATTTGTGGGGCAAGCCGTCGGGCTTCACTCAACATATAGGGTTTGAATGACGAAAACCACACCCGCGCGGCCAATCCCATACGGTTGATGAGCGACACGACAGCTTGTTCCAATCCCTGGACCTGGGGCGGTTGCGCCTTCAACTCCACATTAATCAGCAATTGTTGGCCGATTTCAGCCAATACCTCCTCCAGGGTGGGAATCCGTTCCCCGGCAAAACGCATGTCAAAGTGCTTGCCGGCATCCAGTTCCTTGATTTGTGCCAGCGGCATAGTATGGATAGCCCCGACGCCGTCAGTTGTCGCATCCACATGCGCGTTGTGCAACACCACCGGCACGCCGTCGGCAGAAAGATGCACGTCCAACTCAATACCGTCGGCGCCCATGCGCGCCGCCTCCCGAAATGCCGCCAGCGTATTCTCCGGCGCCGCACGACTAGCCCCCCGATGTGCCAGAATCAACGGGCGACCATGCCACCAGCTCTCTGGAAATGTCACACGCACCATCGAACCTCCTCAACCGTAATCAGAAATTGGTAGCCAGCAAAACCGATTCCCGGCGCTGATTTTTACTTACCCAACTCTACGAAATACGATTCTGCCGCCCGGTCAATCAGTTCCTTACTCAGGGCCGGCGCCACGTTCAAATAACGCGCAATATCAATCATCTGATCCAACAAGTCGCGGGCATGGCATGCGCGTGGCACACGCTTGGCCTTGATGTAATGCTCTTGCACCAGGTATGCCATCGCCTGATCGGTCACGGATACTTTCTTTGCCGCCGCCACCCGCTTGAAGATCTCGGCAAATTCCTGCCAACTCGGGTCGCGCACTTCAATTTTGTGGCGGATACGGCGCAGGAATGCTTCATCCACCAGGTCTTTCGGCTCCAGGTTGGTCGAAAAGACGATCAATACCTCGAAGGGAATCTCAAATTTGCGGCCGGTATGCAGCGTTAGAAAATCAATCCGCTTCTCCAGGGGCACAATCCACCGGTTCAGCAAATCGCGCGGACGTACTTGTTGCCGTCCGAAGTCGTCAATCAGAAAAATGCCGCCATTCGACTTCATCTGGAAAGGCGCTTCGTAATATTTGTTGTCCGTGCTGTAGACCAGGTCCAGCCCCTCCAACGTCAACTCGCCGCCCACCACAATAAACGGACGACGAATTTTGCGCCAGCGGGCGTCAATTCCGCGCTGCTGCGTTTCCTCGGCCACCGGAATGTGACTCACCTCGTCGAATAGCTTGATGATTTGTCCCTCCACTTCAATCGCATAGGGAATATACATGTCGCCTTCCATCAACAAACTGCCAATAGCTTCCGCGATAGAGGTTTTGCCGTTGCCCGGCGCGCCAAAGAGGAAAATGGAGCGGCCAGAGTTCACCGCCGGCCCAATTTGTTCCAAAATGTGCTCACTGAAGATCAAGTGTGATAGGGCGCGACGCAAATGGCGCTGATGGACCATCACATCCTTTAACCCCTGCACATGAACAGATTCGATGTATTGTTTCAGTGGGATGGGCGCCGCGCCGACATATTGCGTGCGCACCAAAGCGTCCTGCGCCATCTCGCGCCCACGCGCCGTCAGAATGTACTCATACGTAGATTCTGAGAAACCGCCGCGCCCGGTCGCGCCGCGCACCTCGCATAGTTTTTCCCGCTTCAGGAATTCCAACACTTCTGCCACGACGTTGGGAAAGGGCAACCCCAATCGGTCCGCCAGATCGCGCCCGGACATGTAGCTCTCATAATACAGCGTTTTCAACGCCAGATCAGAAAGCAATCCCATATTGAGTCCAGTTTCTTGAATAGAGCGCGGAGCCACGGGGGAAAACGTCCCACTAATAATCCCTTGCCGCTGCTGTGGTTGTTGCTGAGCCATACTCTCACCTCCCCTACCAACTTATATCCCTAAAAAAGAACAACTCCATTATACGTCAGCCTACTTCATACGACAAGAATTGATCAACCTTGCACAAATCAAGGGATATGCTATAATCTGTCGCTAGTTGCGGGTGTAGTTCAGTGGTAGAACGCATGCTTCCCAAGCCTGATGTCTGGGGTTCGAATCCCCACACCCGCTCCAAAAGCCCTTCACCATAGTGAGGGGCTTTTCAATTTCCCCTCACCCCCTATAATATCAACAAAGGAACTTCTTTTGTTGATAGGCGCAAGCCAGTATGGAACGACACAGACTCCACTAAAAACATCCGCTTGAAATCAAATCCTTGATTGTTTATGGAGGACAGGAAATGTCAGTAGAGACACTGGTGAATAAGTTGCATTGGTTAGGACACGATACCTTTTGGCTGGAAGGGCCGCCGATCATTTATTTCGATCCGTGGAAGTTGCGCGGCAAACTCCCCATTGCCGACGTAATCCTGGTCAGCCACCATCACTCCGATCACTGCTCCCCTGACGATATCCAGCAGATCAGCGGGCCGCAGACCGTAGTGGTGGCCAGCGCGCCGGCAGCGACAAAGCTGCCAGGGGCGCGTACAATGGCGCCTGGTGACCGCCTGGAAGTGCTCGGCATCACAGTAGAGGCCGTCCCGGCTTACAATGTCAATAAATTCCGCGCGCCAGGTCAGCCCTTTCACCCCAAAGAAGAACAGCACGTCGGCTACATTATCACAGTAGACGGGGTGCGCCTGTACTTTGCCGGCGATACCGATCTCATCCCGGAAATGGGCGACTTCGCGTGTGATATCGCACTGCTGCCGGTCAGCGGCACCTACGTGATGACCGCCGAGGAGGCCGCGGCGGCGGCCGAAGTTATCCGCCCCATCATTGCCATTCCAATGCACTACGGCGCCGGCATTGGAACCGGCAATGATGGGCAGCGATTCGCAGAACTTTACTCCGGTGAAGTCAAACTGCTGACGGCAAAATAAGCCGTCTGACGCCAATCGGAGACCCGTATGCTTCCCTGGCTTGGTCGCTATCTGGTTAATATTTACGGTCCATTTCGCCTGTTCACGTCTTATCTGTTTCTGGCAGGAATGGGGACGGCGCTGGCAGCCGGGCTGACCTGGTTGCTGTTGCCGCGTTTGTGGCGGTATCTCCCTACCGATGGTGGACGCGCGCACGCCGTCGAGGGACAGCAAAGCAAAGGCAAACCCATTGCCGCCGGCATCATCTTCATCCCCATTTACGCTCTGGTGTGCTTTTTGGTGCTGCCATTTGATCTGCGCCAGCTTGGCCTGCTAGGATGTGTACTGCTGTCTATGACTCAGGGCTTTGCGGATGACAAAAGCAAAAGTGAGGGGAAAGGAGGGTGGAGTGAATACGCGCTGGGCGCGGCGGATTTGGGCATCGCTTTGATCGTCGCCCTTCTCATCTCCCAACTGCGGGAAGTGGAAATCTGGTTGCCGTTGACCAAAATTCCGCTGACCTTACCGCCCTGGCTCTACATCCCCCTGGCAACCGCCATCATCTGGTTAACCATCAACGCTACCAACTGCACAGATGGTGTGGATGGGCTGTCCGGCAGTCTCTCTGCCATGGCGTTCCTGTACCTGGGTGGTATCCTTTACGGCGTTTTGGGACATAAAGACATCTCGCAATACCTACTGGTGCCGCACTACCCGGACGGCGCGAATTGGGGCATCATGGCTTTTGTGATGGTCGGCTGTTTGGCCGGGTATCTCTGGCACAACGCCTATCCGAGCGCGGTCCTGATGGGAGATTCCGGCTCGCGCCCCATGGGACTGCTGTTGGGAACGCTGATCCTGGCCTGCGGCAACCCGTTCTTGATCCTCATCGTGTCCGGCGTGATGCTCATCAACGGTGCCACCGGCCTACTGAAAGTAGCACTGCTGCGTTTCTTCAAAATTGGCATCTTCAAGACCGTGCGGTATCCCCTCCACGACCACGTTCGGCACACGATGGGCTGGTCAAATCCGCAGGTTCTGGTGCGCTTCATGCTGCTGCAAGCCGTAGTCACGCCGATCTTGCTGGTGCTGCTGTTCAAAGTCCGCTGAACTCTATGGATTGAACTTTCTGTCAGCAGATTGAGCAGATTAGGTGAATTAAAAGAAAAAAATCTGTTCAGGGAACAAAGAAGACATCCGCCAACACGGGAAAATGGTCGGACGGATATTGGTTATCCCAATGATCGGCCAACGTGGCGTGCCGCAAGACCTGCACGCCGTTAGCGACGAAGATGTAGTCAATCCGCTCCCGCTGCACGCCGGAAAAAGCGTGAAACGTCGCCGAAGGGCCGTGGTGCGGCGTCAGGGAGTGATATTTCGCGTCCTGCAAGGTCAGAGCGCCCTGCTCCTGGACAAGGAGGCGGTAAGGTTCAGAAGCTTCATCACAGTTCAAATCACCGACGACGATCAGCGGAAAGGTGTCGGAAAGATCGGGGATGCGCGAAAGCAACAACTGCGCGCTCTTCCGCCGGGCTTTTTCACTGGCCTGATCGAAGTGCGTGTTGAACATGAAAAACGCCCGCCCCATGACCTGATCGAAAATTTGGCCCAGGTCACGATGCGCACACAGCACGCCTTCCAATTCCGGCTGCCGGGGACTTCAGGTGTCTTGGAAAGCCAGAACGTTCCCTTGGCCAGCAGGGACAGGCGCGCGGCGCGGTAGAAGATGGCGGCGAACTCCCCGGCAGCCACCCCATCGTCGCGGCCCACGCCCACCCAGCCCATGTCCGGGGCGCGCACGGCCAGGTCGGCGACCTGCCCGGCCAGGGCTTCCTGCACGCCCAACACATCGGGGGCGTACAAGCGAACGATACTGCCGGCCCAATCCCGACGATACGCCCAGCCATGATAGCCGTCAGCGGGGTTGTCGTAGCGCAAGTTGAACGACATGACCCGCAGCGGGGAGCCATCTCCCCGCTGCGGCGACGCCGGACAGTTACTTATCGTCATCTTGTGGGACGTGGAAGGTCTGCCGATCCACAAATTCCTGCTGCTTGCCCTTATTCCAGTTCTGCACCGGGCGCAGATAACCCACAATGCGGGAGTACACTTCACAAGGGACTTTGATTTCTACTTCTTCGTCTGTCTTTCGGATCACAATAGTCTCAGCCATAGTACGCTCCTTTTAAGAAATTGAAGAGACACAATTTTGCGGCTAAAGCCACTTCAAGAGGCTATTTTTCGTCGGCGGGTTAGCCCACCAACAAAAAATAGCCTCAAAACAACGCGCCCAGGGGCGCAAAGCCACCCCGAACCCCTTTTGGGGATGGATGTTTACTTCAACAAGCGCAGCGCCATCCGATCCACTGCCACACTGCCAACGTCAGTTCCCAGGCTATAGTTGACCATCTCAATCCCCTCACTGCGGGCCAGATAATCACGCATCTTCTCCTGCCCCCCCGCCACCAGAAGGGTTTTACGCTCATCACTCATGGCAAATTCGGTGGTGCCGTAACCCTGCGCCGGCAACCGGACGACCCGGTCAGCAAATGCCTCCATCACCATCTTGTCGTGCGCCTGCATCATCGTGTTGAGCAGGTTGGCGATCCGCTGTACCGTGCGCAGCATCCCCACCTGAGCGACTCCGGTTTTCGCCACGGCAGACGCCGCCGGCGCCCCAGGAACGGGCTGCTCGTCGTCAATCAAGAAGCCCAGCACATTGTCGCTAACTTTCGGCCCCATCACGGCTATGACCTCTGGCTGCGAGGAGACAAACAATTCCATCGGGAAGTTGGAAAGCATGCCGCCATCCACAATCACGTGACCGGTCAAGTCCCGGTCGCCCCGATACAGCCCCCACGTCTGTTGCCAGATGACTTCCTGCCAGAGCAGGGGGATGTTCATGGACATCCGCACCGCCCACACGACCGGGCAATCGGGGGCCGTGCGATGGTTCAACACCAGCAGGTTGCCCGCCGTCGTATCTGAGGCGATCAAAGACAGGTCTACCTGCGTCGCCGCGTAAAACTGCGCCAGCGTCATCTGGCTGAAGGCGCGCGGCGCGCCTTTGAAGCTCCCGGCGTCCAACTTCTGGCACATCCACACCAAGAAACTATCGGCGGAAAACCAACCGCCCCGTTCAAAAAAGGAGACCAGGTGTCGGAAGCGCGGCTGCTCGGCCAGAAAGCGCACGATCTGATCGTCCAGTTTATCCTCGATGAAATCCGGCACGAGGGGCAGGTTCAGGTTGCGGAGGAACTCGCGCAATACGCCCTGCTGAATGGTCTCCGCATCGAAGTTGGCGGGCAGCCCCAGGAAAGCCTCAAAGACCGACCGGTCGCCCACTTTCTCATTCAACGCCGCCAGCATCTCTTGAGCGGCATAGCCAGCGGCCAGCAGCGTCGCCGTGATCGCCCCGGCGGAGGTCCCTAACAAGCGGCCATACGTGTGTCCACGCGCTTCAAACGCCTGCAATGCGCCGACGAACACCATCCCCTTCGCCCCGCCGCCCTCAAACACCAGATCGTATTGCATAATCCCTCCTTTCTCAACGGATTGAACGGATTCTAACGGAAGAAATCACCCCAATGACAGACTCGATTGTACTCCCATCACCAACAGAGGCAATAAGTTTTTTCTCACCGCAGGGGACGCCAAGAACGCAGAGAAAAGATAAAAAGAATCAGCGGACTCGGCGTTCTCGGCGGTAAAATCTCCCCCTGCACTGAGCATTGCGTAACGACCGGGATCAGTCACTCAGAGGCGCCGGGCGGCCAAAGCGTTTGAGTTGTTCCGGTGTGTGTTCGTAAGGGCAGTAAGGGTGATTGCCCGGAATATACCCGTGAACGGGGCAAATGCTAAACGTAGGCGTCAGGGTATAGTACGGCAGACGATAGTTTTCCGCCACCGAGCGCACCAACTGCCGGGCCTGCCGCCAGTCGTTGAGTTGCTCCCCCAGGAAGATGTGCAGCACCGTCCCGCCGGTGTACAACGTCTGTAAGTCGTCCTGATGATCCAGCACTTCAAACAGATCGTCGCTAAAGTCCACTGGCAGATGGGTCGAGTTAGTGTAGTACGGCGCCGCCTCAGAGCCGGACACGCGCAGATCGGGATAACGCTCCTTATCCGTGCGCGCCAGGCGGTAAGTGGCGCCTTCGGCAGGCGTCGCCTCCAGGTTGTACAAATGGCCGGTTTCTTCCTGGAAGCGTTGCAACACCGTGCGCATGAATTCCAGGGTGCGGATGGCGAACGCGCGCCCGTCAGGATGCTCGATGCCCACCCCCAACAAGTTAAGGCAGGCTTCGTGCATTCCGTTGAGGCCAATGGTGGAGAAGTGGTTGCTCCAGAACTTACCGGTGCTGGCCTTCACGTTGCGCAAGAAGTAGTAACTGTAAGGATACAAGCCGCGCTCAGTAAACGTCTCCAGCATCTTTCGCTTGATTTCGAGGCTGGTGCGCCCGATCTCCATCAGATGCTCCACCCGCGCCTGGAAGTCCGCCTCGTCGCGGGCCAGATAACCCTGCCGCGCCAGGTTGAGCGTCACCACCCCCACCGAGCCGGTGAGCGGCGCCGCCGCAAACAGGCCGCCGGTGCGTTTGCGCAATTCACGGTTGTCCAAGCGAAGTCGGCAGCACATTGATCTTGCATCCTCAGGACTCATATCGCTGTTGATAAAATTCGCAAAATAGGGGATGCCATACTTTGCGGTCATCGCCCAGATAGGCTCCAGATTCGGGTTGTCCCAATCAAAATCGGCGCTGATGTTGTACGTGGGAATGGGGAACGTGAAGACGCGCCCGCGCGCGTCGCCGGCCAGCATCACCTCGGCGAAAGCGCGGTTGATCATGTCCATCTCCGGCTGAAATTCGCCGTAGGAGGCCTCCTGCATTTCGCCGCCAATGACGACTGGCTCGTTTGACAAAGTAGACGGGCAAACTAAGTCCATAGTGACATTGGTGAATGGAGTATTGCCAGTGATAAAGACTTTCCCGTTTCGACGAGCAATCACAGTCTCGTTAACCGTAGTCGGGCACCAAATCACGCCCGAATAATCCACCACCTCAATTTTTTGGATATATGTATCCTGGTGATCGATCAGGCGCAAAATATACAGTGACTTGTTGCCAAGAGAAGGCTTCCGAATACTTACGGTAAATCCATATTCAGCCTCCACCGCGACATGCTGTAGTCCATCCAAAATTTCAACATGAGTGGTGGTAATTTTGCACCCTTCGTGTCCATCCGCCTTGAGATAAGTGTCCAGGAAGAGCCGCGCCTGCCGCCGATCCATGTTACGTAGCAAAGGGGGAATGAATTTAACGTTTTCGCGGGTCCCAAACAAGTCATCCAATACCCGATGCGAAGAGTCTGCGTTAAGCCGGATGTTCTGCACCACACCGCCCAAAGCCGGCGTGGAGTTCTGCACGCGGTATTCCAACCCCAGGCGCTCCAAAATGCCGATAATCTCAGCATAGCCTTCAGGGCTGGCCGTCTGAGACTGGTAAATGCTGATGCGGTTAGAATGACGATGACTGGTATAACTCTCTTTTGATCCCTCGGCAATGATCCAGGCCAACAAGCAGATTTCATCGTCAGAAATGGGCTTTGGCGCATTCACATTCTTCCCAGTCACAGGGATAATCACCGGCGATTTATAGGTCACTACCTGCTCGATTTCTTCGAGAACAAATTGCTCGTCAGTATTAAATTTTTTCCTGACCACGCGATGCCCTGGCGAAATTAACTGATCCTGGATTCGATTGTGCAAGTGATACATCTGCCCCGTATAAGGCTCGGCAAACATACGGCGAACCGGCTGATCCTCAATAACGCCGGTAACAATATTGAAGGTCTTAATCGCGTCACCCACTGCGATATCTTCATAGCCTTTCCATCCTTCCGGCGTCAAAATCTCCGTATCCTCCGACAAACATTGAAATCCCACGCGCGTCGGCACGTTAATATTGAAAACAAATTCCTGCACCGCTTGTTTTGTCTGGACGTAATCCAACCCATCATAGCGCACAAACGGCGCCAGCAACGTGTCAAAATTGGAGACGGCCACGGCCCCCGCCGACTCGCCCTGGAGCGTGTAGAAGAAATTCACCAACTGCCCCAACGCCGTGCGCAAGTGCTTGGGCGGCAGGCTCTCAATTTTGGCAGAAACCCCGCCGAACCCCTGTTCCAACAAATCCATCAAATCCCAGCCGCAGCAGTAGACCGACAGCATCCCCAGGTCGTGGAGGTGCATGTCGCCGTCAATGTGCGCGTGTTGCACTTCCGGCGGATAAATACGGTGCAGCCAATAGCGCGCAGCGATGGACGAAGCCAGGTAGAAGTTGAGGCCCTGCAACGAGTAGTTCATGTTGCTGTTTTCGTTCACCCGCCAGTCGGCCCGCTGCAAATAATCCTCCACCAACTTCTCGGAATCCAACAGCATCCGCTCGGTGGCGCGCGCCTCGGCCCGCTTCTGCCGGTAGAGGATGTAAGCCTTCGCCACTTTGGGATTACCCGATTTGACCAGCACCTCTTCCACAATATCCTGGATTTCTTCCACGTGGGGCACCCGCCCGCTGCCGTTCACCCGCTCGTTCAGGATTGCCACGGCAGCCCACGAAAGTGTCTCGGCCCACGAGCGCCCCACCCCATTCCCTACCGCCCGCGCCGCCGCGTACATTGCATTTTCAATGCGCTGACGGTCGAAGGCGACAACACTGCCATCCCGTTTCATAATACGTTCAATAGTCATTTTTACCATCCTTTTTTATATTTTGGTAAACGATTTTATACTTAATGCAGTTCTAGGATTTATTTTTGAAACCGCAATGGATATACTAACCCGCAAGAGGGGCATATCCAAATTTAGTTACGGCGACGGCTTGGTTCAAAGCACGGGGTAAAACAGAAGACTCAATAGGAGTTGAGTCACCCACACGCAACAAAGATCAACGCTATTATGAGGATATGAGCCACCGGACGGTTGCGACGTTATGAGGTGCGCTGCATATCGAAGGAGATACCACTATTCAATGTATTTTGATAAAAAATATCATATAAAATATCATATTCAATATATAGATAGATTTAGATTTTTACCACAACGGGTAGGGGATAAAAAAGTGGTTCCGCAAAATAACTTCAGAACCACATCGTTACTATATCATCTAAGCCCGGTTTTGTCAATAGATTTCAGGTGAATTTTGTGTTACAGTTACTCGAGGCCCAGGCCCACCCGCGCCAGATGAACGATTTTGAAAGGGATTAACCCCACATCCACGTCCAGCTCGGACTTGTCGCACACGGTGGAGGTGTTGGCGCGATCAATGCGCGGCTTGAGCGCCTGCCACGTCTGTGCCAGCGCGGGCGCATCCAGTCGCGCCGACAACGCATCCAACTGGCGCAGCAGCGCCCGCGCCTCTGCGATGCGCGCCGCCGTCTCCTCCGCCTTGGCGCGACTGATCAGGCCAAATTCCTGCTTGAGCTGATTCAGTCGCGCCCCGGCCTCGTAAGTCACATCGGCCAGCGCGCGGCGATCCATCCAGCGCGTTTCATAAGAGAGAATCTGCGGCCAGGCCGGTTGCAAGAGCAGGCGGCGATGCTCCTCCAATGTGACCGCGTGGCGGATGTAGCCGAATCGCTCCGGCGCCTCGTAGGCGCGGCTGCCGGGGTCTAAAAAGGGCGCCAACGGCGAGGTGAAGGGAATCAACCGCCCATCTGGGAAGCGTTCCAGCAGCGTGCGGCAATAATCCACCGTCGCCAGCGCCGAGTCCGGCGTCTGTTGCGACAGGCCAATCATGAAGAACAGATCAAAGCGTTTGGCCCCCGCGTCCAGACACGCCGCAATCGTCTCCTCGATGCCTGCGTTGCTGTAGCCCTTGCCAGAAGCCTGCCGCACCGCCGGATCGTGCGATTCGGGGGAAAACTCCACGTAGAAATTGGGCAAGGCCGCCGCCAGCTCCGCGATGTAGGCGCGCGACGCCGGATAGAAGAATTCCACCAGCACCGCCCCCTTGAATCCCTGCACCGCCCGGAAGAAGCGCCGCGCATAGTCCTCCCCGGCCTGGCGCAGGTCGCCCAGGAGGAAGGCCGGCGCGCGGCTCAGGTCGCCCATCCGGCGCACGTCTTCGGCCAGCTTTTCGGGCGAGCGGTACGCCGGACGCTCGCGGCCAGACAGACGCCGCGCGCCAAAGGCTGAGCCGCCGCAAATCGTGCAATTTTGCGTACACCCTTTGACCGACAACGCCGCCATGATCGGGTATTCCAGCCAATGGCTGAAGGGGACGTAATTCAGCAAGTCCCGGTCGCGCGTCACGGCCCGCACGACCGGATGGTAGTCCAGCGTGAGGTGATCCAGGTCAGTGGGGATATACGTCAGGGGATTAACGTGAATCGCGCCGGCGGCGTCCTTCCAGGTGAGATTGGGAACATCCAGTGGCAGTGTTCCGGCCAAAATGTGCTCCATCAACTGCGCCAGCGGCGCCTCGGTTGAGTCGCCGCGCAGGACGTAATCCACGCAGGGATAGCGGATAAGTTCTTCGTGAAAATAGGTGGCCGAGTAGCCGCCGAAAATCACGGGCGCGGCGGGATGGACGCGCTTCACCCGCTGCGCCACTTCTAACGCGCCATGCGCATGGGGCAGCCAGTGCAGGTCAATGCCGTAGGCGCGCGCTTCAAGTCCCTCAATCGCGTGGTCAGGATCGAAGCGCGCCGAGCGCACCATCCGCGCCGCCAGGTTCATAATTCGCACCTGAAAGCCGGACTGCTGCAAATACGCCATCATCGTGGCAAAGCCCAGGGGATACATATCAAACACCGGCGTCGAGGGCACCAGATCGGAGATCGGCCCCCACAACGTAGCCCGCTCGCGGAAATCGTAGACACTGGGCGCGTGAAGAAAAATTAAATCGTACATTGCGGACCAGAATTCACCAGCGATTGGATGAAAATGTCACCAAATGGACTAGGGATTGGGGATTAGGGATTGGGCTGTCCCAATCCCTAATCCCCAATCCCCAATCCCTATTTTCAGAGCAAGGAGAGTATAAACAAGGGAGTGAAGATGTCAAACGAGGGGGCATGGCTTTAAAATGCGGAACGCGCGGCAATCCCGTACCGCGCGTTCCACAGCATAAGGAGGAACTTTGCGCTTGCGCGCTATATCAAAGGAAAATTGCGGTCCCCGTTTCCGCTTTCTCCCCCCGATACCACAGGAATGATCCCCGACCTAAAGATACAGAAACTCCGTGATGAGTTTCTGGCTATGCGCGTCCAGCGCGTTAAAGTCGAGGATTTCGTAACGCGCCTCATTGACATCAATCAACAGCCAGTGTCCCGGCGCAATTTCACGCGCATAGTGGATGATGCTGTTACGCATCACGAACTCTTTATCGCCTTTGCTTGTCTGCACTTTCCAGTACAGAAAGCCCAATTCTTCGCGGATGCTGAATACCTGGGTAATTTCAGGCACAAAGTAGTGCAGGCCCAGCTCCGCCGCCACTGCTTCCCGATCCGCCGGGGCCAACTGGCCCCAATCCTCGATCACGCCAATCTCGGCGTTGTCCTCGTCCTCGGCATCGCGCACCGAGAGAAACGTAGTGTTATCCGACACCGGGAAGCAGGAGCGCAGGATCACGCGCGGGTAACGCGCGCCGTCGGCCAAGGTCAGCGTCAACGTGTCGCCCTGGCGCGCAAAGTGAACCGTCTGCGGGTCAAGGTAAAGGATTTCAAAGGACTTGGGGGCCGTCGTCGCACTCGTTGTCATGACTCCTCCCTAGACCGCCGCCACGCCGTCGAGGCTGGCGAGTTGTGTTTGCATTTGCACCAGGTGATAGAACATCCCTTTGTTGTCAATCAACTGCTTGGGCGGCCCCTGTTCTTCCAGGCGGCCCCGGTTGATCACCAAAATACGGTTGGCGTTGTAGAGCGTGGAAAGGCGATGGGCGATGGCAATCGTCGTGCGGCCTTTCACCAGCTCGTTCAGCGCCTCCTGGATTTGCCGCTCGGTGTCGGTGTCCACCGAAGAGGTGGCCTCGTCCAGGATCAGGATGCGCGGGTTGTGCAGGATGGCGCGCGCGATCGAGATGCGCTGCCGCTCGCCGCCGGACAAGCCCGCCCCACCCTCGCCGACGATGGTGTCGTAACCTTCCGGCAGACGGGTGATGAAGTTGTGGGCGTTGGCAGCCTTCGCCGCGCGGAGAATCTCTTGAGGGGTCGCATCGGGCCTGCCGTAAGCGATGTTTTCGGCCAGCGTGCCGTAGAACAAGAAGGGCGTTTGCAGCACAATGCCGATTTGCTGGCGGATCTCCTCCATCGAGAGGTCGCGCAAGTCCACGCCATCCATCCGAATCGCACCGGACGTGACATCGTAGAAGCGGCACAGCAGATTGACCAGGGTGGTCTTCCCTGCGCCGCTGTGGCCGACGATGCCGATCATCTCGCCCGGCTCCACGTTGAAACTAATGTCTTTGATGACGGGATAGTACGGGTCGTAGCCGAAGGTCACGCGGTCAAACTCAATCCGGCCGCCCGTCCGCGTCCGTTGCACCGGCTGCGTGGGCGCTTTTTCCGGTTCCTCGTCCAACATCTCAAAGGTGCGTTGCGAGATGGTCAGGAAGCGGTTGAGCGCCTGGCTGATGTGCGTCAGGTTCGACAGCGGGCCGTAGAACATCCCCAGATAGCTCAGGAAGGCCATCAATGTGCCCAAACTGATTTTGTCGGCCAGCACGGCGCGACCGCCGGCGTACCAGATAATCAGGCCGCCCGCACTGAACGCGAAGGAGATCAACGGGAAGAATTTACTCCAGGCCAGGTCTACCTGCAAGCGGGATTTGAGCAGGTTGGTGTTGCGTTGGTGGTAGCGATCCTCTTCCTGCTGCTCCTGGGCAAAGGCTTTGACGACCCGCACGCCCGCCAGGAACGTATTCAGCATCGCGTTCAAACGCCAGCGCGCCGTCCAGAAGCGGCGGAAGTGGGGTTGCATATAACGA
>Ga0116144_10002862_pt1 | contig 17940 bp, 15 predicted proteins | sample AD_UKC035_MetaG_FD_89746 | JGI IMG/M metagenome (GOLD analysis project Ga0116144, IMG submission 89746) | Active sludge microbial communities of municipal wastewater-treating anaerobic digesters from USA - AD_UKC035_MetaG | ecosystem: Engineered > Bioreactor > Anaerobic > Digestate | place: USA...
CTTCGCAAATGAGCGATGCCTCGCTTGAAAAAACAACCGTAACTATCGATATCTCCAACTCCCCTCTTAAATTTATCGCTTCGGGAGAAGTACTGCTCTTCGATGGATTCCTTAAAGTGTACTTCGAATCGACCGACGATGAGGGTGAAGATTCCACAAAAGAGCTGCTCCCTACGCTTAGGGTTGGCGAATCGCTGGAAGCATTGGAAATAACTGCGCAACAGCGCTTTACAGCACGACCGCCCCGATACACCGAGGCAAGCCTTGTTAAAAAGCTCGAAGAGCTGGGCATTGGAAGACCGTCAACCTATGCTCCAACCATTTCGACCATACAAACAAGGGGTTACGTTCTTAAGGAAGACCGAATAGGCGTTGAACGCAAGTATCAGATACTTCAACTCAAAGGCAACACTATTTCCGGGATTGAAAAGGTTGAAATGGTTGGTGCCGAAAAATCCAAGCTGTTCCCCAGCGACATTGGCATGGTGGTAAACGACTTTTTAGTTGCTCACTTCCCCAACATTGTGAACTATAATTTTACTGCCACCGTCGAAAAGGAGTTTGATGAAATAGCCCGGGGAAATCTCGAATGGACTGAGATGATCAGCCGCTTTTACCAACCCTTCCACAGCAATGTGGAAAAAACCCTAAAGGAGTCGGACTATAGCAAAGGCGAAAGGGTGCTGGGGGTAGATCCCCTGTCGGGCAAAAAGGTAAGCGTGCGGATCGGTCGCTTTGGTCCCATCGCACAGATAGGTGATGCCAATGGCGAAGGTCAGGAAAAACCCCGATATGCCAGCTTACAAAAAGGTCAACTAATAGAATCCATAACCCTTGATGAAGCCCTGGCACTCTTTACGCTTCCGCGTAATGTTGGCGAATACGAAGGCCAGGCAGTTGTCATAGGCATAGGGCGATTTGGCCCCTACGTAAGGCATGCAGGAAAATTTGTTTCCCTTAAAAAACACGACATCCCATTGAGCATTACCCTCGAAAGGGCAATCGAACTTATAGAAGAGGGACGGCAAAAGGATAAAAATAAAACCATAAAGGTTTTCGAAGAACAACCTGATCTTCAAATTCTAAACGGACGATGGGGGCCCTACGTTAAGTTCAACAAGGAAAACTACAAAATCCCAAAGGGTACCGATCCCTCTATGCTATCGTATGATGAATGTTTGAAACTTATCGCCGAGCAATCATCAGCCGAAGGCGGAAAGGTGAAAAAGGGAAGTAAAAGAAAATCAAAAAGATGAACCTAAACGATTACTTCGACCCAACTTCCGTTGCACCGTTACCCAATGGGCTCGACAGAAAGGACTCCGTTGCGGGGAAATTACAAATGGGGTTCGACCGAAATAAAAATATACCCAAAAACACTTTGGTAATTTTCGGGGTCAACGAAAGCAGGAACTCCAACAACCCCGGGGCAGCAAATGCTGCTGACAACATTAGAAAATACCTTTATTCCCTTTCCGGCTCCGTCATCAAACATCCCCTGATTGAACTTGGCAACCTGAAGCAGACCACCTCGCCCGCTAACACATACATCGCCTTCACCGATGTTGCGCGTTACTTTGTTGAGCAGGGTGCTACCTGCATAATCCTTGGGGGGACCCAAGAGTTGACATGGCCTTTGTTTCTTGGAATCGCAGAAAATGTAAAACCTGCTAACGTAACGATTGTTGACCAAACCATCGATTTGAGCCAATGTAGCGGCGACTTCTCTTCGGGCTGTTTCGTTGAAAAATTCATTCACGAGCCTGCTGACCGGCTCTATAACCTTTGCCTGCTGGGTTTTCAGGGTTACCTGACAAGCACTGGCAATATTAACGCATTGCAAAAAGCGGATGCCGAGCTAATCCGTTTGGGTGCCGTGCGTAGCGCAATGGAAGAGGTTGAGCCAATCCTCAGGGATTCAACCATTGTAAGCATCGACATAGGATGCATAAGACAGGGCGATTCTCCCGGTGCCATAAACCCGTCGCCCAATGGATTTTATGCCGAGGAACTTTGTCAGTTGGCCCGCTATGCCGGCAAAAGCCATAGAATGAAAGCCATCGGCTTTTTTGAGTACAACACCCAGTGCGACCCAATCGGGCAAACTGCTCATCTGACCGCACAAGCTGTATGGCATTTCATCGAAGGCTTCAACTCCTCTTTGAGGAATCGAAACGTAGCCAACCCTCAATATTTCAAGAAGTATTACGTAAAAAGCCCCATCCCCAATGTTGAAATGGTATTCTTAAACAATACCCTGGACGAGACCTGGTGGATGGAATATCCCGATGCGGGAAATTCAGCCACCAATCCAAAGGTAATTGCCTGTTCCTACAACGATTACCTGGCGGCAAGCAAAGGCGAGATTCCCGAGCGCTGGATTAGGCACTCAAAAAAATGATTCAAATCATTTTTTAAGCCATTGACAACACAATCACTGCATTCCATCTAACCAACAACTCCTTTCATAAGAAATTATAGTTCATTCGGTAACATAAAATGAAAGGTTAAGTATAAACCGTTGGTTTTGGTTGGCTTTTATTAACATATAATTGTTAATAAAATTTGTTTAGAATGTTTTTTTTTATTTACTTTAGCTCTCCATTACGCAATGTGTTAATGAAAAAAGATTTTTTGATGAAAAATAATATAATCATAATCTTTCTGTTTTACTCCTTGGTCGCTGTGGCACAGCAAGACCCTCTTTTTACGCAGAATATGTATTCACAATCGTCAATAAATCCGGCATATGCAGGCAGTAGCGGCATGATTTGTGCCACTGCTTTAAACAGGCTGCAATGGGTAGGCTTTGGCGACGGCTCCCCAATGATTACCATGATTAACGTTAATGCTGCCGTTAAACCTTTTGGCTTATCGAGTGGTATTGGCCTGAATATTTCAAATGACCAGTTCGGCTTTAACAAGGATTTAGGGATAGATTTATCCTACGCTGTTCGTTTTAACGTTGCAAGTGCCGGAAAATTGGCCATTGGGCTGACCGGAGGATTCATTAATAACACACTGGAGGCAGGAAACTGGATTACACCAAGCGGCAGCACCGACAACTCGCTTCCTAATGCTAAGGAAAACTCCATTAACTTCGACATGGGTTTTGGCATTTTTTTCAATAACGATGATATGTACTTTGGAGCGTCGGTTACGCACCTCAACGAAACAAATTTCAACAAGGCCGTCAATCCGTCAACCTATAAGAGGCATTACTATATTACCGGTGGATATATACTGCAAATGCCAAATCCTGCCTGGCAGTTTAACCCATCGGTGTTTATAGGCAGCAACCTCTCAACCAATCTTCTTTCTGTTTCAGCCAATGTTATATACAATAAAAGGTTTTGGGGAGGCGTTTCATATCGTGTTAGCGAGGGAGTGGCCGGAATGATTGGTTTTGAACTTTTTAGTGGCATGCGAATTGGCTATGCCTACGATTTCTCCACAACCGAAATAAGCAAGTATAACAGTGGTTCTCACGAGTTTATGCTGGGGTACTGCTTTTCGCTGAAAAAGGAGAAACCACCACAACAGTATAAAAGTATAAGATTTTTGTAGTGTGAGAATAACATTTTTAAAAATATTTTACGTTATTTGCATTAAATAATTGGATTACTATGAAAAAACTTCTTGTTCTGGCCGTAATCGTTGTTACACTTGCAGGCTGTGGTTCTACACAGCGCGGCGAACTAACCGGAGTTCCTGGAAGAAAAGGCTATCAAGATCCAACACCTCTGAATATGGTATTCATACCCATGGGTTCTTTTAACATGGGAAGCAACGACCAAGACGTTTCCTGGGCAATCAACTCACCCACAAGAACCGTTTCGGTTGATGCATTCTGGATGGATCAAACAGAGATAACCAACAACCAGTACCGCCAATTCGTATTCTACGTTAAGGATTCTATCGCCCGCCGACTGCTAGGGCAACAAATCGAAGATTTTCAAATTGAAGAAGACGAATTTGGCAATCCAATAGACCCCCCCGTACTAAATTGGGATATCCCAATCGATATGAGGGATGAGGAGCAGAATGAAATCCTCAATGAAATGTACTATACCAAAGATGAACGTTTTTACTATCGCAAGGAAATTGATACCCGCAAGTTGAACTATGAATTCTTTTGGATCGACCTTAAACAGGCTGCTCAAAAACGCAATCGCTGGAATTTTGAAATCGGCTCATACGAAGAAAATGCTGAAGTTATCAATAACATGGGTGTTCCGGTTAAGGTTACCAGTCGTTCGTCCTTTATCATACGTGATAAAGTCAATGTTTACCCCGATACCCTTTGCTGGATAAGCGACTTCAGCTACTCTTTCAACGAGCCCTATACTACGCACTATTTCTGGCATCCCTCCTACGACAACTACCCCGTGGTTGGGGTGTCGTGGCGTCAGGCCTACGCATTTACCATTTGGCGTACCCAATACCTTAACAAGTATCTCACCCGACGTGGCATTTCCTTTATCTCCGATTACAGGCTACCCACCGAGGCCGAATGGGAATATGCAGCTCGCGGAGGGCTCGACCACAGTATGTACCCCTGGGGTAACCCGTACATACGCAATGCCGAAGGATGCGTTCTGGCAAACTACAAGCCCCTGCGAGGGAATCTGGTCGATGATGGCGGTTTCATCACGTTGCCCGTTGGAACATATTCTCCCAACGACTATGGGCTTTATGATATGGCCGGAAACGTTGCAGAATGGACAGCAAATGCATACGATGAAAGTGCATACACTTTCATGCACGATATGAACCCCGACTATAAGTACAATGCCAAGCCAAACGATCCTCCGGCATTAAAACGAAAAGTCGTTAGGGGCGGCAGTTGGAAAGACATTGGATATTTCTTACAGGTTGGGACAAGAACTTATGAGTATCAAGATACAACTAAATCGCATATCGGATTCAGGTGTGTCAGAACATACTCAGGGGCTAAATAGTTTGTTAATTATTCATTCATTTCGTTAATCAATAAATCTATCTACCATGGGATTTAATATTTCAGAAATCGTACAAGGGTCGACATGGAAAAATTTTATGAAGTACCTCTATGGTTGGGGTGCTTCTCTTGTTCTTCTAGGCGCTCTGTTCAAACTCATGTATTGGCCGGGAGCCGGAACAATGCTCACCATAGGAATGTCAACCGAGGTGATTATATTTTTCTTCTCTGCATTCGAACCCGTCCACTACGAAGTGGATTGGACCCTTGTGTACCCTGAACTTGCGGGAATGACTGACGAGGAAGAACTTAGAAAGTATAGAAAAGGTTCGGGGCTAAGCGGCGGTTTAGACCCCGATGACCTTAAGGAAATAATCTCTGGCATTGTGAGTAGCATGGGCGGAGTCGTTCCGGCAGCAGCGGGCGGAGGAGCTGCGATTCCCGGCACGTCGCTTGCCTCCATTGAGAAGTTCAATAAAATGCTTGAAAATGCAGATTTAAGCCCTGCCCTATTTGATAAGGTGAGCAAAGGCCTTCAAAAACTTAGCGATACCTCCGAAAGGTTAGCTAATATAACGGAAGTTACTGTTGCTACCGACACGTTTACCAATAGCATGATGAAGGCAAGCGATTCGGTCAATGCCTTTTCTTCAAGCTACCAGAATACGGGACAGGTACTGAATGAATCTATTAACATTCTGTCCGATAGCTTCCAAAAAACTGCCGGCACAATCTCCGAAAGCGGACAAAACTTTATGGGAGGTGTTGAACAGTCTGTTTCTCAACTAAAAGACAACTTGAGCAGTGCCGGGGAAACAGTTAGCGAAAGGATTATTAAATCGGGAAGTGAGGTTGCAAGCCAGATTAGTACTGCCGCCACTAACCTAACCTCCACATATATGCATATGGCTGAAGCCATGAAGGCAAATGGAGAAATCATTTCCTCCGGGACAGGTGGTTACCAAGATCAACTCGACCGACTTAATAAAAATATGGCTGCATTAAATGCCGCACATGAACTGCACCTACAAGGGACATCTGTAAAACTTAAAGAGTCTGAGCAAGTTTACTCGGGGGTAGAGGGAATGATGAAAAAATTGAAAAACTCCATCGAAGAAACCGAAAAATATGTCGATTCAGTTGCAAAACTCAATCAAAATATCGCTGCTCTGAATAGCATCTACGGCAACATGTTATCGGCAATGAGCGTACCCAGATAAGTTTTTTTTAATTTACACGTAAGTTTTTACTATGGCGCACGGTAAAGAAACTCCCAGACAAAAGATGATTGGCATGATGTACTTGGTACTCACGGCAATGCTTGCATTGAACGTGTCGGCTACCGTACTCGATGCCTTCGTCCTTGTTGATTCCGGTCTTTCCCAAACATCGAAAAGTTTCGTCATTAAGAACGAAAGACTTTATAACCAGATGGACCGCTCATACGCTGTTAATCCCACAAAGGTTGGCCCATGGAAATCTTTGACCGATGAGATTAGGCTCAAAACATCTGATCTTTTTGATTACATTCAGGACCTAAAAATACAGACCATTATCACCGCTGAAAAGGAAACATCCGAAGCCTTATTGGAAGGGAAACAGGTTGATACCAAAAAAATAGGGAAGAAAGGTGATACCAACGTTGCCGGGCGTTTTTTCCTAGCCGATGGAAACGGGAAAGCATACGAGTTAAGAAAGAAGATTGCTGAATACAGAGAATTCATGCTGAGCCAAGTCGATCCAACACAGGCAGATGCATTGGTGCAATCCATTAATAATATCCTTAACACGGACGATCCGCCAGAAACCAAAGGCAGTTCACCACACACATGGGAGACCACACGTTTCGACCACGTTCCCATTGTTTCAGTTTTCCCTCAGCTCACCAAAATGCAGCTGGACATATTGAACGTTGAGGCAGAAGTTGTCAACTACTTGCTACAGAGGGTTGATGCCAGCGACTTTAAAGTAAACAAACTGGATGCTGTTGTAATACCCAACTCCAACATTGTCTTTAAAGGTGATGAGTTCAGCGCCGAAGTATTCCTTGCTGCCTCGGATACCACACAGGTGCCAAGGATTTTTATTGGCAACTACGAGAGCTTCATTTCCGATCAGGGCGATGAGGATTATAGGCTAGTGGGTAATTATACCGAAATTCCCGTTGTGGGCGGAAAAGGTATTTTTAAGCAAAAAACGGGCAACTTGGGAATTACAAAATGGGGAGGACTTTTGGAGGTTACAGCCCCTGACGGAAGTAAACTCAGAAGACCCTTTAAACATCAGTTCACTGTTGAGCAACCCAATATCGTGGTTTCCCCCACCAAGATGAACGTCTTTTACCTTGGTGTCGACAATCCCGTTGAGATTTCAATACCCGGTATCTCAATGGATAAAATTGATCCGAAAATCGACAAGGGAGCAATACGCCGTTTAGGGAACGAATTCGTTGTGAACCCCGGCAGGGGTGCTGCAACATGCAATATAACCGTCTGGGCCGAAGTAGATGGAGTTAAAAGGAATATGGGTACTCGTCCCTTCCGTATAAGGGATGTGCCCGATCCCCTACCCTCAATCAGCGGCATTAAGGGGCGCACAGCATCCAAAGGTGAATTGGTATCGGCCATTGCACTTGAGGCATCCATGCCCGTTGGCTTTGACTTTGACTTAAAATATACCGTTACCAGCTTTACTGTACTGGTTACCGTTGGTGGATTCCAAAGGAACTATCCCTCGAATAGCCAACTCTTCACCGATGAACAGAAAAGGGGCATGGATCAACTTCGTCCCGGCAACAGCGTTATACTTACCGATATCAAAGCCGTAGGACCCGGAGGAAGTACAAGAGAATTAGTTGACTTAGTGATAAAAATTAGGTAATATGATGATTATGAAAAGAATAACATTATTATTCTTAGGGTCATTTCTTATTGCACTGGCATTCAATACCTATGCCCAGGAGCGCAGAGAGCCCTTGGTTCGCGATGGGATTTACGAAAGGGAAACTATCCCTCAGAGGGTTCCCATTCCGTATCCACACCTACGCGAAGCCGATATGCTTTGGACTAAAAGAATATGGCGCATAATCGACCTGGGCGAAAAATTGAACCACCCGCTGTACTATCCTACTATGAGAATGCACGATAGGGTAAGTTTGGTTCAAAGGCTTATGGATGCCATAAAATACAACGAGATCAATGCCTATGGAATTGAAGATGATGAGTTCACATCGCTCAAGTCGTATAACCAAATACTTGTCGACCTTGATGCCGTTGACGTAGAACGCACTATCAAAAACCCTTTAACCGGGCTCGATACTACCATCGTTGTACCCGGAAGCATTCCTTGGCAGCAGATTAAGCAGCTGCTTATTAAGGAAGAATGGTTTTTCGATAAACAGCACTCCACCATGCATGTTCGATTAATCGGTATCTGCCCCATCAGGGTTTACGTGAGAACCTTAGACACCGGCGATGAGGATTTAGACATTGGAGGTGAAGTGTCGAGAGTACAACTTTTCTGGGTTTACTACCCTCATGCCCGGTCGGTACTTGCAAATACTGCTGTTTTCAACACATTCAACGATGCCCAAAGGATTTCATTTGACGACCTTTTCTTCAAGAGGAAATTCAGTTCATACATCGTACAGGAATCAAACGTTTATGACAACCGTCGAATCCCCGAATATACCTTCGGCGGTATTCCAAACATGCTTGAATCTGAGCGCATTAGAAACGAAATCTTCACGTTTGAACACGATCTGTGGGAGTATTAAACTCATTAAAGATACTAAAAAAGGCTATTCTGCTTGAAACGGAATAGCCTTTTTTCTTTTTGGCAATTCTACCCTTTTAGGTGAACCTATCCCCTTTATCATTAATCACGTCATTGTGGTAATTTTTTATCTCATGTTCATTCTCCTTACTGCATATAAGCAGCACATTGTCCGTCTCAACCACAATATAATCTTTTAACCCCTGAATAACCAACAGTTTATCCCCTGATACATTAATCAAAGAATTGGTTGTGCCATAGGTTAAAACGTTGTCCCCATAAATGGCGTTGCCCGATTTATCTTTAACAGAATTGACATACAGCGATGTCCAGCTCCCCAAATCAGACCAACCAAATTCCGAACAGATAACATATACATTTCCCGCTTTTTCCATAATACCATAATCAATGGAAATATTCCGACACTCGGAATAGACGTTGGTAACCGACTTCTGCTCATCGGCAGTTCCAATTTGAGGTTGAATCTCATTGAAAAGGCTGTAAACTTCGGGCAAATGCTTTTCAAAAGCATTGTTTATTGCCTTTAACGACCAAATGAATACGCCCGAATTCCAGAAAAACTCACCGCTTTTAATAAATATTTCTGCCATCTCTACGTTGGGTTTCTCTGTGAACGTCTTTACTTTAAAGGTCCGGGGCATGCCCCTGTTCACCTCATCGCCTATTTGTATATATCCATACCCCGTATCCGGCCGATTGGGCTTTATACCTATGGTAAGCAGTGCTTCCTGCTCAAGGGCAAATTTCAGGGCAGCTCTGATGGTCTCTGCAAATTCGTTTTCGTTCATTATCAGGTGATCACTGGGAGCAACTACCACCACTGCATTGGGATTCTGCTTCATTATCCTTTGGTTGGCATAGGCTATACAGGGCGCTGTATTCCTGCGAATGGGTTCTAATATAACCTGACGCTCCGAAATGCCGGGTAAATGTTCCAGCACTTGATCTTTGTAAGCCACTCCTGTAACAACGTAAACATTTTCGGGCTTGCAAAACATGGCAACCCTCTCAAACGTCTGCTGAATAAGCGATTTTCCAACCCCTAAAATGTCTAAAAATTGTTTTGGTTTGTCGGAGCGGCTTAGTGGCCAGAATCGGCTACCAATGCCCCCGGCCATGATTACACAGTAAATATCCTTGTTATCCATCTTTTCAATTAAAGTAATTTTCCTGCAAAGATATGCCTTTGGCTGCTGTCTGAAAAATAAAATCAGATTTCAATGCTCTTCTCATGTTTTGGGGGAAGAACATAAAACTATTGGTACAAGAATCGTTTAATGCTTTGCTTCGGCGTTTTTTCAAACTCCTCAGGGTAAATCTTTATTTTCGTTATCTGACTGTAAGAGGGCAAATTTTTATTCAGCGATTGTCTGTTCTCCTCCATGTACTTCTCATACTCCTGCGTTGTTATGCCCGATTGATCGGTGGAATCAAAATCGGGAACAACCAAAGCAATTAACTTGTCATCCTTCTCAACCACAAGCGATTCCTTAACGAATGGCATGTTGTTTATCTGCGCTTCTATTTCCTCAGGATAAATGTTTTGGCCACTGGGGCCCAACAGCATGTTCTTACTTCGCCCTTTTATAAAAAGATAACCGTTGGCATCAATCATGCCCAAATCTCCTGTATGTAGCCAACCCTCGCTATCAATTGCGTTTCTGGTGGCCTCTTCATTTTTGTAGTAACCCAACATCACATTTTCGCCCTTAACCAGTATTTCCCCAACAACGTTTTGCGGATCAGGGGAATCAATCTTGATCTCCATATTAACTACAGCCTTACCCGCCGACGCAAAGAGAGTAGTTTTCCATGAATCGTACGATATTATTGGACCACATTCGGTCATCCCGTATCCTACGGTATAACGAAATCCTATATCACGCAGAAAAGCCTCAACTTCGGGGTTAAGCGCTGCTCCGCCAATGATAACCTCAATAAAATTACCACCAAATATTGCGGACAATTTATTGTTAATGGCCTGTTTTACATGTTTATCGATGATTGGCACCTTAAGAAGCAATTTCATGGAGGGTTTTCTTAACGCCTCCAAAATATTCTTCTTGTAAATCTTTTCGATGATCAGAGGAACGGCAAGCACCACCCTCGGTTTAATCTCATTAAATGCCTCTATAATGATTTTGGGAGAAGGGTTTCGGGTAAGAAAATGAACATGGCACCCTTTGGTGGCTTGGTAAAGAAACTCGAAAGCGGCGCCATAAGAATGGGCTAAAGGCAGAATGGAAACCTGCTTGTCTCCTGCATTCAACGGCATTACCTGGCTTGCAAAAAGCATATTGCTCCACATGCTCCGGTATGGGAGCATAACACCTTTCGAAAAGCCCGTGGTACCACTGGTATAGTTTATAATACAAACCTCATCGGGATCTGTATCATGAAAATATTTAACATCATCAGGCCCAAATCCTTGAGGATATTTCTCTTTAAAAAGGTTATCAACCCCACTCCTGATATCGGCCACTGAAAAAGGGGTATTTTCATGCAGAATGGAAAAATCAGTAAGGGAGATAATGCATTTTACACCCCGCATCTGCGATTCATCCAAATTCTCCCAGATCTGATCGCCCGTAAACAGCACCACAGAATCAGAATGGTTAACAATATGGTGAACGTTGTCGGGCTTAAAGTCGGGTAAAATAGGAACCACAATAGCCCCATAGGTAGCTATGGCCAGGAAGGACACCGCCCAATTGGATGAATTTCGCCCAATTAAGGCAATCTTATCGCCTTTCTCAATTCCCGTTCTCTCAAATATTATGTGGATTTTTTCAATCCGCCTGGCCACATCCTTGTAGTAAAATGTTTGTCCCTTGTAGTCGGTAAAGGCCGGGAATTCCCAGTTCTGCTTAATGCTATTCTCATAAAGCTTGATAAAACTCTTTTCCATATGCTTAATATTTTCTATAAACTATGGTGATTGATAATTAACTTTCTCCTGATTGTCAGCAAACTTGCCAATTTACATTATTTTGAAGATATTTTTTTCCCTGTTTCTTTGGAAATTTTTTTTATATGGCGATGGGTAAAATGGATAACGACAAGGCCAACCACTACCCCAATTACATTGAAAAGCATATCCAAAGGATTAAATCTTCTCCCGGGAACAAGCATTTGCACATATTCCAGCGCAAAGCTTAGGAAAAACGTCAAAACCATAAAAATTTGCCATAATTTACGGTGTTCACTGTGTCCGCTGGCCAGATAGCTTATGATAGGCATGGGGATAAAACCGACTACATGCAACGTGTAATCGAGTCGAAAAATGCTGAAATCTTGAGCAAACTTAACAATACCCGTTGGGGTGCTTAGCGACAACCAAAGTAGAATGGTTATATAAATCACAAATAATACTCTATAAAGCATTTTCATGGTGCAAATATAAGTGATATTCCATTTTAACTTATCAATCCCATTTTTAATAACTGCTAAATCGGACAATGGCCGAGCGTTAGAGCAGGTTTTTTTGAGAAATGCGCCCCCTTATCAATCCAATTCCATAGCTTGTAATTGGGATTTAGCTAACTTTGTCCTAAGAAACATAAGAAAGAACACGATGAGTTTGCCCGATGCCCGGATTGTTGAGTTTATCAAAAAACATCATGTTTTAACCCTTGCCACAAGCTTTGAAGAGGAGCCCTATTGCGCCAATTGCTTTTATATTTACCTCGATAAGGAGAATTGCCTGGCTTTCACATCCGATTACGACACAAAACACATCAAGCAGGCATCGCACAATATCTATGTGGCAGGCAGCATTGTGCTGGAAACGGATATCGTTGGGAAGATTCAGGGAATTCAATTTCAGGGAATTATAAGCGAGCCCAAGGGCGAGCTACTGAAAAAAGTGCGCAGCGCCTACATCAAGCAATTCCCTGTGGCCATGATCATGAAAACCACCCTTTGGATTGTCGATTTGACCTTTGTTAAACTCACCGACAATCGCCTGGGTTTTGGTAAAAAATTAATTTGGAAAAAAGGGCTTATTATCGATTCTATCCTATCAAACCAGATGAACAAATGATTTTTGTTACCGGAGGGACCGGCCTGGTTGGTTCGCATTTACTCTTCGAACTGGCTCAATCGGGGAAAAAGGTAAAGGCGTTAAAACGCAAAACCAGCGATACCGGCCTTGTTGAACGCCTCTTTAAATACTATGCCAATGGCAATCCGGGGCTATTTGACCAAATTGAATGGGTTGACGGCGATTTGGAAGATTTCCATGAGATGTCGAATCTGCTACAAGGAGTTACCGAAGTTTACCATTGTGCTGCCATGGTTTCGTTCAACCGTAGGGATGACAAAACAATGCTCAGGATAAACGCCGAGGCAACGGCCAATCTGGTTGACGCCAGTCTGCAAGCAGGAGTTGAAAAGTTTTGCCATGTAAGTTCGGTTGCTGCTTTGGGGGGAACTTCTGATACTTATGTGGACGAGAGAGCGCTATGGGGAAAAACCAAGGGAAAAAATGGCTATGCCATCAGTAAATTCCGGGGCGAGATGGAGGTTTGGAGAGGGTATGAAATGGGGCTTAAGACGGTAATCTTCTTGCCATCCATTATCATCGGACCGGGTAAATGGCACGGGAGCAGCGGCAATCTGCTGGGAACCCTCTCAAAAGGATTCCCTTTCTATACCACCGGGATAACCGGCTATGTGGATGCCAGGGATGTGGTTAAATGCATGGTTACGGGAATGGAAAAGGGTTTATGGGGACGGCGGTATGTTCTCAACAGCGAAAATCTGAGCTTCAAGGAGCTGTTTTCCATGGCTGCCCAAGCGTTTGGTAAAAAGCCACCCTATATTTCGGTAAAACCATGGATGGGGTACCTTGCGCTGCCATTCATCGGGTTTGCAAGCTTATTCACGCAAAAACCACCGGCCATTAGCCTGAGTAATTTACGCAGCGGCTACAGCAAAACGTTATACTCGTCTCTGCTGGTTCAAAATGAGCTGGGCGTGAGTTTCATCCCCATTGCTGAATCCATTGCCAATGCGGTGCGGACCGGTTCGCTCTAACTAAATATTTTGGTTTGTGGGTAAAATACCTATTTAGGCATCGCCTCCCAATGGCTTTTTTCCGTAAACTGCCCGAAAAATAAACCATACGCCCAAAATTATGAAAGGGATACTTAGTAGCTGACCCATATTCAGTGCCATACCAACCTCAAACGAAACCTGTGGCTCCTTTATGAACTCAATGATGAACCGCGTGGCAAAAATAAAGATCAGAAACAGCCCGAAAAGTAATCCGGGCTTTGGCTTGGCATTGGTCCTTAAATAGATAACATGAAGAATAATGTAACCCAAGAGGTATGAAAACGCCTCGTAAAGCTGGGTGGGATGCTTGGGTACGGTCTGTCCATCGCGCTTAAATATAAATCCCCAGGGTAGTTTAGTTTCCACGCCGTATATCTCGGAATTCATCAGGTTTCCCAAGCGGATAAGAACCCCTGCCAGGGCAACCACAATGACAATCCTGTCGAGAATGTAAATCAACGGTTTTTTCGTCTTCCGGCTAAAAAGGTAAAGCGACAAAATGATGCCTATGGCAGCACCGTGGCTGGCCAGTCCGCCCTCCCAAATCTTTAAAATCTCAATGGGATTGGACAGGTAATATGCAGGCTGGTAGAATAGACAATGCCCCAAACGGGCTCCCACAACGGTACCGATTAGCATGTAAATGGTAAGCTTGTCTAAATACCCCTCGGGAAGGTGCTCCTTTTTAACAAAGCGCTCAAATATGATATATCCAAGGTAAAACGAGAGCGCCCAAAGTACACCGTAGTATCTGATAGAAAAGGGCCCCAGCGAAAATATTTCGGGATTAATGTCCCATACAATGTGGTTAATAAGCATGGCTGTCTTGATTTTTATGGGGCTAAAGTTAGGATAAAATACTTAAATCTTGCACCTTCTTTCACAATGAATAATCCGTTTCGGACAGCCTCCCGCATCTTTGTCAGAACGGCATTTCCCTGAATGGTTAGCTATTTTAAAATATATTTTGCCACATACCTTCTCTCAGCATGGAATTCAGCAGATTAAGTCGCTATGGGTTGAACTGCAAAATGGTTATTGCGGATTTTTTGTAATTTTGAGAAAAATTAAAAAACCAAATAGTTATGTTTTCCGGAATAGTTGAAGAGGCTGCCAAGGTGGTATCGCTGACAAAGGATAAAGAAAATCTGCATATTACGCTTACCTGTTCCTTTGCCAGGGAGTTAAAGGTCGATCAGAGCGTTTCGCACAACGGGGTATGCCTCACTGTGGTAAAACAGGAAGGCGACGCATACACTGTTACCGCAATTAAGGAAACCCTCGACAAGTCGAACCTGGGACTGCTCAAGGTGGGCGATAAGGTTAACCTGGAGCGTAGCATGAAGCTTGAAACCCTGCTGGACGGACATCTGGTGCAGGGGCATGTGGATCAAACGGCAAAATGTACCGAGGTAAAAGAGTCCGAAGGCAGCTGGTATTACACCTTTGAATACGATGCTGGTACGGGAAATATTACCGTGGAGAAAGGATCGGTTTCGGTAAATGGGGTGAGCCTTACCGTGGTTAATTCGAGGGAAGGCTCTTTTCAGGTGGCCATTATTCCCTATACCCACGAAATAACCAACTTCCATGAGATTAAGCCCGGAACGGTGGTTAACCTGGAGTTCGATGTGGTGGGGAAATACATAGCCAAATTGCTGAAACACTATATCGAAGGGGGAATGGTTAACAAACTTCTGGGAAAATAGCCTTTGAATAGCAGCACCCCATGATTTGCTCGTCACATAAAAAAATGGCAACCCTAATAGCTGCCATTGCATCGGGCCTAACTGCCATTGTTCTTATTTCCATTTCAGCATGTTGTAGTGGGACAAGGCTATGGATAGTTTTTGTTGGGGTAATTTCTGCTTTTGTGGCTGTTTATTCCGTTACGCTTTACCTGTTAAACCGATTTATTTTCGAAAAAATCAATCCCATATACAAGATCATTCACAGCCTCAATCTCCCCTTTAAACAGTTTAAAAAGCAGCTTAACAGCAGGGATTTTGTGAGCGAAATATATCGCGATGTCCAATACTGGGCCGAAGAGAAAAGCCAGGAGATTGACAGGCTGAAGGAGATGGAAAACTACCGCAAGGAGTTTCTGGGGAATGTCTCGCACGAGCTGAAAACGCCCATTTTCAACATTCAGGGATATGTGCTTACCCTCCTCGATGGGGCCCTCAACGAGCCTGAGATCAACAGGCAATACTTGGAAAAAACCGAAAAGAGTATTAACAGGTTAATATCCATCGTGGAGGATTTGGAATCCATTTCAAAGCTGGAAACCAAGACCCTTAATTTGAATTTCGAAAAATTTAACATTGTGCGGCTGGTTGACGAGATTTTCGAAACCCAGGAAATAAGGGCGAATAAAAAAGGTATTAGGTTGCAGTTCGACAAGGAGTATGACAGGGCGCTGCAGGTTTATGCCGACAGAAAGCGGATCTTTCAGGCGTTATCAAACCTGATTGTTAACTCCATAGTTTACGGGAAAGAGGGGGGAAAAACCGTTGTTTCTTTTCTTGACCTCGATGAGAACGTGCTGATTGAAGTGAGGGACAACGGCATAGGCATAGCCCGGAAGGATATTCCCAGAATCTTTGAACGCTTTTACCGTGCCGACAAAAGTCGATCGCGCGAGCAGGGGGGAACAGGGCTTGGACTGGCCATTGTAAAACATATCATCGAGGCGCACGAGCAGACCATCAGCGTCCGCAGCAACCCCAACGAGGGAACCTCGTTCATATTTACCCTTAAGAAATATAAGGCCTGATCGGCTGGTTGGCATTCCCGTAACGAATCTGCTTCGCCAATTTCGATGCAAATACAAAGTCGTTGAGCTCCTCATTGTCCGACGTGAGCACCTCCTCCTTGGTACCTTCCCACCACTTTCTCCCATCGTGAATAAAGATGATTTTATCGCCTATCCCCATCACGGAGTTCATGTCGTGGGTGTTGACTATGGTGGTAATGCCATACTCCTCGGTAATCTCCTTAATCAGCTCATCAATCATTATGGATGTGAGGGGATCGAGGCCCGAATTGGGCTCATCGCAGAAAAGGAAGTTTGGGTTAAGGGCTATGGCACGCGCAATGGCAACGCGCTTTTTCATCCCTCCGCTTAGCTCCGAGGGGTATAGATTATTGGTATTTTCCATCCCCACCCTCTTCAGGCAAAAATCGGCGCGGTCAACCTTCTCCTTTTTCGAAAGATTGGTAAACATATCCATGGGATAGATTACATTCTCCTCAACCGAGGCCGAATCGAACAAAGCCGATCCCTGAAACAGCATACCAATCTGCTGACGAAGATTTTTCTTTTCGTTAAAAGTAAGGCTGTTAAAATGGATATCGCCATAGTAAATATCGCCCTCATCTATGTCGTGAAGACCAACAATGGATTTCAACAGCACGGTTTTGCCCGAACCGCTGCGGCCTATGATCAGGTTGGTTTTCCCCTGCTCAAACTCCGCACTGACCTTGTGAAGCACGGTCCTGTCGGCAAATGATTTCGACACGTTGACAACCCTAATCATGACAGCAAAAGTTGTGTGAGTATGACGTTGAAAAGCAGCACGTTCACGCTGCTATAGACAACAGCCTTGGTGCTCGATTGGCCCACCTCCAACGATCCGCCGCTGACATGATAACCGTAAAAGGCCGATATGGAAGTGATGATAAAGGCAAAAGCAACCGTTTTGATTATGGCGTAGGTAACATAGTACGGAACAAATGCATACAGCACCCCTTCAAGGTAATTTTGGGTTGTAATGATCCCCGTGAAAAGGCCTACCATCCATCCTCCCAAAATCCCCACGGCAATACTCAGAATACACAGCAAAGGGTTGAACAGCATGGATCCCACTATTTTAGGCAGTACCAGGTGGTTGGCCGAGTTAACCCCCATAATCTCCAGTGCATCAATTTGTTCGGTTACCCTCATGGTGCCTATTTCCGATGCTATGTTGCTACCCACCTTACCGGCTAATATAAGTGCCACGATGGTGGATGAAAACTCCAGCAGAATGGTATCGCGGGCGGTGACACCAATAAGGTAGCTGGGCAAAAAGGGATTCTCGATATTATAGGATGTTTGCATGGTGATTACAGCACCGGTAAAAGCC
>Ga0116144_10002863_pt1 | contig 17938 bp, 12 predicted proteins | sample AD_UKC035_MetaG_FD_89746 | JGI IMG/M metagenome (GOLD analysis project Ga0116144, IMG submission 89746) | Active sludge microbial communities of municipal wastewater-treating anaerobic digesters from USA - AD_UKC035_MetaG | ecosystem: Engineered > Bioreactor > Anaerobic > Digestate | place: USA...
CCAGGCCGCGACGGCCGCCTTCCGGCCCCAAGCGGACGGCGAGTTAGCCGCGCGCCGGATTTAAGCGTACCTTTCCCCCGCGGCGCAGCGCCCGAGCCGAGTCCGGACCCTCGGCGCCCCGAATCGAAGGCCGCCGCGCCCCTATTTGACCCCTTTTACGGGTTTATTATATTATAGATGAATATGAAACTCAAACTAAATCCGCTCGGTCCGGAAACGCCCCCCCGGGCGGAAGGGGGCTTCAAGGTTTTGCTGCTGGCCGGAGCGGTTCTCGCGCTGGCGCTCCAGCCGGCCCCGGCCGCGGCCGACGGCAGCATCCTGGGCGGCGGACAGGTCGAAATCCAGGGCAAGGCTCTTCCGCTCGGTTACGCCCAGGTGGTCCTGCTGAACGAAACGCCCGACCTGGAGGCGGTCGAAATCCTGGCCCGGCGGGCCGCCGCCAAGGACCGCCAGCCGGAACGGGCCTACCACCAGCACCGCGCCTTTTACCTGATCCGGGCGATCGAAGACGGCCGACGCCTGGGGGTGAGCCAGGTACGAACCGCGGTCCTCAGCAAGAAGACCGACGGCCGGGGCGCCTTCAATCTCCGCTACCTGAAACCCGGCACCTACTACCTGGGCGTCTATCGGACCTTCCGCAACCGTGACATCGCCGTCTGGCTGCTGCCGGTCCAGGTGGCCGAAGGACGGGTGACCCAGGTCAGCCTCGACAACACCAACGCCTTCGAAGTTTACTGGCCGAACCGCTACCCGGCGACCGCCGCGCCGGCCGCGCCGGCGCTGCCAAAGCCGGAACCGGCCCCGGAAACAAAAACGGAAACAGAAGCAAAACCGCCGGCCGCGCCTGAAGCGGCGCCGACGGCAACACCGTAAGGGGGGGATGATGGGCAGAAAGGTCTCGTTGGGAATTGCGCTTTTGCTCGTCGCGCTTGCCTTCGGTTGGCTGGCCACGGAAATCGGGGCGGCCGAACCGGGCGGGAAGTTTGATTACGGACTCGGCCTCCGGGTCCGCCAGGAGTACCTGGAAAACGCCACGGACCTGAACCTGGCCGGCCTGGAGGAGGAAAATTACTTCCGCCTCAAGACTTCGCTCTGGGGAAAATGGCAGTTCACCGAAAAGGCCAGCCTGTACACCAAACTCACCAACGAGTCGCGTTACTACATCAACTCCAACACCGACCGTTTCGATAATGAGTGGCTGGGTGACGAGGTCTTCTTCGATAACCTTTACCTCGACCTCAAGAACCTGGCCGGCGGCGCCCTGGATCTGCGCCTGGGCCGCCAGGATTTTCTTGGCACCTTCGGCGAAGGATTCCTGGTCATGGACGGCACCCCCGGCGACGGCAGCCGCTCCTTCTATTTCAACGCCGCCAAGGCCACCTGGCGCATCAACGAGCGCAACAGCCTGGACGTGGTCTTCCTGAACAACCCCGACCAGGATGAATTCCTGCCGGTTTACAACGACAAGGAAAAACTGCTGAACTTCTCGGACGAGGCGGCGCTCATCCTTTACGGCCGGCTGCAGAACAGCGAGCCCCTGCGCTTCGAACCTTACTATATTTACAAGACCGAGGACAGCCGCGGCGCCCTTCCGGACCTGGAGATCAATACCCTCGGCCTGCGGACCGTCTACAATCAGGGTCCCTGGAACCTGGGCGGCGAGCTGGCCTACCAGTTCGGCGATTACGACGGTCCGACCGACCGGGAAGGGACCGGACTGAATCTTTTCCTCAACCGGAAGTTTGAAGCGGCCCGTCTCCAGCCGGAACTCCAGTTCAAATTCGTCTATCTCTCCGGCGATGACGCCGGCACCGTCGACAACGAGGGTTTCGACCCGCTCTTCTCCCGCTTCCCGTGGCTGAGCGAACTCTACCTTTACAACTACGCCCCGGAACAGGGCTGGCCCGGTTACTGGACCAACCTGACCTTCTACCGGGCCGGGGTCAAGCTGAACCTCAACCCGAAACTGAGCCTGACCTTCTACGAAAACTACCTGCGGGCCAACGAGAAGACCAACCTCGCCAGCGCGGTCTTCTCGAACGACGGCCGGGAACGCGGCTGGCTCTCACAGCTCTGGCTCAATTTCGTCATCAATCCCAAGGTTACCGGCCATCTCCAGCTGGAGTACCTGAAACCGGGCGATTTCTACTCGGCCGGCGCTGATCCCTGCGCCTTCCTGCGCTGGGAATTCAACATCCAGTTCTAAACCGGGATCCGGGCCGGCGGCCGCCAGAGAGCGGCCGCCGGCCAACCCGGGACTGAATCCAAACATTAAGAAGAACCACGAGACGATGACCAAGGAAACCCGATCCCTCGGACAACGCCTGATCAGCCTCGAAGAAGGACAGACATTCCTGCGCCGGGGCTGGCACGCCAGCGATTTGCACGTCCATACCTTCTTCTCCCACGACGTGCTGCCCTCCCGCTCGCTGGATCCGCTGACCCTCTACGAAAAGGCCCGGCGCCAGGGATTTCGCTACATCACCTTTACCGACCACGACACCATGGCCGCCTACGATCGGATCGGCTGGACCCTGGAGGGCCTGGTACCGGGCGTGGAGATAACGATCCGGGACCGCAAGCGGGTCGGGCACACCCTGCACATCAACGTCTACCAGTTGAACCGGGACCAGTTCCAGGACCTGGACGCCATTCGGCGCGAGGCCAACCTGGAAAAGCTGGTGGCCTATCTCAAGTCGGCCGACCTGCCCTTTATCTACAACCACCCCTTCTGGTTCGAAACCCGGGAGCGGCCGAGCTATGCGGTCATCCAGGACGTGATCCATCTCTTCCCGGTCGTGGAGTATAACATGCACCGGGTCAAGCAGAAGAACCGCCTGACCCTGAAACTGGCCCGAAAGTACGGCAAGGGACTGGTCGCGGCCACCGACACCCATATCGGCGACCTGGGCCGGGCCCAGACCTTCGCGCCGGGCGAAACCTTCCGGGAGTTCTACGATAACATCCGGGCCGGAAACGCCTGCCTGCTGGCCCAGGACCTGACCCTGGACAGCCTGAAGAAGGAGATGAACGCCTGGATCGAGCTCATCTTCAAGCTCGACATCACCACCATCGAAAAGACCAAGTACACCGGCATCAAGCCGATCGACTGCTTCATCAACACCTTCACCCGCAGCCGGCTCAAGAAATCGACGCCCATCAACCGGACGGCCCGGGTGGTCGCCCGGTCCATCTCCAAAACCGGCGCGCCGGCCATCTTCTACCTGAAGAAGCAGAACCTGACCGCCCGCCACATCGACCGCCAGCTCGACCTGGACCCGGACCTGGATCTCGAACTGGGTTAACCGGGGACGCGCCACCATGTCCCGCATTCTGGTCAGCCCGCTCTCCTGGGGCCTGGGCCACGCCACCCGCGACATCCCGATCATCCGGGAACTGCTCGAACACGGCCACCGGGTTTCGATCGCCGGTTCCGGCCGGGCGATGGAACTGCTGAAGCAGGAATTCCCGCACTGCGATTTCTTTGAACTGGAGGATTATCCGCCGCCCTACACGGCCACCCGTTACTTTCTGGCCAAGTTCATCGCCTACATCCCGCTGATCCTCCACGCCATCCGGCTGGAACACGAATCGACCCGGCGCCTGCTGGCCGAACACCCCTGCGACCTGATCATCAGCGACAACCGCTTCGGGGTGCACGCACCCGGGGTGCCCTCCTTCTTCATCTCCCACCAGCTGAGATTCTACGTGCCCGACTACCTGCGGCCGGGCGGTTACATCTCGGCCCGGTTCAACTCCTCCTGCCACCGTAATTTCAGGCGGGTGATCGTGCCGGACAACCCGCCGGAAAAAGGCTCCCTGAGCGGCCTCCTCTCGGAGAACCGCTTCCCGGCCACCCAGGAACGCCTCTACTACGCCGGCATCCTCTCCAGCGTCGACCCGGTCGCGGCGGCCGAGGACATCGACTACCTGATCAGCATCTCCGGACCGGAACCCCAGCGTTCCAAGCTGGAAGAACTGGTCCTGCAGCAGGCGGCCAAGCTGCCCGGCCGCAAGGTGATCCTGCTGGGCCTGCCCGCCGAAACGCGTCGTTTCCAGCTGGACGAGCGGACCGAAGTCCGCAACCACGCCACCCGGGAGGAGATGGCGGCCCTGATGAGCCGGGCCAAATTCATCATCACCCGCTCCGGGTACACGACCATGATGGAACTGGCCGAACTGGGCAAGCGCCGGGCCCTGCTCATTCCCACTCCCGGCCAGACCGAGCAGGAGTACCTCTCCCTTTATTACCAGCAGCAGGGCTGGTTCTACTCCCAGAGCCAGTACCGGCTGGACCTGGTCCGGGACATCCAGGCGACCAGCGATTACCGGGGGTTCCCGGCGGTCACCCCCTCGCGGGAGAACGCCCGCCGCCTCTACCGGGAACTCTTTGCGCCCCACCTGGACTGACCGCAAACGGCCGCCATGTTCATAAAAATCCTGCTCCGGGTCTTCTCGATCTTCCTGATGATCATGCTGGGCGCGATCGCCCGCCGCCGCGGGATCCTGGATTCGGAGGCTACCCGGCGGCTGGCCCTCTCGGTGACCAATTTCTTCTACCCGGCCATGATCTTCTCCTCGCTGGTCCGGAATTTCGACCTCGCCTCCCTGCTGCGCAACTGGACGCTGCCGGCCGGGACGATCATGATCATGCTGCTGGGCTACCTGGTCGGCCTGGCGGCCCTGCGCGTGCTCGATTTCGAAAAGCCGGCCGAGGGGCACGCCTTCCATTTCCAGTGCACGATCAACAACTACTCCTTCCTGCCGCTGCCGATCATCCTGCTCTTCTGGGGAAACGCGGGCGTGGCCGGACTGCTCTTCTCGTCGCTCGGCTCGGAGATTTCGGTCTGGACCTTCGGCGTGCTGGCCCTCACCGGCAACCGGCTGCGCCGCGACAGCCTGCGCAACCTGCTGAGCCTGCCGATGCTTTCCATTGCGGCGGCGATCCTGACCATCGTTGTCCGCGACTTCCTGGCCGCCAACGGCGCCCTCCCGGCGGCCGGGAGCCTGCCGGCCGAGGCGGCCGCGGCCTTAATGAACGTCCTGGATCTCTTCGGCAAGGCCACCGTGCCGCTGGCGATGTTCCAGGTGGGCAGCCGGATCTCGGAACTCACCCCGCGCCACCTGTTCACCCTCAACCAGTTTTACGTGGTCCTGCTGCGCCTGACCCTGATACCGGCCCTCGCCCTGATCCTGCTCTTCTCGCTCCCGCTGGACCCGCTGCCCCGCCTGGTACTGGGGATGGTGGCCATCATGCCGGGGGCCATCGCCAGCGTCGTCCTGAGCGACGTCTACGGGGCCGACCGCGAATTCGCCGCCTCCAGCGTGATGGCCACCCACCTCTTCTCCCTGCTCACCATCCCGGCCTGGATGACCCTGCTGCTGGCCTCGGCCGGCCGCTGACCGGACGACGCTCCCCTTTTCCGCCCGGCTTGACAACGCGGGTAAACTAATACTATAATTGTATCAGTTATGAAATTGCTCACCAAGAACAGCGATTACGCGGTCCGGGCGCTGCTCATCCTGGCCCGGGCCGGCGATGGCTATCTCTCGAGCCGGGAACTGGCCGGCCGGGAAAAGATCCCGCTGGCCTACATACGCCAGGTGCTGCACGGGCTGGTCGACCTCGGACTGGTTGAGGCCCGCGAAGGAGCCCGGGGCGGGGTACGGCTCCGGCGGGACCCGGATCAAATCCCCCTGGAATTGCTGATACGCCACTTCCAGGGCGGACTGACCTTCTCCGAGTGCCTGTTCCGCAAGAAATTCTGCCGGAACCGTTCCGGATGCGTGCTGCGCCGACGCCTGCTGGAACTGGAAGAAGAAGTGGTTGAAAGACTGAAAGGCGTCACCATCGGCACGCTCCTGGACGACCTTGACCGCAAGGAAGGAAAACCGGGACGGCCGGTAACCGGTAAAACCGGAAAAGGAGGGCAAGATGGAAGGAAGCATGTTCTGCCGGCAGTGTGAACAGACCGTCGGCGGCAAGGGCTGCACGCAGCGCGGGGTCTGCGGCAAGAGCCCCGAGGCCGCCGACCTGATGGACGCGCTCATCCACCTGATGAAGGGCATCGCCTGGTGGGGACGCCAGGCGCGGGAACTGGAGGTAAAAGACACCGAGGTCGATCATTTCCTGATGGAAGGCCTCTTCCTCACCGTCACCAACGTCAACTTCGACGTGGCCGACCTGGAAGCCTGGGTGCGCCGGGCGGTCAAGATGCGCGGCAAGGCCAACGAACTCTTCCGGTCGGCCTACCGCTCCCGGCAGGGCCGGGATTTCGCCGGACCGGTGCCGGCGGCCGTCGAGTGGACTCCGGCCGCCGCGCTCGGCGACCTGGTCGTCCAGAGCCGGGAGGTCGGCATCCTGGCCGATCCGGGCCTGGACGAGGACATCCGCAGCCTGCGGGAAATCCTCCTTTACGGTCTGAAGGGCATGGCCGCCTACGCCCACCACGCCGCCCGGCTCGGCAAGGAATCGGAGGAGGTCAACGCCTTCCTGCACGCCGGCCTGGCCGCCCTGCTCGATGCGGACCGATCGGCCGGCGACCTGATCAAGCTGATCATGGATTTCGGCCTGGTCAACCTGAAGTGCATGGAAATGCTTGACGGGGCTCACACCAGCCGCTTCGGACATCCCGAACCCACCGAGGTCTGGCTGGGCACCCGCCAGGGTCCGGCCATCCTGGTCTCCGGCCACGACCTGCGCGACCTGGAGGAACTGCTGGAAGCGACCAAAGATACCGGCATCAGCATCTACACCCACGGCGAGATGCTGCCGGCCCACGGTTACCCGAAACTAAAGAAGTACCCGCACCTGGCCGGCCACTACGGGGGCGCCTGGCAGGAACAGCAGAAGGAGTTCGACCTCTTCCCGGGCGCGATCCTCATGACGACCAACTGCATCCAGAAACCGCGCCCGACCTACCAGGACCGCATCTTCACCACCGGGCTGGTCGGCTGGCCCGGCCTTAACCATATCCCGGAAACCGGCGGCCCGAAGGATTTCGGTCCGGTCATCAAAAAGGCCCTGGAAGCCGGCGGTTTTCCGGCCGAGGCGGCCGGCAAGAAAATCCTGGTCGGTTTCGGCCACCAGGCGATCCTCTCGGTGGCCGGAACGGTGGTCGAAGCCGTCAAGACCGGCCAGATACGACGCTTCCTGCTCATCGGCGGCTGCGACGGGGCCAAGCCCGGCCGCAACTACTACACCGAGCTGGCCCAGCTGGCACCCCAGGACTGCCTGATCCTGACGCTGGCCTGCGGCAAGTTCCGCTTCAACAAGCTGGAGTTCGGAACGGTGGCCGGGCTGCCCCGCCTGCTGGACTGCGGCCAGTGCAACGACGCCTACTCGGCCATCAAGGTGGCGGCCGCCCTGGCCGAGGCCTTCAAGTGCGGCCTGAACGACCTGCCGCTCTCGCTGGTCCTCTCCTGGTACGAGCAGAAGGCGGTCTGCATCCTGCTGACCCTGCTGGCGCTGGGAATCCGGGACATCCGGCTCGGCCCCTCGCTGCCGGCCTTCGTCTCGCCGAACGTGCTCAAGGTGCTGGTGGAGAAGTTCAACATCCAGCCGATCACCACGCCGGAGGCGGACCTGAAGGCCATCCTGGGCAACTGATCCGGCGGCGGCGTCCGTAAAAAGAAACGGCGCGGTTCCCTTTCCGGAGCCGCGCCGTTTTTTTTGAGGGGGGATAATGCATGAAAAATCAGGTTGACAAAACCCGAACCGGCCTTTAAAATAATTAAAATATATTTTATAAGTCTCCTGCCCACGCAAACCTCGAGGGACCTCGAATGGCTGAAAAAAAGGTTATCCGCACCGCGGTGATCGGCGCCGGCGGCCGGGGCAAGTACTTCGGACGCCTCTACCGGAAGGAGGCCCATCCGGGCTTCGACCTGCGGGCCATCTGCGACCTGGACCCCGACCGGCTGAAGGAGGCCCGGGAGTTCTTCGGCGACGGGATCGCCTACCGGACCGACTCGGCCAAAATCTACGCAGACCCGGAAATCGACGCGGTCCTGGTGGCCACCGACGACCGCAACCACGTCGAGCCGACCTTGGCCGGACTGGCCGCCGGCAAGCACGTGCTGGTGGAGAAGCCTCTCTGCCAGACGACCGCCGACGCCGGCCGGATCATCGCCGCCGCCCGCAAAAGCCCCGGAATCTTCATGATCGGCTTCGAACTGCGGGAGTGCACCGTCTTCCAGAGCATGAAGCGGCTGCTCAAGGAGGGGCGCATCGGCCCGGTGCTGGTGGCCCACTCGTTTGACAACGTTTCGGTCGGCGGCCACTACTTCTTCCACAGTCCGCACCGCCAGAAGGCCTACTACCGGTCGCTCCTGCTCCAGAAGGCCTGCCACTCGCTGGACCTGCTCAACTGGTTCGTGGACAGCGAGCCGGTCAAGGTGTACGGCATCGGCGGGCTGGACTTCTACGGCCGGACGGCCGACCCGAAACTGCGCTGCCGCGACTGCGACCGGGCCGACTGTCCCTACCGGATCAGCCTGGAGTCGTTCCAGATGGACTACGACGCCCGGGTCAGGATCACCGATTTCTGCGTCTGGAGCAAGGAACTCAACCTGAACGACAATTCGGAACTCTGCATCAGTTACGCCAGCGGCGCCAAGGCCACCTTCCACGAGTGCCACTTCACCCCGGAGTACTCGCGGGAGTTCTGGCTGGTCGGGCCCAAGGGCAAGATGTACGGTTACTACGACAACCCGGGCCGCTTCCCGATCCGGATCGAGTATTCGCACGACCGGGAGCGGCGGACCGAGGAGTTCAAGCCGCCCCACACCGGCGGCTCCCACGGCGGCGGCGACCTGCGCCTGCGCGACGAGTTCTACCGCCGGATCGTCGAAAACGACCCGCCCACCGAGGTCCAGGACTCGGCCTACTACTCGACCGCCCTGGCCATCTGCGCCGAAGAGTCGATCGAGAGCGGCCGGCCGGTCGAGATCCCCGGCCTGAAATCGGTCCTGGCCGCCTCGGACTGATTAAAAGGCATAAAAAAAAAGGCCCGGCCGGATTATTCCATCCCGGCCGGGCCTGGCAAAAGAACCTTCCGCTACTTGCCCGGCGGCGGCACCACCAGGTAGAAGTACTGCCCCTGGTTATAGACCCGCAGCAGGGCCGCCTTGTCGGCCGCCACCCGGGCCGCCAGCCGCTGGTAATCGGCCAGGCTGCGGACCGGTTCGCGGTTGATCTCCAGGATGACCACCCCGGGGGCGAGCTTCCCGGAGGCCGGGCTGTCGGAGGCGACCTCGTTCACCAGCACCCCTTCGGCCTTGGGCAGCGACAGCTGCCGGGCGATCTCCTCGGTGACCGCGCCGACCTTGATGCCCCGCCAATCCGGAACCTCCTGGGGAGCGCCGCCCCGGGCGGAAAGATCGGCCGGCTGCTCGCCGAGCTGGACGGTCAGGGGAACCTCCTTGCCGTCCCGCAAGACCACCAGCGACAGCTTTTCGCCCGGCATCCGGGAGCCGACCAGCATTTGGAGCTCGTCGGTGCCGGCCACCGTCGTCTCACCGACCCTGACGATGATGTCGCCGGCCTTGAGCCCGGCCCGGTCGGCCGGTTCGCCGGCAAAGACGTTGCTCACCAGGACCCCGCGCGCCTCCTTGAGCTTCAATCCCTCGATCATGTCCGGCGTGACCGGCTGCATCGAGATGCCCAGCCAGCCGCGGACCACCTTGCCTTTGCTGCGGATCTGGTCCAGGACGTTGCGGGCGATGTTGCAGGGCACCGCGAAACCCAGACCCTGGCCGCCGGCCATGGCGGTGTTGATGCCGATCACCTCGCCCTTGAGGTTGACCAGCGGCCCGCCGCTGTTGCCGGGGTTGATCGAGGCGTCGGTCTGGATGAAGCTCTCGATCGGGTTCAAGCCGAGGTGGCGCCCCTTGGCGCTGACCACGCCCACGGTGACCGTGCCCTCCAGGCCGAAGGGATTGCCGACGGCCATCACCCACTGGCCGACCTGTATCCGTTCGTAATCCCCCAGGACGGCGGCGTTCAGGCCGGAGGCCTCGATCTTGAGGACGGCCAGGTCGGTCTTGGCATCCTGCCCGACCGCCTTGGCCATGAACTCGCGGCCGTCCAGCAGCTTCACCTTGATCTCGGCGGCCTCGGCGACCACGTGGTTGTTGGTCAGGATGTACCCGTCCGCCGAAACGATGACCCCGCTTCCGAGCGACTGGCGGGAATACTCGCGCTGGCGCGGGCCCTGGTCACCGAAGAAACGCCGGAAATTCGGGTCGCTGAAAAAATCGTCGAAGGGACTGTTCCGTACCGTAACCTTCTGGGTGGTGCTGATGTTGACCACCGCCGGCTTGATCTGCTCGGCCACCTTGATGAAGACCGACTCGATCGTCTCGGCCGAAGGATTCAACGGGGCCCCGGGTCCACCCGGCTTCTGCTGGGCCCCGGCCGGCCCGGCCGCGGTCAGCAGCAGGCCCGAAACCGCCAGCAATCCGGCACCCCTTCCGAACCACAATCTCCCAAACGCGTTTTTCACGGAGACCTCCTCGTGATTTGGATGAAAAATTTACCCCCCTCTGTTATAGAAATTAGTCGGACCGGCCGGGCAAAAAGTTTAAGAACGTGACCGGAATTCCTAACCGGAATCGAACGCCGGCGCCGGTTCCGTCCGGACATGATACAATGTAGAAGTTCCAGGTTAACCGGCAATGCGCTCCTTGATTCGCGGAGAGAAAAATGAAAAGGGATGATTTCGCAAAGATCGGGTTTTACCTTCCGGAAGGATTGCCCAACAAGGAATACGCCCTCTCCGACGGGCTGGTGAGCGTCATCCTGGACCAGTCCGGCGGCCTCAACATGATCGAGTACCAGGGCCCGCGCCGGACCGGCGCCCGCCGGGGCGCCTTCTTCTCCAATGGAATCTGGCGGCGCCGGCCCGACTTCTTCCCGGAACCGGTCATCGAGTTCCGGATCGAGTCGGCCGGCCGCTCCGGCCGGCCGGGCTTCGCCAACCTGGCCCTCTGCCCCTACGGGGTGGCCGGGCGCTTCGAATGGGCCGGCCAGGAGTTCGAACGGCGCCTCTGGATCAAGGGGCCGGCCGTCATGATGGAGTGGCGCACCGGCGGAACGAAGCCGGCCCGGATCAGCCTGGAGATCCGCGAAAAGTTCCTGGAGCACCTGAACGAACATTCCGCCTGGGAAGAACCCTCTTTCGATCCGCAGTGGCAGGCCCTCCGCTACAACATTCTCAGGAACTTCATCGCGCAGGCGGCCGACCGGCAGCCCACCGAAAGGCGCCACGAGGCCTGCTCCATGGTGGGAGCGGCCGGTCCGGCCGACTGGAGCCGCCGGGACGGCCGGACCTCGCTCTCGGTGGAGTTCGACCGCAAGCATCCGGCCCGATTCTTCATCGTCTTCGCCGAGGACGTCCACCGGGCCGCCGAGCGCCTCTCGAAGGCCCGTTCCGAGTGGCCGGCCTGGTACCGGCAGCAGCGGGAGCGCTACCGGGAGCTGGCCGGCCGGGTACCCGCCCTGAAAAGCGGCCAGTGGCGGATGATCCCGGAGATCATCCGGACCGCACCCCTCTTCCTCCATTCCACCCGCTGCGAAAAGAACGAGTCTGAAACCGCCTTCCGCCCCTCCACCCGGGGCTACTGGGTCCACAACGCCTGGGACGGCCAGTTCGCCTGCCGGGTCATCAATGCCTGCGGGGACACCGGGACGGTCCGGCGTTATCTCAACTTCATCAACCGCTCCCGCGGCCCCAACGGCGCGGTCATCATGACCTGCGACCTCGATTACGGCCCGGCCTACGACATCAACCTGCACCACCCGGCCATCGACCGGCCGCTGGGCGCCGGCTGGAACGTGATGCTGGACAGCTGGGCCATCGAGAACCTGCACGAGTACTACTTCCGGACCGGCGACCGGCAGACGCTGCGGGCGCTCTACCCTTACGCGGCCACGGCCCTGACAACCATCGCCGCCAACGCCGGGCCGACCGGGCTGGTGGAGTCCTGCTTCGGCGGCACCGATTACAGCGAGCAGACCAACCGGCCCCGCTTCGAAGACCCGCGCGACAACCGGACCCTTTCCTCGCGCCTGAGCGGCGTCGAGGATATCGGCCTGCTCTTCCACGCCTGCCAGCAGGGGGCCGAACTGGCCGGCGCGCTCAATGATGAAAAACTGCTCAAGACCTGCCTGAACCTCTCCCGTCGCATCGAGGCCGGTTTCATGGGCCACTTCTTCGATGCCGAGGAAGGCTTCTTCATCGACTGCGTCTGGCCCAAGGATAAGCCGGTCAACCGGAACCGGACCTTCCGGCTCACCTCGCTGCTGGCCCTCTCCGGCCACGGCGAACTGCTCTCCCTTGACGAGTGGGACCGGCTGGCCGATTTCATCGTCCGCCGCCTCGGCCACCCGGTCATCGGCCTGCGCGAATGCCCGGCCGACCAGCCGATGCACCCGACCGGCCGCAACCGGAGCGAAAACTGGTTCCAGAACGCCAGCCGGGAGACCTTCCGGCTGGCCCGCCTCTCCGGCAACCAGGAACTCCTCCGGATCCTGCTGGAAAAGGCCGAGTTTTTCTTCGGCGCCGAGCGGGTGCTGCGCGAGAACCTTTACAACAACCAGGCGACCCAGTTCTTCGACGCCTCCAGGCTCTACGTCTCGACTTCCTGGTGGCAGTGCATGACCACCGCCAGCTGGTGGCTGGGCCTGCTGGAAGCGCTGGCCGGCATCCGCCTCACCCAGGGAAACCTCGAGTACCTGCCTGGCGACGGCGGCAGCGACGTCCGGCTGACCAACCTGTTCTACGGAGGCCGGGTCTGGGAAGTGGATGTCCGGGGCCGGGGCCGTTTCGTGGCCGGGCTGGAAATCAACGGCCGCCCCTTCGACGGCACCCAGCAGCTCGAAGCGGCCGACGAACGGCCGGAACAGCGGGTGCGGATCGAGAAGACCAACCGGCCGCCGGTCCACCCGGTTGTCCTGGGCGCCGGCGCGGCCCGGGCCCGCATCACCCGGCTCGAACCGGGTCGCCTGGAGGCCGGCCTGGCGGCGCCGGGTTACTGCCGCCTCTGGTTCTACAGCCCGGAACAGCCGCGGCTGCTGGTTGACGGCCGGCCGATCCGTTTCGCCTGGAGCCCGAAGCGGCACGAGGGTACCGCCGGCTTCCGGGCCGGCGGGGATTCCCGGCTGGAGATCCGCTGCCCGGCCGCCGGACGGCGGCCTTGACAAACGGCGGACCGGGGGGTAAAATACCAGAATAGAAATCAATCGGGTGTAATTTTTGGTTTTTTTGATTTTCAGTTAACGATAACAAAGGAGGCGCCGGCAAGAAAAAATCCCTCGCCATTCCTAACTTTTCACGATGGAGGTCTGGAAATGGAAAAGAGGCACGGTTTCACCCTGATCGAACTGCTGGTGGTCATTGCCATCATCGCCATCCTGGCGGCCATGCTGCTGCCGGCCCTGGAGAAGGCCCGCAACCGGGCCCACAAGGCCAACTGCATGAATAACCTCAAGCAATGCTACCTCGCCCTGATGATGTACGCCTACGAGTACGACGAGTGGTTCCCCTACCACGGACCCTGGGAGAACGGCCAGCCGGCCCTCTTTACGCCCACCACCCAGTTCGGAGTGACCAAGGGCTGGTCCACCAACTCCCTGCGCCTGCTCTACCCGGCTTACATCAAGAACTGGAACCTGATGATCTGCCCGGCCTCCGAATACAAGATCCCGGCCAACTTGAGTTCACCCGACCAGATAACGCCGCTGAACATCGCCTATGGCTACGCCAACGGCATCAACCTGAAGTGGGCCCAGCGCTGGAGCCTGCCCATCCACGACTTCGCCCTGATGAGCGACAAGTACGCCCGGATCAACGGCGACGAGTCGACCGCCAACCTGACCGTCTGGAACAATAACCAGGACGAGATACCGGCCGCCAGCCACCTGGTCGGCACCTTCTACACCCAGAAGGGCGGCGGCAATCACCAGGACGGGGCCAACTTCCTGATGCTCGACGGCCACGTCGAGTGGCGGACCGCCGTCAAGGCCAGCGACGGAGTTTTTTATTTCGGAGAGGCGACCGGCTCCGTCTGGTCCGAATCCAGCCGTTACTTCAACCTGCCGGTCAACCAAAAGGCCTACAGCCAGATCTGGCAGGGATTCGGCAAGGCCAGCACCGGCCACATCGCCCTGCGCTGCTGGTAAAAAACGGGAGACGGAGAATGAAACGGTCGGATAAAAAAGAGGGCTTCACCCTGATCGAGCTGCTGGTGGTCATCAGCATCATCGCCATCCTGGCGGCCATGCTGCTGCCGGCACTCTCCAAGGCGCGCGAGAAGGCCCGGCAGGCCAACTGCACCAACAACCTGAAGCAGCTGGGCATCGCCACCCGGATCTACGCGGAAGACTGGGGCGGCTACTACCCTTACAATTACGGCAACGACCCTTACTTCAAGACGGTGCTCCTGCCTTACCTGAACAACAAAACCAAGCTGACCTACTGCCCGAAGACCAACGTCCCGGACCAGTACAAGTACGGACCGAACATGATCCTGGCCCTCGGTCCCGGAAGCCGTACCGTCAAAAAGATCAGCAACGAGGAGAGCCCGTCCGAAAGGATTTACCTGGCCGAGACGACCAGCACCTACGTCGGATCCAACAACCAGCCCAACAACAAGGTCGATTACCGGCACAACGGCATGGCCAACTTCCTCTTCATGGACGGGCACGTGGAAGCGGCCGGACCCGACAAGTACGGCTACCTCTGCGGTCCGGCCTACGCCGGGATACCGCCCCACTGGTGAGAGCAGGGCGGCGCGGAGTATAGAGAACAGCCGGCGGCGGGAGAAGAACCGCCGCCGGCTGTCTTCCCAAAACATTCCAAACTGAACCGGCCGCCAACCCTTCTATCGATGTCCCAGACCGGACTTCCCCCAAAACCACTCGGACCTGACGACGGCCTTTACGGCCGGTCATCAAATACTACCGGAGGGAAAAGTTATGAGGAGATTCTTCAAGACTCTCTTCATCCTTTCAATGGCCGGCCGGCTGGCGGTCTCAAACGCCTTCGGCCAGCAGCCGCCCCGGGTAATCTTCCACGCGCCCTTTGAGGGCAACACCACCGGGTACTCGGAAAACTTCGCCTTCCCTGAAACCTTCCTGGGCCCCTTCCGTCCCTGGGGACTCGGCTTCGGCAAGGGACTGGTCGGTCAGGCCGTCCAGCTCAAGCCGGCCGCCTTCGACCAGGGTCTGCGCTACCCGATCAACCGGCTCTTTGATCCGAACCGGGGCACGCTTTCCCTCTGGCTCAAACTCGCCGCCGACTCCAACTCGCTGGTGATGCCGGGAGACAAAAAAAACTCCATCGCCCTGGCCGGCCTTGCGGACAAGCGGATCCGGGACCGGCTCCAGGACCGGCAATGGCACCATTTCGTCTACACCTGGGACCTGGCCGGCCGCAGCCGGAAGCAGTACCTGGACGGCAAACTCCTGGCCGCCGGGAACTACCCGGCCCCATTCCAGGCCAACATGATCTCCTTCATGGCCGGCTACACGAACCTGCCCACCGCTTACGGCAAGGAGGAGTTGACCGGCGACTACCCGGCCGACAACTGGCTGGACGAACTGCTCCTGCTGGACCAGCCTTTGGACGAGGCGGCGGTCGCCGCGGCCCACGAGGCCTACCGAAAGGGCACCCAGCCCTTCGCGCCCCGGCCGGCCGGCCGGCAACCCTTCCTGCCGCTGGACCTCACGGCCGCTCCGGCCGGTCGGCCGTCCCGACCCGTAGGGGTGAACTGGGAACTGGGGGATCCCGCCTTTCAAAACGACCGGCGGACCCAATACCGGCTGGGCGGCTACTGGCGCTTCCAGCCGGCCGAGTTCGGCCAGGCCGCGCCGCTGGAGGACAACTGGCTTTACCTGCCGGTGCCGGGCCGCTGGCTGCCCAAGCCGGCCCGGCCGCTGCTGCTGGACCAGAATTTCAAGCCGGCCGTCAATTACAAGGACCGGGAGCTGACCGAATACGCCGGCTTCTTCCTGGAACGCGAGTTCACGCCGCCGGCCGAATGGCAGGGAAAGCAGGTCCGCCTCCGGGTGGCCGGGTCGCACATCAACTCCGAATCGGACTTCACCGACGTCTACCTCAACGGCCGCCGGCTGGGCACGGTTCTCTTCCAGTGGCATCTTTTCCCGGGCGACCGCTGGTTCGACCTGACCGATTTCATCCAGCCGGGACGGACCAACCGGATCACCCTGCTCCAGGGCCTGCGGCGGCCGAAGGTCTCGGACGCCGCCCTGCTGGCCGAACCCCGGCTGGAAGTGCTGGAAACGAACCTGGTCAGCCTCGACCAACTTGAACTGGTAACCATACCCAGGGTAAGCGAAGGAAGCCTGCGGGTCAGGATTCCGGCCGTCAACCGCGGCGGCCGCGGCCTCGACCTGAAGGTGAAGGCCCTGATCTACGACCGGGAAGGTAAGACCGCGGTCACCGAACTGGGGCCGGCGCCGCTGGCGCTGGCCAAAGGCTTCAGCGGCGAAGCGGAAATGGAATTCCCGGTCCGGGATCTGAAGACCTGGACGCCGGAGAGCCCGAACCTCTACCAGCTGGTCCTGGAAGTCAGCCAGGCGGGCAAGGTGATCGACCGCCTCCCGCCGGTCCGCTTCGGTTACCGGGAAATCCGGGTGGAGAAGGGCGAGATCCTGCTCAACGGCATTCCCCTGATGGTCAGCGGGAAATCGCACGGCGGCCTGCCCTTCCGCAAGAGCGAAATCGAGATCATGAAGGCCACCGGCCAGAACGCCGACCGGACCATGCCCGACGACATCTTCCGGATGGTGCGGCTGGGGCCGGACGCCATCGAGACCCTGAGCGTGGCCGACGAGGAGGGCTGGCTGGCCCTGATCCACGTCGAGGGCCTTTCCAAGGGATACCCGGACGACTGGAACTACTGCCGGACCTGGATGGAGATGTACCCGAAGCTGGTCGCCAATCACCCCTCGGCGGTCATCTGGCAGATCTGGAGCGGCGGCTACCAGCCCGGCCCGCACGGCCACCCGATGAGCATCGGCGCCCTGGTGCCGGAGGAAATCGTCAAGAACGAGTGGCACTACCGCCGGAACCGGTTTCTGAAGGAGTTCGACCCGGAAAGACGTCCCTTCTACTACTACACCGGCGGCACCGGCGCCGAGATCCGGGCGATCATGATGTCGCTGGGCTACGGCACGCCCATCCAGGAGATGGAGGAGTGGCTGTCTTACTGGGCGGCCCACCAGACCGATCCCTTCCTGCCGGTGGAGCAGCAGATCTTCAGCCGGCCCGACTACTTCTGGCAGCGCGGCAGCAAGGAATCGATCGTCCTCGAATACTACGCCAAGTTCTTCGGCGAGGCGGCCTACCGCAAGGCGACCGCCGAGCTGGTCAACCGCTGGCAGGACAACAAGGGCAACCAGTGGGCGACCCCGGAGTACTGGACCGACTTCTACAACCTGGCCTACACCCGGGCGATCCGCTCCTGGCGCACCTACGGACTCAGCGGCTGCCTCTTCCACGTCTCCTTCTTCTTCCCGGCCCTCTACGAAAAGGGGCGCCTGGGCGGCCGGCTCACCTCCTTCGGGGAGACTATCAGCCGGGTAAACGCGCCGGTGCTCTTCTACCTGGCCGGGCCGCCGGAGGATTTCGTGGGCAAGGACCACAACTACTTCGGCGGCGAGAAGGCGCGCAAGAGCGGCGTGCTCATCAACCAGACCTTCCACCCGCTGGCCGGCCGGATGAGCTGGCGGCTGGAGACGGCCGACGGCCGGGAGCTGACGGCCGGTTCGGCCCCGGTAACGGTCGAGCCGGGCCGCCGCCTTTTTCAGCCGATGGAGTTCGAGCTGCCGGCGGTCCGGGAGAAGACACGGCTGCGGATCACGGCCCGTTTCGAGGAGACCGGCAGCGACACGGTCCGGTCCGACAGTTTCCGG
>Ga0116144_10002864_pt1 | contig 17938 bp, 14 predicted proteins | sample AD_UKC035_MetaG_FD_89746 | JGI IMG/M metagenome (GOLD analysis project Ga0116144, IMG submission 89746) | Active sludge microbial communities of municipal wastewater-treating anaerobic digesters from USA - AD_UKC035_MetaG | ecosystem: Engineered > Bioreactor > Anaerobic > Digestate | place: USA...
CATCGAGGCCGCGGGCCGGCTCGACGCCGCGGCCAAGGCGCTGCCCGACGGCGACGCGGCCTGGGCGGCGCTCGGGGCCGCCCTCGACCACACGGCCCGAGCCCACGTGCACTACCTGCGCAAGGAACACCAGTTGTTCCCTTTCCTGGAGCGCCACAACATCACCGGACCCACCCAAGTCATGTGGGCCGTGCATGACGACATCCGCGCCCAGCTCAAAGCGCTCCGGGAAGCGGCGGCCGCCCGCGACGCCGCGATGGTGCAGGCGGCTGTCCCACGGCTGGCGCGGGCGGTGGTTGAGATGACCGTCAAGGAAGAAAAAATTCTCCTGCCCATGGCCATGACGTTCCTGTCCGACCAGGAGTGGGCGGAGATCCGGCGGGGCGAAGGCGAAATCGGCTATGTCCTGAACGAGTCGCCGGTTCCGTGGCCCACGGGCGCGCCCGTCAGGGAGCCGGGTGACGGTCCGACGGCGGGGGAGATCCCTCTGAACACCGGCGCCCTGACGCTCGCCCAGCTGGACGGCATGCTCACCGTGCTGCCCATCGACATCTCGTTCGTGGACGCCAACGACGAGGTGCGCTACTATTCCGGCGGCCCCCACCGCGTCTTTCCGCGCAGCCCCGGCGTGATCGGCCGGAAGGTCCAAAACTGCCACCCCCCCAAGAGCATCGACACGGTCAACCGCATCCTCGACGCGTTCAAGGCCGGCACGCAGAGCACCGCCGAGTTCTGGATCACCATGCAGGGCCGCTTCCTGCACATCCGCTACTACGCGGTGCGGGACACCGGCGGACGCTACATGGGCACCGTCGAATTCATGCAGGACGTCACGGAAATCCGGGCGCTGGAGGGGGAGCGCCGGCTGCTGGAGTGGGAGAAAGCCTGATCCCCTCCGAACCCGATCAATGATACAATCCGCTCGACTGCGCCGGCCGGAAGCGCCGGCTGCCTGATCGGGCGGTATTGGAATGCACGCACTCATGGTCCACAACGGGTTGCGAGGGACGGTGACCGCGCGGTGCTTGGTCGCCGCCGTCCTCTGGCTTGCCGCACTGGCGGTCCCGGTCGCTTGGCTCCGGTCGCAGGATCCGGGCGCGCCCCGTGCCGTGGATGCGCGCGTGGTGACCACAGCCGGACCGCTGATGATCGGGACGCCGTTTGCCGTGGAGATCCGGTTCCAGGCGCCGCCGGCCGGCCGATGGGTACTCCCCGAATGCCCCCAGCGTTACGGCGACTTCACGTTGCGGGCCGTTCGCGTGGAACCATCCGGCCGGGCGGGCTATGACGTGATCCGGTTGGAGCTTCAAGCGTTCCGAACCGGGCGGATTCCGCTGCCGGCCGTGCCGGTCGTCTGGCGCAGCCCGTTAGGCGCCGACATTCCGTTGACGTACCCACCCGGCGAGATCACCGTGGCAGGATTGCTGCGGGGGGCGGGGCCCTTCGCCCCCCAGCCGCCCCGGGGTGGCCTGGCGGCGTCCGCCGTCGGCTTCCCCGTCTGGTTGTGGATCCTGGGCGGGGTGGTCCTGGCCGCCGCTGCCGCGGCGAGCTGGTGGCTCTGGCGGCGAAGCCGACCGCCTGCGCCGGATCTCGCCTCTCCGCGGGAAGTTAATCTGGCTTACTTCCGGGAGCGTTTGAATCGGGTGTGGGGCCAGCGCGCCGCCGCCCGTTCCCCCCAGGAGCTGTCGGGCCGGCTGGTGGATGTCTTTCGGGACTTCCTGGCGTGGCGGTTCCGCACCGACCTGCACGCCCTGACCACAACCGAGCTCTGCCTGCGGCTTGCCGGTCCGGAGGCGGCTGGACCGGAAGGCATCGAGCCGATCCGGACCGTGCTGGCCGCCGCCGACGAGTCGCGTTTTTCCTTCACCGCCGCCGACGCCGACGCCCTCGTGGCCGCGTTTGTCGAAATCATGGAGCGACTGGGATCGCGTGATGCCCAACCTGCCGTCGACACTCAAGTTCGCTCAGCCTGAGGGGTGGCTCTGGGCCCTCGCGGCGCTGGCCGTGCTGGTGGTGGTGCGCCTGCTGGTCTTCCGCCGGCGCCGCCCCGGCATCTATTTCCCAGGCGCGGAGTGGCTGGCGGCGCACACCGGCCCGGCCCGCCTGCTGCCCCACCTGGCCAGCGGCCTGATCGCGCTGGCTGCGCTGGCGTTGCTCCTGGCCCTCGGCCGGCCCTACACGGAGACGTTCCGTGAGGAGACGGCCGCCGAAGGCGTGGATATCGTCCTTGTGCTGGACATCTCCACCTCCATGTCCGCGGAGGATTTCGATCCGGACAACCGCCTGCTTTCGGCCAAGGCGGTCATTCGGGATTTCATCCGCCGCCGACCCCACGACCGGCTGGCCCTCATCACGTTCGCCGCGGACGCTTACGTGGTCTGTCCCCTGACCGCCGACCATTACTCCCTGGAGGCCCTGTTGGATTCGGTGGAGCTGATCCCCTTCGACGCCGACGGCACCGCCATCGGCATGGCGTTGGCCTCGGCGGTCAACCGGCTGCGAGACTCTCCGGCGCGGAGCCGCCTGGCTGTCCTCCTCACTGATGGCGCCAACAACCGCGGCGAGGTATCCCCGCTCCAGGCGGCGGAGTTCTGCAAGCGGTTCAACGTCCGCGTGTACACGGCCGGGATCGGCACGGGCGCCGAAACCCGCGTGATGGCGCGCGCCCCCGACGGCTCGCCCACCTGGATCCGGACGCGGGTGGACTTCGATCCCCAGGTGCTCACCGAGATCGCCCGCGCCACCGGCGGTCAGCCCTTCCTCGCATCCGACACGGCCGGCCTGGATCAGGTCTACCGCGAGATCGACCGGATGGAGAAGACCGTGCTCGAAAAGCGGCGCATTCCCGACCGCCGCGAACTGCTGCCGCTCTGCCTGTGGTTTGCCCTGGGCTGCGTACTGGCGGCCGCGGCCGTGTACAGCCTGGCGCCCGCCTGCATCTGATGCGCCGGCGGCGGCGACAGGGTGCAATTACCATAATAGTTAAATATTCTTCCAGGATTACACGACCTGCATTATAATTTCTTCTTGCCATCTCGCACGGAGGAGTGACCCATGGCCGATACACCCAAGCGGACGACTTCCGGAATCGACATTCAGGAGACGTATCGCCCGAACGATCTGGCCGGCTTCGACTACGCGGCGCAGCTCAACGACTCGGGCAGCTACCCCTACACCCGCGGGATCTACCCCGGAATGTACCGGCAGCGTCTCTGGACCATGCGCCAGTACGCCGGTTACGCCACCGCCGAGGAGAGCAACAAGCGGTACCGCTACCTCCTGGAGCAGGGTCAGACGGGTCTCAGTGTCGCGTTCGACCTGCCCACCCAGATCGGCCTGGACTCCGACCACGCACTGGCCGAGGGCGAAGTGGGCAAGGTGGGCGTCGCCATCGACTCGGTGGAGGACATGGCCTCGCTGTTCCACGAGATCCCCCTGGACAAGGTGTCCACTTCCATGACCATCAACGCCACCGCCGGCGTGCTCCTGGCCATGTACATCGCCGTGGGCGAGCGGCAGGGCGTCGGCGCTGACAAGCTGTCCGGCACCGTGCAGAACGACATCCTCAAGGAGTACATCGCCCGCGGCACCTACATCTACCCGCCGGGGCCGTCGCTGCGCCTCATCACCGATATCTTCGAGTTCTGCTCCCGGCACGTGCCGAAGTGGAACACCATATCCATCAGCGGGTACCACATCCGCGAAGCCGGCTCCACCGCAGTGCAGGAAGTCGCCTTCACCCTGGCCGACGGGATCGCCTACGTCCAGGCGGCCATCGACAAGGGCCTGGACGTGGACGCGTTCGCGCCGCGGTTGTCGTTCTTCTTCAACGCCCACAACGACCTGTTCGAGGAGGTGGCCAAGTTCCGCGCCGCTCGCCGCCTGTGGGCGCGGATCATGCGCGACCGCTTCAAGGCCAAGGATCCGAAGTCGCTCCTGCTCCGTTTCCACACCCAGACCGCCGGCTCCACTCTCACCGCCCAGCAACCCAATGTGAACGTGGTGCGGGTGACCATCCAGGCCCTGGCCGCCGTGCTCGGCGGCACCCAGTCGCTGCACACCAACTCCATGGACGAGGCGCTGGCGCTGCCCACCGAGGCGTCCGCCCGGCTGGCCCTGCGCTCCCAGCAGGTCATCGGCTACGAGAGCGGCGCCACCAGCACCGCCGACCCCCTCGGTGGTTCCTACTATGTGGAACGGTTGACCAGCGAGATCGAGAACGGGGCCGCCGACTACATCCGCCGGATCGACGACATGGGCGGCGCGCTGCGGGCCATCGAAGCCGGCTTCATCCAGAAAGAGATCCAGGACGCCGCCTATGCCTATCAGAAGGCGGTGGAAGCCGGCCAGCAGGTCATCGTCGGCGTGAACCGCTTCCAGATGCAGGAGGAGGAGCACTTCGACATCCTACGGATCGACCCGGCCATCGAGAAGAACCAGAAACAGCGGCTGGTGGAACTGCGCCGCGGCCGGGACAACAACGCCGTCCGCCTGGCTCGCGAGGCGATCGCCCAGGCCGCCCGCGGTCGCGACAACCTCATGCCCCTGATCCTGGACGCCGTGCGCAAGCAGGCCACCATCGGCGAGATCTCCGACACCCTCCGCGACGTGTTCGGCCTCTACCAGGAAACAGTCATGCTGTGACGCACGGCGGCCCGAACCACGGACCGCCCGCCACCCCATGTATTGCGAACAGCCGGCCTTCGGGCCGGCTGTCCCTTTTCAACCGACCTGATCCCACTCCCGGACGCCTGTCCCACAGCGCGGCTTGCCGGAACATCCGGCCGACTCGCCCGTATGACTCATCATCATTCCAGTCATCGGGGGAGACCATGCATATTGATCCAAATTTCCGTCCGCACATCCGGCGACGGGCGCCGGCGGTCGCGCTGGTGCTGCTGATCGTCGGCCTGGGTGTTTTCGGCACCGGAATCCGGGCCGTCGAGCCCGGGGAGCCTCTGACCATCGGCCGCTACGTCAAGTACTGGTCGAAGGCGCTCGGCGAGGAGCGCACCCTCCTCATCACCACCCCCGCCGGTTATGAGCGCCTCGACCGGCGTCACCCCGTGGTCTACGTCCTTGACGGCGAGGGCAATCACATCCTGGCCGCCGCGGTGACCAACTTTCTGGCCCGAAACAACCAGATGCCCCCGGCCATCGTGGTGAGCATCACCAATACGAGCCGGACCCGCGATTTCACGCCCACCGCGGCGGCGGACCGTCCCGGCTCCGGCGGCGGCGCCAAATTCATGGAATTTTTCAAGACCGAACTGGTCCCGTGGGTAGAGCAGAATTACCGGACGGAGCCGTACCGGATTCTCGTCGGCCACTCGCTGTGCGGCATGTACGCGATCTGGACGATGCTCGCCGAGCCCGACCTGTTCCAGGGCCTGGTCGCCGTCAGCCCCTATGTCATGTGGGATAACGACTATGTGGTGCGCCTGGCGGCAGAGCGGCTGGCCGCCATCCCGGACACGCGCCGCAGTCTCTTCATCACCCTCGGGAACGAACCCGACTACAAGCCCGCCCTGGGCCGGTTCCTGAAACTGATGAAAGAAAAGGCCCCGAAAAACACGGCGTGTCGTTTTGTCCCGCTGGAAAATGAAACTCACGGCAGTGTCCTGCTGGAAAGCATCCACCGCGGGCTGGCGGCCATCTACTCCGGCTGGCAGCCCTCCGGCGACCTCCTAACCCTGGGCCTCAAGGGGCTGGAGGAGCACTACCGTCAGCTCAGCCGGAAATACGGGTACACGATCGAAGTACCCGAGGCCATGCTCAACCAGCTGGGGTATCTGTACCTGCAGCAGCGCAAGGACAGCGACGCGGCTATCACCGTGTTCCGGCGGAACGTGGAGCTGTTCCCCAACTCGGCCAACGTGTACGATTCACTGGGTGAGGCCCTGGAGCAGACAGGGCAGTTGGAAGAGGCAGCCCGGGCTTATCGGGAAGCGGTGAGCCGGGCGGAGAAGAACCCGGACGCCAACCTGAACATCTACCGGCAGAACCTGGCCCGGGCCGAGGCGGCTTGTAAGGAAAAATCCAAAACACCCTGACGAATGCCATGCGGCCGCCTGATGGCGGATCGGAGATCCGTCAGTACGTGGTGCTATGGGAGGTGTCTTCGTCCAGTCCGCCGGGCGTGACCAGGACGAAGGGATCTGCTGAGCCTTCCTTGTACAACACGGTGCGGTTGCGGCCGAGTTCCTTGGCCCGGTACATGCATTCATCGCTCCGGGCGATGAGCTGTTCGGGCGTGGCCATGGCGGCGGACTTCTCGGCGATGCCGATGCTCACCGTGATGCGGATTTCATGACCGTCCTTGCTGGTAAAGGTGTGTGATTCAATGAGCTTGCGCAGCTTCTCCGCCACGTAGATCGCCTGCATGCCGGAGGTCTCCGCCAGGATGATGATGAACTCCTCGCCGCCGTACCGGCAGGCGATATCGGTGGCCCGCAAGTTGGACAGGAGCAACCGTCCCAGTTCCGACAGCACCTCGCTGCCAGTCAGGTGGTCGTACGTGTCGTTGACCAGTTTGAAGTGATCGAGGTCCAGGAAGAGCAGGGTCACAGGTTGCGTCGGCTGCCGTCCCCGGAACAGGAACTCCAGGTGGTTCATCAGATACTTTCGATTGTAGAGACTGGTCAGATCGTCGAAGGTGATGAGGTGGTAGAGCTTTTCGTGGAACTCGCTCTCGTCGGCATCGGCGAGCTCGAACTTCAGCACGGTGCTGCCCACCCGGATCTTGTCGCCGTTGACCAGCCGCCGCTTCTGGATCCGGTCGCCGTTGACCGACGTGCCGTTGGCGCTCTGCAGGTCGATCACCGTGACGTAGGCCGGGGTGGTCTCCAGCAGGCAGTGCTTGCGGCTGACCGTCTTGTCGTTGACGCGGATGCTGGCGGTGGAGCCTCGGCCCAGCGACATGGCCGCCGCGGTCAACTTGAAAATCTGGCCCGTGTCGTTGCCGTCAATCACGATCAGGGCGGGGATCTTCTGACCCGCCCGGAGTTTGGCCTCCAGCTCCTCGGTCCGGAGGATCTGGGTGGTCTCATCCAGCGGTCCTGTGGCTTCCTTGCCCTTGTTCATAATCCTCAGGTAAAAGCAGCCACATTATAGTGAATCCGGAGGACCGGCACAAGCTCCAAACCGATGGAACAGTTTCGGGAAATAATAGCGACTGTTCCGCTGCGAGGAACAGTTTCACTTTGACTGGGTGAAGCGCCAGACCTATAATCACCGCCGTCGCCGGAGAGCCGGCGGCGCATTTTCACTTCGCATGGAGCGTCCGTTATGAAAACCAAAACCGCTAAAGAAAAATCCGCTGCCGCCCGCCAGACCCTGTGCGGCGCTGAAATCACACCTCTGCCACGGGACCTGCCGTACACGACCGTCTCGTTGTGCCCGGAGTGCAGCCGGAAGATCGACGCCCGGCTCTTCGAGGAGAACGGCAAGGTGTACATGGAAAAAACGTGTCCCGACCACGGCTACTGCCGCGATCTGATCTTTTCCGACGTGGATATCTACCGGCAGGCCTTGTCGTGGCACTACGACATCGGTGAGGGTGTCTCCAATCCGGCGGTGGCTAAAGCCGCCTCCTGTCCCGACGATTGCGGCATGTGCGACCTTCATATCAGCCACACCGTCCTGTCCAACGTGGACCTGACCAACCGCTGCAACCTGACCTGTCCCGTCTGCTTCGCCAACGCCAACGTCCAGGACTACATCTACGAGCCCTCGTTCGAGCAGGTCAAGCAGATGCTGCAGACGCTGCGCGACGAGCGCCCGGTGCACGGCCGGGTGGTGCAGTTCTCCGGCGGCGAACCCACCATGCACCCCGACTGGTTCCGGATCCTTACGCTGGCCAACGAGATGAACTTCGCCCATGTCCAGTGCGCCACCAACGGCATCAAGTTCGCCGACCTCGACTTCGCCATGAAGAGCAAGGAAGCCGGCCTGCACACCCTGTATCTCCAGTTCGACGGTCTCGATCCGAAGCTCTACAAGGAGATCCGCGGCTCCGAAAAGCTCCTGGACATCAAGCTCAAGGCCATCGAGAACGTCCGCAAGGCCGGCATGAAGATCGTCTACGTGCCCACCATCGTCGGCGGCGTCAACGACGACCAGGTGGTTCCCATCCTCCAGTTCGCCCTGGACAACATCGACGTCAGCTCCGGCATCAGCTTCCAGCCCGTGGCCCTGACCGGCCGCATCGACGACAAGGAGCGGGAAAAGCTGCGTTTCACCCTCTCCGACCTGGCGCTGCGCATCAATGAGACCGGCTTCACCACCAAGGCGGACTGGTTCCCGCTCTCCTGCACCTCGCCCATCTCCCAGCTCATCTCCGCCATGCGCGGCGACCCTACCTGCCACATCACCTGCCACCCCACCTGCGGCATCGGCACCTACTTCTTCGTGGACCAGAACAAGAAACCCACGCCCATCACCCGCTTCGTCAACGTCAAGGGGCTCCTGGACGACATGCAGAAGCAGGCGAAGAGCATGGAGGCCACCACCTGGTTCCGCGGCGCCTACAAGTTCTTCACCGGCGCCAGCACTCTGGCCAACATGAAGAAGCACTTCATCGCCGACCAGGCGCCCGAGGGGCTGTCCTTCACCCGGTTCCTGCAGACCCTCGAGGGGATGCTGGACAAGAAGGCCGGCCGCGGCGAGCTGGACGGCACCTACACCTACAAGACGCTGCTCGTGGCCGGGATGCACTTCATGGACAGCTACAACTACGACATCGACCGCGTCAAGCGGTGCGTCATCCACTACTCGGCGCCCGACGGCAAGCTTTATCCCTTCTGCGCGTACAACTCCGGCCTCGTCTTCCGCGACAAGGTCGAGAAGGAGTTCTCCGTGCCGAAGAGCGAATACAAGAAGCAGCACGGCGGCTGTTCCGACTGCTGCTGATCCGACCATTGCCCGAAATCCAACGAGTCGCCGCCTGCAGGCGGCGACTCGTCGTTTTTTAGGTCCCGGTGTCTCGCCCTCCTCTCCGACAGGGCGTTCCGCCGGCTCCGCGTCCCCCGACGGAGCCGGCGCGCGCCCACTGCCCGGGCAGGAACAACCGTTGACAACCTTGCGCGTATATTCTACTCTGAGCACAGGAGAACAGCACCCACCTCTACCAGTTCCCGCCCGTGGCTTCACCAGAGTTGCTGTCTCTCGGTATTGCCCCTATCCTCCTCAATCCAAGGAGACACCCGATGCACCCATCAACCTTTCGTCCCTGTTATCCATATCGTTTGGCCCGTTGCGCCATGGCGATCGCCTGCGTGTTGCTGATCGTGGCCACGCCAGGGGAGGCCCTCGCCCAAAGCAGCCCGGCACCTTCCGACACGGCCGCAGAGGAGGCGCCGAAGATACCCGCCGACCAGCTCGATTCCCTGGTGGCGCCGATCGCCCTGTATCCGGATGAAATCCTGGCCCAGGTCCTGGTGGCTTCGACCTACCCGCTGGAGATCATCCAACTCCAGCAGTGGCTGGCGAGGAATCCCGACCTGAAGGACAAAGCCCTCACCGACGCGCTCATGAAGCAGCCGTGGGATCCCAGCATCCAGGCGCTGGCGGCAATGCCCGACGTGGTGAAACGGCTGGCTGACGACATCCAGTGGACCACCGACCTTGGGAACGCGTTCCTGGCCCAGCAGGGCGATGTCATGGACGCCGTGCAGCGCATGCGGAAGAAGGCGAAGGACAACGGGGCGCTCAAGTCGAATGAGCAGATGAAAGTGGAAACCCAGGTGGTCGAGCAAAAGACCGTGATCGTGGTGCAATCCGCGAGCCCGGAAGTGATCTACGTCCCGACATACAGCCCGGTGGTCGTGTACGGCCCCCCGGTGTATCCGTACCCGCCGATCTATTACCCCCCACCCCCGCCTGCTGGCTACTGGGCGACTGCCGCCATCTCGTTCGGAGTGGGCGTCGCCGTCGGGGCGGCCTGGGGCCACTGCGGCTGGGGGTGCGGCTGGGGCCACAACGACATCGACATCAACATCAACAACAACTTCAACCGCAACACCAACATCAACAATATCAGCGGCAATCGAAACATCAGCGGCAATCGGGGCGGCGGCAACACCTGGCAGCACAACCCGCAGCACCGGGGCGGGGCGCCGTATTCCAACAAGGCCACCGCGAACAAGTACGGCGGGTCGGCCCGCGGCGATTCCCTGTCCAGCCGGCAGTCCAGCGCCCGCCAGCAAGTCAGCCGGCAGGGCGGAAACATGCCGAGCGCCAGCAACCGGGCGTCCGGAAGCGGTGCCGGGGGCCGCGGCGGCAGCCCCGGCGTCAGCAATCGGGCGGGCGGCGGTTCGTCCGGCAGTTTCGGCAGCGCCGGCGTCAGCAACCGATCCGGCGGCAGTCGCGACAGCATCGGGAGCCGGGAAGCGTCCCGCGGCAGCAGTTCCAGAGGTTCCAGTGCGTTCGGAGCCGGCGGTTACAGCGGCAGCAGCGCCCGGGCCAGCAGCTCCCGCGGCGCCTCCAGCATGAGCTCCCGGGGCGGCGGCGGAAGAAGTGGCGGGGGCGGCGGAAGAGGACGGAGGTGATCATCATGTCACGACGAACGACCATACCATCCATGTCCACCGCTCAAGATGGAGCCGGCACGCGGTCCGTCCTGATCGGGATTGTTTTTGCCTGCGCGCTGGCGATGGCGTTTGGCCTGTCGGTGTCCGCCGCCGAGCCAAACCCGCCTGCCGCAGCGGTCAAGCAGAAGGTGTTCAATACGCCCAAAGAGGCGGCCGATGCCTTGATCCAGGCGGCGGAGAAATTCGACGTGCCCGCCTTGCTGGAGATCCTCGGCGAGGACAGCCGGGAACTGGTGGTCACCGAAGATGAGGTGCAGGACAAGAACGCCCTCACCGCCTTCGCCACCAAGGCCCGGGAAAAGTGCCTGCTCACCCCGGATCCCAAAAACAAGAAGCGCGTGACCCTCGTGGTCGGAACCGATGACTGGCCCATGCCGATCCCCATCGTCAAGGAGAAGGGGAAGTGGCGTTTCGACACCAAGGCCGGACGGCAGGAGATCCTCTACCGCCGCATCGGCGGAAACGAGCTGGACGCGATCCAGATCTGCCGCGGTTTTGTCGAGACGCAACATGAGTACGCGCTCGAGAAGCACGATGACGCCGAGGTCAACCAATACGCCCAGCGCATCATCAGCACGCCCGGGAAAAAGGACGGCCTGGCCTGGCGCAACGAAGACGGGACCTGGGGCGGCCCGATTGGGGAGAACGTCGCCCGCGCCATCGAGCAGGGTTACTCCGACCGGACCGCGCCGTATCACGGTTACTTTTTCAAGGTCCTGAAAGGACAAGGCCCGGCCGCACCCCTTGGCGAGATGAGCTTTCTCGTCGGAAAAGTGATGATCGGCGGTTTCGCCCTGCTGGCCGCACCGGCCGAGTACGGCGTCACGGGCGTGATGAGCTTCATGGTGAGTCACGACGGCGTGGTCTATCAAAAAGATTTGGGACCGGACTCGCTGAAAGCCTTCCAGGAGATGGAACTGTTCAACCCGGATGAAACCTGGCACCCGGTACTCGACAACTGACGCCACTCCTTCCGAATCTCAATGGCGGGCTTCTGTTCGGGAGCCCGCCATTTTTTCCCACCCGGATGGTATGGATCAGCCCACGGTGTCCCTCACCAGCCTGCATCTGCTATAATGGCGCTCGGTATCGGGATCCGATCGAGAGAGCGGTTATGAGCCTCGGGTTGCCGGAAATTTTGATCATCTTCCTGCTGGCGCTGTTGCTGTTCGGGCCGCGCAAACTGCCCGAGATCGGCCGGACCGTTGGCAAGTTCATGCATGAATTCCGCCGGGCCAGCGACGAGTTGAAGACCACCATCGAACGCGAGGTCAACCTGGAGGCAGGCGATCTGCGGCCTGACCTGGTTAAATTCAAGCAACAGATCGCCGAGGCCCGCAACGAATTGTCCGACATCCGCAGTGCGGTGGATCCGTACACATCCCTGGCGTGCTCCGGAGCCGCCGCTCCGTCCGGACCCGTCGCCCCCGAGGCCGCCGAGCCGGCGACCGCCGAACCCCCCGATGCCCACGATCGCCTGCTGGAAGAAGCCGTCGCGGAGCGTGCCATCGCCGAAACACCGCCGCCCGGACCGGGCGACGATCTGAAGGGTTGACCATGCGCGAACCACCGCCCGCAGCGGGCGCCGCCCGCGGCCCGGAAACCGGCGAATCGCTGAAACCCATGACCCTGCTGGAACACCTCGACGAACTCCGGCGCCGCCTGATGCGCTGCCTGATGGCGATCGCCGTCGGCTTCGCGGTCTCCTACGCCTATCACGAGGAGATCTTCCAGTGGCTGGCCGTGCCGCTGACCCGTTACCTGCCCGAGGGCGGGCGCCTGGTCTACCTGAAGCTCCAGGAACCGTTCATGCTGTTCCTCAAGGTGGCCCTGTTCGCGGGCATCTTCCTCGCCGCACCCTTCCTGCTGTGGCAGCTCTGGCTGTTCATCTCGCCGGGCCTCTACCGACACGAAAAGCGCTACGCCCTGCCGTTCATTGTTTTCGCATCGACCCTCTTCATCGCCGGCTGCGCCTTCGCCTACTTCATCGCCCTGCCGTCGGCCTTCCAGTTCTTCATCGACATGGGCAAGGGCTACACGCCGAACATCGACATCGACTTCTTCTTCGACCTGGTACTGTTCATCATCCTGGGGATGGGCGCGGTCTTTCAGCTCCCCGTCGTGATCGCCTTCCTGTCCATGATGGGCATGGTCACTCCGCGCTTCCTCATCCGGAAATTCCGCCACGCGGTGGTGATCATCTTCATCGTGGCGGCGGTCATCTCGCCCACCACCGACGCCCTCAACCTGGTGATCTTCGCCGGACCGATGCTCGTGCTTTACGTCCTGAGCATCGGCGTGAGCTGGATCTTCATGCGCCGCCGCGCCAAGACCGGCGCCGTCGACGACGCGTCCGCGGCGTGAGCCGGCCCATGGCCCGCCGCCACCGCCGCCGCCCTGCCAATCCCCGCCCGCCGGCCGACGGCCGGCCGACGGACGCCGGACCGGCGCCAGCGATCCGCCTGCTCGCCACCGACCTGGACGGCACGCTCCTGGACCGGCGGTACGCCATCTCCCCGGCCAATTATCAGGCGATCCGCGATCTGCGGGCCGCCGGGATCCAATTGGTGCCCGCCACGGGCCGCCAGTACCGCGTGGGCGCCGGCTACGCCTTCGCCCTGGGACTGGACGGTCTGATGATCTTCCAGAACGGTGCGGTGATCAAGGAACTGGTCAGCCGCCTGCCCCTGCATTTCCAGACGCTGCCGCCGGCGCTCATTCCCGCCGTCGCCGCGGCGGGCCGTGCCGCCGGCTGTTCGCCGGTGCTGTTCGGCGATCCGCACGGCACGGGCCGGCTGTACCTGGAGGAGCGTCCCGTGGGCCAGGAGCGCATGCTCCGGTTCCTGGAGCTGAGCCGGACCGCCGTGACCGTGGTGCGCGATCTCGGTCGGCTCGCCGGGCTGGATGTCCTCCAGGCGATGTTCAGCGGCTCGGTGGCGGACATGCGGCGCCTGGCCGCCCTCATTCGGGACCGCTTCGGCGACGATATCCGGGTGCTGCTCACCGAATACCCCGACCGCGATCTAACACTGCTGGACGTGATGCATCCCGACGTGAGCAAGGGGACCGCCCTGCGGCGGGTGGCCCGGGCGCTGGGCATCCCCATGGAGCAGGTGGCCGCGGCCGGAGACAACTTCAACGATCGCGACATGCTGGCGGTCGCCGCCCTGCCCATGGTCATGGGTAACGCCGACCCCGATCTTCGCGCGGCCTTCCCGGCGGCGGTGCTCCCGGACTGCGAGGCCGACGGGCTGGCCTGGGGCATCTGGCGGCACGTGCTGGACCGCCCCGACCGGATCGCCGAGTGGTTCCCCGAACGTCCCCTACCGGCCTCGTGAGCCGGCGGCCGGACGAGGGATCCGCGGCGTGCTGCAATGATCGGACCGGTGTCAGCCGGTCCCGGAGCCGAAACAATGGGAAAAATTCGGGTGCTGTCGGAACAATTGATCAACCAGATCGCCGCGGGCGAAATCGTGGAGCGGCCGGCGTCCGTCGTCAAAGAACTCGTGGAGAACGCGCTCGACGCCGGCGCCGCCCGGATTGACATCGAGGTGGCGCGGGGCGGACGGGAGCGCATCACCATCCGGGACGACGGCGAGGGGATGAGCCACGAGGACGCCCTGCTCGCCTTCGAGCACCACGCCACGAGCAAGCTGCGCGCGACCGAGGATCTCGAGCGGATCGCCTCGCTGGGTTTCCGCGGCGAAGCGCTGCCGTCGATCGCCGCGGTGTCCCGCCTGGCGCTGCGCACGGCGGAACGGAACGCCGGCGGCGCCGCGGGCGGCACGCTCGTGGAGATCCACGGCGGCGTGATCCGCGACGTCCGGCCCATCGCCTGGGCCGGCGGGACCGAGCTCGTGGTGCGGGACCTGTTTTTCAACGTCCCGGCCCGCAAGAAATTCCTCCGTGCCGAGACCACCGAGTCCGCCCACATCGCCCGCACCGTCACCCATTACGCCCTGGCGTGGCCGGCTGTCCATTTCACCCTGCTCAGCGGCACACGGCGGGTGATCGACGTCCCGCCGGTCCGGTCGTTGGATGAGCGGATACACCAGCTGTTTGGTGATGAGTTCCTCGCGGATATGATTCCGGTGGACGCGCAGGAAGGGGGCGTGCGGCTCTCCGGCTTCATCTCCGGTCCACACCAGCGCCGGGCATCCACCGAGGCGCAGTATTTCTTCGTCAACGGCCGGATGGTCCGCGACCGCCTGCTGGCCACGGCGCTGTCGCAGGTCTACCGCGGGATCATCCCCGGCGGCACCTACCCGGCGGCGATCCTGTTCGTTGAGATTCCCGCCACCGATATCGACGTCAACGTCCATCCAGCCAAAACGGAGATCCGTTTCCGCCAGTCGTGGCAGGTGCAAACGTTCATCCGCCGAACGCTGGAGACGGCCATCCGGGCCCACCGGCCATTCGCCAGCCTGGCTGATTGGGCGGCGCCGGCGGAGCCGGCCGACACTCCGGCCGGCGACACCCCGACCGGGGAAACGGGCTCGGCCGCCGACGCCGTCCGGCAACGGGTCCATGAAGCGCTGGCGGATTTTTCAGCCCGGCCGGCGCCGCCGATGGAGCGGCGTTTCACGTTCACCCACGGCTCGACCGGCGCGCCGGACGCCACCACCGCGTCACCGGCCGACCGCCGCCCCGAGACCATGGCGCCGCCGGTGCCCGGTGCCGCGGCGACGGAAACCGGCAGGTGGCGGGTGCTGGGCCAGTGGCGGGAGAGCTTCATTGTGGCGGTCAGTCCCGATGAACTGCTGGTGGTTGACCAGCATGTGGCCCACGAGCGCGTGCTGTACGAGGCGTTCCGGCGCCAGCTCGGTGAGCGGGCGGTGCCCCGGCAACGCCTGCTGGTGCCGGAGACGCTGGAGCTGTCCCCGGCCCATCGAGAGGAATTGGACCGCGTGGCCGACCAGTTCGCGGCGGCGGGATTCGAGATCGAACCGTTCGGCAGCGGCGGCACCGTGGTGATCAAAGCGGTGCCGGCCATGGCCAGCCGGGTCGAGGTGGAGCTGCTCGTGCGCGACATCCTCGATCGGCTCGGCGATGCCGGCGCGTCGTTCTCCATCGACGAAGTCCAGCGGCGGGTGGCCGCGGCTCTGGCGTGCCACGCGGCGGTCAAGATCCACACCCCCCTCGAGCCGGAGGTGATGCAGAGCCTGGTGGACCGCCTGCTGGCCGCCGAGGAACCCACCACTTGTCCCCACGGCCGGCCGGTGGTGCTGCGCTTGCACATTCGGGACGTGGAAAAGGGGTTCAAGCGGGCCTAGGCGGCCCGCCCCGGTTTCAGTCGCTGTTCAGGATGAGCGGCAAGCCGTTCTTGCCGGAACCGATCACCACCACCTTGCTGTTGGCCGACTGGGCCAGCTTCTCGGTGGCCTCGATCCCCTTCCACTGGAGCAGCTGCTCGCTGATCCCCTTGGAGACGATGTTCTGGAAATCGGAGATGCCCTGCGCCTCGATGCGCTTGCGCTCCGCCTCGAGCTTCTCTTTCTCCAGGACGAACTTCATCCGCTGGCTCTCCTGCTCGGCGCGCAGCTTCTCCTCGATGGCCTGGGTGAGCCCGGGCGGCAGGCCCACCCGGCGCAGCGGCGCCGACTCGATGACGACACCGCGGGGTCCCACGCTGCGGCTGATTTCTTCAGCGATGAGCCGCGACAGGGTTTCGCGCTCGGACGTGTACAGCGCCCGCGCCTCGTACCCGGCGGTCACGCCGCGCGCCACGGAACGCACCTGCGGTTCCAGCAACACCCGAACATAGTCGGGGCCGACCGTCCGGTACACCTCGGGAGCTTTATCCGTATTCAGATGATACAGCACGCTCACCTCCAGCTGGACGGTGAGCCCTTCCTGGGAGGGAACATCCAGGACCTCTTTCATCTCCTGCGTCTTGACGCTGAAGACCAGCACGTTGGCCAGCGGGTTGACCAGGTTGATGCCGGCGCGCAGCGGCGTCGGCGACACGGAGCCGAAGAAGTCCACCACGCCCACGTGGCCGGCGGGCACCACGGTCACGGCCTGGAGCAGCATGAGCAGCACGCCGAGCACCAGTGCCCCGATGGCGGCGAGGCGGGGCACGCCACCCTGGCGGCCCACCACGCGGAGCGCCACGACAGACACGATCGCAATCAACAGACCCAGAAAAAACATGGAGCTATCCTCCTCGATGATGTGTCGATTCCTGTCGGCTCCGGGTCATTGTCCCGTCGAACCGATACCGGTCAATATGACGCGTCGATTCGGCATTTCCCCCCGATCGAACGGCGGCGTCTCCGCGGCGCGACAACCGCGCGCATCCGGTCAGGCCACGATGGAATAGCCGCCGTCCACCACGAGGGTTTGGCCTTGAATCATGTCGGCCAGCGGGGTGCACAGGAAATAGACCACGTTGGCGACATCCTCGGGTGTCGTGAGACGACCGGCCGGCGTACGCCGGCGGGAGTTGTCCAGAATCTCCTCCCGGCGGGGGAAGTGCTTCAGCGCGTCGGTTTCCACCACGCCGGCGGAGACGGCGTTCACATTGATCCCGCGGGGCGCCAGTTCCACGGCCAGGTGGCGGACCAGCGATTCCAGGGCGGCTTTCGATGCCCCCACCGCCGCGTAATCGGGGATGGCGCGCACCGCCCCCAGGCTGCTCACGGCGATCACCCGCCCGCCGCGTTCGCCCATGAGCGGCATGGCGTGCTGGATCAGGCCGAGCAATGCCCCGGCGTTGATGTCCATGGTCCAATGCCAGTGCCGTTCCGTGAGCTCCACCGCCGGTTTAAGAACGCCCGACGCGGCGTTGCTCACCACGATGTCCAAGCGTCCGAATTCCGTGCGGATCTTTTCGAAAATGCACTCCAGCTGGCCGCGATCCGCCACGTTACCCTTGATGGGCACCGCCCGGACGCCGAATTGTTCGATGGCCTGAGCCGTCTCCAGCGCCGGGGTCTGGCTGCGCAGGTAGTTGATGGCCACATGGACGCCCTCCGAGGCCAGCTTCATGGCGATGGCGCGACCGATGCCCCGGGAGGCCCCGGTGATCAGCGCGCATTTGTCTGTCAGGTTCATGACTGCTCCTGTTTTCTGCATGATCCGGTCGTTCCGCCGTCGCTCAGGCCCGGTCGCCGCCGCCCGCCGACGGCAGGCGGCTGCGGGCCGCCTCATATTCCGCCAGGAACCGGCGGATGATTTCGCCGGCGGGCAGGATCTCCCGCACCAGTCCGGCCACCTGTCCGATTTCGAGTTCCCCTTCCTCCAGGTCGCCTTCGGCCATGCCCCGCCGCGCCCGTCCCGTGCCCAGCAGGGCGGCCAGTTCGTCCCGGCCGGCCCCGGCCGCCTCGCGTTCCAGCGCCGTTCGGGCA
>Ga0116144_10002865_pt1 | contig 17938 bp, 9 predicted proteins | sample AD_UKC035_MetaG_FD_89746 | JGI IMG/M metagenome (GOLD analysis project Ga0116144, IMG submission 89746) | Active sludge microbial communities of municipal wastewater-treating anaerobic digesters from USA - AD_UKC035_MetaG | ecosystem: Engineered > Bioreactor > Anaerobic > Digestate | place: USA...
GCCGGACTCGGAGGCAGTCTGATCAACCTTAATTTTATTAAAACCAAAAGCTGGGATGAAATTGTGGCCATGGTCGCCGACAAGGTAAAGACCGCGAAACCGGGGGAATGGATCATCGGAAGGGGATGGCACCAGGAAAAATGGACCCAGCCGCTTTTCGCAAGTGTTCACGGCTATCCGATGCACGACGCACTCTCAGCCGTATCGCCCGAAAATCCGGTCCTCCTGGGGCATGCCAGCGGCCACGGTTCCTTTGCCAATAAAAAGGCCATGGAGCTGGCGGGGATCACCCGGGAAACCCCCAACCCCAGCGGCGGGACCATTGTGCGGGATGCCCAGGGAGATGCCATCGGCATGTTTGAAGAAAGAGCCCAGGGCATAATTTACCAGGCTTACAATACCTACCTCAAGACACAGTCCCCGGAACAACTTGAAAAAATATGGCACGACGGCATTGAACTGGCCCAGGAAGAATGCCTGCGCAAAGGAGTTACCTCGTTTCAGGATGCGGGCAGCAGTTTCCAGGAAATGGAATGGTATAAAGCGCTCGCAGAACAAAACAAGCTCAAAATAAGGCTATGGGCCATGCTCCGGCAAAACAGCAGGGAATTGACCTCTGAGGCACTGCATACCTTTCCCTGGATCGGTCTGGGCAACGATCATTTTACCATGCGGGCGGTGAAGGCCGATGTGGACGGTGCCCTGGGCTCCTATGGGGCCTGGTTGCTTGCGCCTTATTCTGACCGTTCAGACCATTTTTACGGGCAGAATACCACCGAAGTCAGCGAGGTCGATGCGGTAGCCCGGATTTGTATTGAACATGGACTTCAGCTTTGTGTACACGCCATCGGGGACAGGGCCAACCGCGAAGTACTGGACCTGATGGAAAGACATTTCGAAGCGCATCCTGAAAATAAAGACCTGAGGTGGCGGATCGAACACGCCCAGCATCTGGATACGGCCGACATACCCAGGTTTGCTGAACTCGGGGTCATCGCTTCCATGCAGGGTATCCATTGCACCAGCGATGCCCCTTTTGTGGTAAAACGCCTGGGTGAATTCCGGGCCCGGACAGGGGCTTATGCCTGGAAAAGCCTCCTGCGGACCGGTGCGGTAGTCAGCAATGGGACCGATACGCCGGTCGAGGATGTGGATCCGCTCGCTTCCTTTTACGCTTCGGTGACCCGGACGCGTGCGGACAATGGCATGAGGTTTTTCTCCGAGCAAAAAATGGACCGTGAAGAAGCCCTTCATTCCTATACTCTCGCTGCGGCTTATGCCGCTTTTGAGGACCATACCAAAGGATCGCTGAGCCCCGGCAAATGGGCCGATTTTATTCTTCTGTCGGAGGACCTGGTTCGCTGCCCGGATGAAGCCATCCTGAAAACGGAAGTCCTCAAAACCTGGGTGGGTGGCAAATTATTATACTCAAAGGAATAAGAACATGTACCGTTGGATCTCTCTGGCCTGCCTGATCTGCACGGCCAACCCAATCGGGGCGCAGTCTTTGCTCCGGTTTAATGAAAATTCCTTTTACAAACCCCCGGAGAACCCGATCCTCCGGGCGGATTCCAATTTTGTATTTATGGATCCGGTCAAACAGCGCATGGTTCGATGGCAGCAGGCCGATGTATTCAACCCCGCGGCCATCGTCCGGGACGGCAAGGTTTATCTGCTGTACCGCTGTGAAGACAATCCGGTGGCCCACCTGGGCGGCCGGACCTCCAGGTTAGGACTGGCTGAAAGCACAGATGGCATTCATTTTACCAAATATCCCCAACCGGTGCTTTATCCCACGGACGATCCTTTCCGCGAATACGATGATCCGGGCGGCTGTGAGGATCCCCGGCTGGTACAAACCGAGGACGGCCTTTACGTAGTGGCTTATACTTCCTGGAATCAAAAGATCGCCAGGTTATCCATCGCTTTTTCCAGGGATTTGATCCATTGGGAGAAAAAGGGGCCGGCTTTTGCAAAAGCGTATAACGGCCAATTTCTCAATGCATGGAGTAAATCAGGATCCATGATTACCCGGATAAAACAAGGAAAACAGGTATTGGCGAAGATCAACGGCAAATACTGGATGTATTGGGGGGAACACCTGATCAATCTGGCCTGGTCTGAAAATTTACAGGATTGGTATCCAACCCTGGATGAAGGGGGTAAACTGAAAGCCGTCATTGAGCCCAGGAAGAATTTTTTTGACAGCCATCTTACCGAGTGCGGGCCTCCGGCGATCATGACTTCCAAGGGCATTACCCTCTTGTACAATGGCAAAAACCTGTCCGGGGAGGATGCGGATCCCTCTCTGCCGGGCAATACCTATTCTGTGGGACAAGTGATCTTCGACCCGGTCCGTCCTGATCTGATCTTGTACCGGTCGGCATCCCCTTTTCTCCAGCCTTCGCTCCCGCATGAAAAAACGGGGCAATATCAGGCAGGCACCACCTTTGCCGAAGGTTTGGTCTATTTTAAGAAAAAATGGTTCCTGTATTACGGTACGGCGGACTCTTATGTGGGTCTGGCCATTGCAAAAAAGAAATCGGTTCGGTAAGGGACCGGCTAGGGCTTACCCGTTTGATATCAGGACTCTTCGCCCTCACCGACCGGTTCGTCCCCCGTCCCGATACGGCTGTTGTTGAATCCTTCGTCGTCGTTAAATTCCACGGTGATCGGTTTTTCGTTGCGAAGCATGTCCAGGATATGGTCAAATTGCCATTGGTAATAATAAAAGGCATAACGCTTTTCTTCAAACCGCTGGGCTGGGTGGAGTTCGGCCTGGGGGTCGGTTTCGAACCAGACACTGCATTTTTCACCGGCGGCCCCCTTAATGATCAGATTGGTTTTTGACCCGTTTTTCCGGGAAGACCAGTGATAGAATACATAGGAATGGGCGATAAATGATTCACGCATGTGGAGAAGATTAATTGGACTAAAATTAAGGAAAAGTCAGGAAGAAATCAGGGTTCCTGGAGGGAGGGTTCATTGTAGACAGGGCCTCTCGGCCTCCGGAAAATAGTGAAAACCTTCCTTCAACTCAACCGATTAAGTTCTATTTTTGCAGGTCATGTCAGGAAAAAAGAGCCGGGATACGGCCGAAGAAGAGTACATAGAGGTGACCGGGGCGCGGGTCCACAACCTGAAAAACATCGACCTCCGGATTCCCAGAAATCAGTTGGTAGTCATTACGGGTCTCAGCGGGAGCGGAAAATCCTCCCTCGCATTCGATACGATCTACGCGGAAGGCCAAAGAAGGTATATGGAGACCTTTTCTTCCTATGCCCGGCAATTTATTGGCAATATGGAAAGGCCGGATGTGGAGCTGATCACCGGCCTGAGCCCGGTCATATCTATTGAACAAAAGACCAGCGGTTGGAATCCCCGGTCGACCGTAGGCACAATCACTGAAGTTTACGATTTGTTCCGACTCCTGTTTGCACGGATCGGAGAGGCTTACAGCTATGTCAGCGGGAAAAGGATGGTCAAATACAGCGAGGCCCAGGTCATCGACCATGTCCTGAATTCCTACCAGGATAAAAAAATCGTCCTCCTTGCACCGGTCATCCGGGGCAGAAAGGGCCATTACCGGGAAATCTTCGAGCAGGCACGAAAACAGGGCTATAGCAAGGTGAGGGTGGATGGACAGGTGACGGACCTGAGACCGGGCATGCAGGTCGACCGGTACAAGGTCCATGATATTGAGATCGTGATCGACCGCATCCAGGTGCAGCATGCCCGCCGGGACCGGATTGCATCCTCGGTCCAATTGGCTATGAAAATGGGCAATGGCCTCCTGATGGTGGAAGACGAAGAGGGCCAGGTGGTGCCATACAGCCAGAATCTTATGGACCCTGAAAACGGGATCTCCTACGAAGATCCCTCCCCCAATACCTTTTCCTTCAACTCCCCTTATGGAGCCTGCCCAAACTGCGATGGTCTGGGTAAGATGCACCAAGTGGACATGGAAAAAGTCATCCCCGATCCTAAGAAAAGCATCAATGAGACCGGCATAGCCCCTTTGGGCGAAGTCAGGGAAAATATGACCTTTCAGCAGCTCCGGGCGATCTCCAAACAATACGGGTTCACTTTCAGCACCCCGATTGAGAAAATTCCCAAAAGAGCCCTGGAGATCATCCTCCACGGGGGCGAGGAAGGATTTGAAGTGAAGCCCAACTATTCGCAAAACGAATTTGTGTACAACCTGGCCCGGGAAGGCCTGGTCAATATGCTGGTCCGCTGGCACCGGGACAGCACCAGTGAAAAAATCAGGCAGTGGGCCGAGGATTTTATGACCATCAGCCTTTGTCCCGAATGCCAGGGGGCCAGGCTGAAAAAAGAGGCGCTGCATTTCAAGGTAGCCGGCCTCAATATTTCTGAACTGGCCGACATGGACCTGTCCGATTTGTCCCGGTGGCTCGATGCAGCGGAACCAAAACTAAATCCCAGGCAACAACAGATCGGACTGGATGTGATCAAGGAGATCCGGCTGCGGCTCCGGTTTTTGCTGCACGTGGGTCTTGATTACCTGAGTATGAACCGGCCGGCTAACTCCCTCTCCGGCGGGGAATCCCAACGTACCCGCCTGGCCACCCAGATCGGTTCCCAACTCACTGGGGTTACCTATATCCTGGACGAGCCCAGCATCGGCCTGCATGCCAGGGACAATCAAAGACTGATCCAGGCCTTGCGAGAACTCAGGGACATCGGCAATTCCCTGCTGGTGGTGGAACACGACAAAGAAATCATGCTGGCTTCAGATTACCTGATGGACCTGGGGCCTGGTGCGGGCTCACATGGCGGACGGCTCGTGGCCAGCGGCATTCCCCGGGAATTTATTGAACAGGACTCGCTCACAGCCGATTATCTCAGTGACCGGAAACAAATTGCAGTACCGGGAAAACGCCGGAAAGGGAATGGCCAGTTTCTGAAGCTGTTCGGGGCCCGGGGGCACAATCTTCAGAAAGTGGACCTGAAAATTCCCCTGGGAACCTTTATTTGCGTAACGGGGGTCAGCGGGAGCGGCAAAAGCAGCCTGATCAACGAAACCCTTTATCCGGTCCTTAGGAAACATTTTTATGGAAGTGTGCAAAAACCCTTGCCGTTCGACCGCATCGAAGGGATTGACCTTTTGGACAAGGTCATTGAGATCGACCAGTCCCCCATTGGCCGCACCCCGCGCTCCAACCCGGCCACCTATACCGGGGTGTTTACCGATATCCGCAATATATTCACCGGGCTCCCTGAGGCAAAAATCAGGGGCTATAAGGCCGGCCGGTTTTCTTTTAATGTCAAGGGAGGCCGTTGCGAAACCTGCGAAGGTGGTGGGATGCGGGTGATCGAGATGAATTTCCTACCGGATGTCCAGGTTGAATGTGAGACCTGTCAGGGTCGCAGGTACAACCGGGAAACCCTGGAAATCCTCTATAAAGGCAAGAATATCAGCCAGGTACTCGATATGCGGGTGGAGGACGCGATGCATTTTTTTGAAAATGTACCCAATATCCACCGTAAAATGAAGACCCTTTTTGAGGTGGGCCTGGGTTATATCTCCCTGGGCCAGCAGGCGACCACGCTTTCAGGGGGGGAGGCCCAGAGGGTCAAATTGTCGGAAGAATTGTCCAAACGGGACAGCGGCAACACCCTGTATATCCTGGATGAGCCGACCACAGGTTTACACTTTGCTGATATTCAACATCTTCTGGATATTTTAAACCGCCTGGTCGACCGCGGCAATACCGTAGTGGTCATCGAGCACAACCTGGACGTGATCAAGGTGGCAGACCATATTATCGATATGGGGCCTGAAGGGGGTAAATATGGGGGTAAAGTGGTGGCTACCGGGACCCCGGAGGCAGTAGTAAGGTCAAAAGACAGCCTCACCGCGAAATATTTAATGGGACAACTATGAAAGGCCAGGCATTTATTGTCAGGTCATGATTCCCTGTATGGCACGCGAAGGATGTTCTTGGTTTCGGCGGAAAAAATAAGCTGATATTCAGTAAGTTGCATAAAAAAATAAAGCCCGATTCCTTTGAATCGGGCTTTTATCAAATTACCCTTTACACTAAATACGTATTAATATTCAAGCCTTTATACTCATCCGGGTCTTTCTCAACTCCGGAATCACCTCATTATCAAAATTTCAAGCAGGCTCGTAATGTTTTATCATTCGTCTCATATGGTTGTAAAAAGTTGATTTATAATTAATTAAATACTTTTTACACCACAACCCCCTATTTAGGAAGCCTTGTAAATCCTTGGATCAATTAATTCTAGAATCCATCTATTTCAGTGGTAATTCCCAAAGCGCAGAGTAACCAATCAATAAAATTTTTCATTTCGATTCAATTTTGAATCAAAATTATAGCTGCCCTGGAAGCCAACGAATATCATAAACCTTTGTTTATGGACGGAGTGATTTACAAAAAATATATGAGTTTAAATAATATATAGTTGATATTCAATACTATAACCTTATTTATGTGTCTTATATTAATTATTCCTCACATCTATATAAAAGCTTTTGTCAAAGCTAAATTGACTTGAGGAGGATCATTGTATCAATATTTCATTCATGAAGACGTAAAAAAAATACTTTTTTTTAAATAAAAAAAATTCAAACTATTGATATTTAGATAATTATAACTATTATTGATTGAATAAATTATTATGATAAACGAAATAAAATCCCTGGTGGACTTTGTCAATAAATGCAAGGTCCAGCACCTGGAGATCTTCACCCGGGAAGATTTTGGTAAAAAGAAGACCAAAATGGGGGAAATGTTTGAACTGATCCGGGACCTGGACCTGAAGACGGAGGACGATTTGAAGACGGCCTTGTATGGCGACAAGATCCTGGCTTATGGTTTTGATAAGATCTATTCGAGGTTCCAGGAAAAGCTGTCGAATACCCTCTTTTTTATAGATACCCGGACCTCCCTGTTCAGCGAAAGGGCCATCGCCTATTACAATTGTTCACGAAGGGCCTATATCACCCGGATCCTGCTTGAGCGCGGATATCACAAGTTCTCCATTTCCCTCGTGGAAAAGACCCTTCCGGTCAGCCTCAAATTTGAGTTTACCGACCTCTCGGTTCATTTCCTGAAACTGTTGATCCGCCATTACAGTACGCGGACCATAGATTTAAAAAAGTTTGAGAAATATAAAACCAGGTATCTGCCGGCCGTCCAAACCCTCCATACGGAAAACCGATTGGAAATCATGGTAGCAAATATTGCCTATGAAAGCAATGCCGCGCATGTTGCCCGGCACAGCCTCATCCCTGAGGATGCGCTTCTTGATTCGGTGGAGACATCAGAAAGCCTTCTGAAAGGGGAGGCTTCCATTGATTCCATCATGGCCGCTTCAAAAATCCTGCAGTATTATTTTAAACAGAATAAAAATTACGGCGAATACAAAAAGATCACGGCCGAGGCCCTTAAAAAGATCAGCGCCAAACCTTTCAGGTCTGTCATTACGATCGAATCCCTGATTCACGCCCAACTGATTATGACCCTGGTCACCAGGGATGTCCCATCTGCAGAGGCCATCCGCTCAGAGTATTTCAACAGAATCAATACGGGCAATTTCAACTGGTATGTCATACACTATTATTATGCCTTAACGTTAATGCATGGCAAGGCCTACCAGAAAGCTTATGAGGTGATCCAGTTCATTTTAAATTATAAGACTTTCGGCAAACAACCCCCCGTGATCAGGGAAAATTTTTACGTCCTGCAGGCTTATACGGAATTCCTGCTCAAGATCGGGCGGATCCTACCGGTCGAAGAGGCGCTGGATTTCAGGCTGAACAAATTCCTGAACCAGGTGCCCGAATACTCCAAGGATAAACAGGGAGTCAATATTTCGATCATCCTCATCCAGGTCCTTTATTTTCTGGCCGACCGAAAATACACCCGGATCATCGACCGGATGGAGTCCCTGAACTTGTATGCCTACCGGCACCTGAAGCGGGATGAAAGTTTCCGGTCCCAATCCTTTATCCGCATGCTCGGTGAAATGGTCAGGGCGGATTTCAGGAAAAAAGGCACCCTCTTCCGCACGGAGAAGCTCAGCCAAAACTTAAAAAATACCGCCATCGATGCCTTCCCGGATGCGGCGGAGACTGAAATCATTCCTTACGAGGATTTATGGGCATTGATCCTGGATCAATTGGAATAAAAAAAGCTGGACTTAAGGTTCTGAACTATTGGCTTATAAGATGGGATCCAATAGAAGTATTTGAGGCCGACTGGTGACATTTCATTCCATTCAACTTACCGCTAAGAGGAAATGGGTATCTTTATAAAGCACAATAGAAGTATTGGCCTTTAATTTTCAACAAAAGTTGATTTTTATTGCAAACCGGAAGCCGGGAAAACTTTCATTTCGATTCAATTTTTATCCATAGTGAAACACTATGACTCCCGGCTTCGGTTTTATAAAAAATAGGACAGAATTACCTGTTATTATGAATTGGTAATTCCTTAATGGTGTTTTGTAATGTTGTATTTTGATTTGAAGGTATGGAATGTATAGCTATCACCAGAATCGGACCTGTGTAAGAGATTGACCAGTGAAATTTAACAAGTTTCTATTTTAGACTGGAAAGGCGAAACTGTGATTAAAATGTGTACTTAAATTAGGAGGCCTTCTGGAAACTTAGCAATGAGCTTCAGTGAAGCAAAAATGTTTCAGAGAGTTACCATTTTTTTTCTGTTTTCCCCTGGAATTTTTGTTGATATTCTCATCAAAGGGTTGAGCATATCACTTCTGTTTATCCTGCCGGATTTCTTCCGCAATTGAGCGGCCAACGCGGAATAACCCAACTTCATCAGAATCTGGATCTGGCTATCCGGACTGATAAGTCCTCTTGGGATATTTAACTCTGCCCGGAGCAGTTTCCTCTGTAAGGTCCTTAGGCTAAGTCCAAGTAAATCTGCCAGTTGACTTTTTGTTATCGGTTCATGTTTCATAGAGGGACTTTTTTAATTAGAAGGCAAGATCGAACAACAAAAAGTCAATTATTGTTTCTTATTTTGGACTTGTGTGACATGGGAAATATAATAAAATCCTTTCTATATATGTGTAACAAATTAGAAATCAATTAAATAGATATTTAAATGAATGATAGTAATTGCTGGAACAATGTCGAATATTGAGTTTGATGAAATACGGGAGTTGGCAAAACTAATAAAGCAGGCCAATGTGAATAGTCTGGAGTTATTTTCTGCTGCTGATTTCAATGATAACTCTAATTTAATGACTAAATTCTTTCATGGAATTTGTAGAAATGACATTGCAGAATTAAGTGATCTTAAAAAATTCATTTACAAAACTTCGAATGTTTCCCAAAGTACTTTTAGAAGACTATTTTTTAGATTTCGAGAGAAATTATTAAATACGCTATTTTTCATTAATACTAACTCAAGTAAATTCACAATTAGAGCGATATCTTATTATGAATGTGCAAAAAGGTTTTTTATTTCACGAATGATTTCCGAAAGAGGGTTTAGATATGCAGCATTGTCAATTGCTGATGATTCCTTGAAAATAGCTATTAAATTTGAATTTTCAGAATTAGCTCTTAACCTGAGTAAATTTATTATCACACTATCTGGCGCTATGAACTATAGAGCTCACCTAATTAGTTATTATAAAGATATTTATTACGAGGCAAAAAATATGTATTTGAACGAACTTAAATTTTCAGAACATAGCCGAGATGTGACTGCATATCTTAATTCAAGTCATAAACGAAGTAATAATCCTATGCAATCAAATCATTTTGAAAATTTGATCCATGAAGCATGGGAATGCATGAAAGCTGCACCTTCTATAGAATTAATTAGTTCATGTTGCGTGCTAATATTGAATTATAATAAATATAATGGAAAATTTAATGAATTTAAAAATAACACGTTATTATTTATTGACGAACTTTTTAAAAAACCTTTTTTGTCAGTTTTTGTATTAGAGTATTTGGTTAATGAATTTTTAAAAGTTGTATTAATTACTAAGGATCTATCGACATGTATTCTTATTAAAAGAAAATATTTCAATTATTTTAATGAAATATCATTTAATTGGTTTGTTATACGATTTGGCTATATTCAAGCATTGTTGCATTGTCATGAATATTTCTCAAGTTACCAAGAAATTAATATGGTGTTTAATATTAAATCATTTAATAAACAGCCTCCTATTATTAAACAAAATTCCTTAGTAGGATATGCTTATATTTATTTCCTCTATAAAATCGGAAAAATAAAAGGAGTAACCCCTGACCGGGAATTCCGGATCAATAAATTTCTAAATGAGGTACCCGAATATTCAAAAGACAAGCAAGGGGTAAATATCCCGATCATCCTCATCCAGATCCTGTTTTTCCTGGCCGATCATAAACATCATCTGATCATCGACCGGATGGACTCCTTAAAACTTTATGCCTATCGATACCTCAAAAAGGATGAGAACTTCAGGTCCCAATGTTTTATACGCATGCTTGGAGAAATGGTCCGGGCCGGCTTTAAACGCCAGGGCACCCTATTCCGCACCAAAGCCTTAACAGACAAATTAAAACTGGTGCCTATCGACACCTACCCAGCCACCGCTGAAAATGAGATCATTCCCTACGAAGATTTATGGGAAATGGTGGTGGGATTGCTTAAATAAACCGGGCCACAGACGGGGTGCATGCGTTCAACACACTGATCTCCGAATTTTCTACCTTTGCCCCTCCTAACCAAAACAATATCCGTCTATGTCAGACCTCAAAAAGGATGCCCTCCAATACCATCAGCAGGGCAGGCCCGGGAAAATCGAAGTCATTCCTTCAAAACCCCATTCGACCCAGAGGGACCTGAGCCTGGCTTATTCTCCCGGAGTGGCCGAACCCTGCCTGGCCATTAAAGAAAATCCTGAGGACGTTTATAAATATACCGCCAAGGGAAACCTGGTCGCCGTGATCTCCAACGGCACAGCCGTGCTCGGCCTTGGCAACATTGGGGCCGAAGCAGGCAAGCCGGTGATGGAAGGCAAGGGCCTGCTTTTTAAAATTTACGCCGACATCGATGTCTTTGATATTGAGATCAATGAAACGGATCCCGACAAATTGGTCGACACGGTGAAAGCGATCGCACCCACCTTCGGGGGGATCAACCTGGAAGACATCAAAGCGCCGGAATGTTTTTATATCGAAGACCGGCTGAAGAAAGAATTGGATATCCCCCTTATGCACGACGACCAGCATGGGACAGCCATCATCTCCTCGGCGGCCCTGCTCAACGCCCTCCAGGTGGTGGACAAAAAAATCGAAGAGGTCCGGATCGTGGTGAGCGGATCCGGCGCCTCCGCCATCTCCTGCACCCGCCTATATATCAAGCTGGGAGCCCGGCTCGAAAACATCGTGATGCTGGACAGTACCGGGGTGCTCAACCGCAAAAGAACCGACCTCAATAAACAAAAACAGGAGTTTGTCACCGACCGGGACATCGATACCCTCGCGGAAGCCCTGACGGATGCCGACGTTTTCCTGGGCCTGAGCGTGGCCGGGGTCCTGAAAAAAGAGATGCTGCTGTCCATGGCCAAGGACCCCATCGTATTTGCCCTGGCAAACCCGGACCCGGAAATCACCTACGAAGACGCAACCAGTACCCGGGATGACGTGATCATGGCCACCGGGAGGTCGGACTATCCCAACCAGGTCAATAACGTCCTCGGTTTTCCCTATATTTTCCGGGGAGCGCTCGACGTCCGGGCTACCGTCATCAACGACGAAATGAAACTGGCCGCGGCCCTGGCCCTGGCCAACCTGGCCAAACTCCCGGTACCCGAAGAAGTGAATTCCGCCTATGGGGGATCCAACCTTCATTTCGGCCCTGAATACATCATCCCCAAGCCGGTCGACCCCAGGCTGATCACCACGGTGGCGATCGCCGTGGCCAAAACCGCCATTGCGACCGGAGTGGCCCGCAAAACCATCGAGGATTGGGAAGCTTACGGAGAAGAGCTCACCAAGAGACTGGGCCTTTACAAACCCCTCATCCGCCAGATCCGGTCGAAAGCCAGGTCCAATCCCAAAAGGGTGGTCTTTGCCGAGGCCGAATCCTACAAGATCCTGAAAGCCGCCGAGATCTGTATAGAAGAAAAACTGGCCAAACCCATCCTCCTGGGCAATGAAGAAAACATTAAAAAGAAAATTGAGGAGTTTGACCTCTCCCTGGAAAATGCGGTGATCATAGATCCCCGCTCGGAAAACCAGCAGGAGAGAAGGGCCCGGTTTGCCAACACCTATTTTAACAAACGCAACCGGAAGGGGGTCACCCTCCGGTCCGCGCAAAACACCATGTTTGAATGGAATTATTTCGGGCTCAGCCTGATTGAACACGGGGAGGCGGATGCCATGGTCAGCGGGCTTACGGCCAATTACCCGGAATTCATGCGGCCGGCCCTCCGGCTGTTTGGCCAGGCCCAAAACGTGCATATCGTGGCGGGCATGGATATCCTCATGACCAAAAGAGGTCCGCTATTTTTTGCGGACACCATGGTCAACCTCGATCCCGATGCACGGACCATTGTAAACATCACCCTGCAAACTGCCGACATGGTGCGCCGGTTTAATATCGTGCCCAAGATCGCCCTGCTCTCCTACAGCAATTTTGGTTCGGTGAAAGGCGTCGTGCCCACAAAGATGAGGGAAGCCGTGTCCATCCTGCACCGGGATTATCCCGATCTGCTGGTGGACGGGGATATCCAGGGCAATTTTGCCATAAACAGCGAAATGGTCCGGGAGACCTTCCCCTTTTCAAAACTGGTGGATGGTCCGGCCAATACCCTGATTTTCCCCAACCTGGCCTCCGCCCATATCGCATTTAAATTGTTAAAGGAAGGGGGGAATCTCGATTCCATCGGCCCGGTGCTCACGGGTTTGAAAAAATCGGTGCATGTCCTGTCCCTGGGCAGTACGGTGACCGAGATCGTCAATATGGTCTCCATCGCCGTGGCCGACGCCCAGGACAAAGCCTGACCGCATCTGGGCCGGACTGCGTATTTTTACCAGTAAAAAGCAGGTGGCCGGTAATCAGTTCGGAGAAATATTCAGGATCAGCACTTTTGGCGAATCCCACGGGAAGGCGGTCGGCGTCATCATCGACGGATGTCCGGCCGGTTTGCTGATCCAGTCGGATTTTATACAAAAAGAAATGGACCGCCGGAGGCCGGGGCAGTCCGCCATCGTCACCCAACGCAAGGAAGCCGACGAAATTGAAATTCTGTCGGGGGTTTTTGAAAACCGTACCACCGGCGCCCCCATCAGCATGATGCTCCGCAATGTGGACCAGCATTCCGCGGACTATGATCATATCAAAGACAAATTCCGTCCGTCCCATGCTGATTTTACCTATCAGAACAAATGGGGCCTTCGCGACCACCGGGGCGGGGGTCGTTCCTCCGCCCGCGAGACCGCCGCCAGGGTTGCCGCGGGGGCGGTTGCCAAATTGTTTTTACACCAGCTTGATATTCATATCCATGGATTCGTCAGCCAGGTGGGCCCTATCCGTTATGAACCGGATCTGGACCGTTTCGATCCCGCAGAGGTGGAAGCCAATCCTGTTCGTTGTCCCGACCCGGAGACTGCAGAGAAGATGATCGAGCTGATCCGGGAGGTGCGCAAGGATGGGGATACGATCGGCGGGGTAGTGACCTGCCTGGTCAGGGGCTGCCCGCCGGGCCTGGGCGAGCCAGCCTTCGACAAATTGCATGCCTGCCTGGGCCATGCCATGCTCAGCATCAATGCCTGCAAAGGTTTTGAAATCGGGTCCGGGTTTGGAGGGGTAAGCATGCGGGGCTCCCGGCATAACGATGTTTTTTATAAGGAAGGGGATGACATCCGCACCCGGAGCAACCATTCCGGGGGAGTCCAGGGCGGCATATCCAACGGCATGGATATCTATTTCCGGGTTGCTTTCAAACCCGTGGCCACCATCGTCCCGGCACAGGAATCCGTTGATCTCGAAGGAAATTCCGTCACCGTCACCGGCAAGGGCAGGCACGATCCCTGCGTGGTCCCCCGAGCCGTGCCGATTGTGGAAGCCATGACGGCCCTGGTACTGGCCGACCACGTGCTGAGACATCGGGCATCCAGAATTTAATTAAGAATTAAAAAATTAAGAATTAAGGGCAGGGATCTGCTTTAATTTATTAATTCTTAATTCCTTAATTATTTCTGATAGGCCCAGGTCAAAAGGATCGCTCCCCAGGTATATCCTCCCCCGAAGGCGGTAAGCACGAGTTTATCCCCTTCTTTTAATTGGGGTTCGTATTCCCAAAGGCAGAGGGGAATGGTGGCGGCAGTAGTGTTGCCGTACTTCTGGATATTGATCATGACTTTTTCCAGGGGGTAGTCCAGCATTTCGGCCACTGATTTGATGATCCGGTAATTGGCCTGATGGGGTACGATCCAGTCAATATCTGCGGATTGATAGCCCGCCCGGCTGATCACTTCTTTGACGGCTTCAGCCATCCCTTTCACTGCAGCCTTAAACACCACCCGCCCGTCCTGCCAGACAAAATGTTCGCGGTGGGCAACCGTTTCCTCTGAAGGCGGACGCAGGGATCCTCCGGATTTGATGCGAAGCATGTCTTTTCCGGAAGCATCTCCGTATAGGGCGATTTGTTCCAGTCCAAATTCATTGATGGACGGCTCCAGCAAGACGGCGCCGGCGGCATCCCCAAAAAGGATGCAGGTGGACCGGTCGGTATAGTCGGTGATGGAGGACATTTTATCGCTGCCCACCACGATCACTTTCCGGTGGGTACCGGATTTGATAAACTGGGCGCCGGTCGCGAGGGCAAATAAAAATCCGGAACAGGCCGCATTGAGGTCAAAACCATAAGCCCGGCTCAGTCCGCTGAGTTTGCAGATCTGGTTGGCTGTGTCGGGCACCTGGTAATCCCCGGTGACGGTGGCGCAAATCAGCAATTCCACGTCTTCCGGATCCGTGCCCGTTTTTTGGAGAAGGCCCTTGACGGCTTCCGCTCCCATGAAGGCGCTTGCCTTGTCCGGATCTTTGAGGATATGCCTTTCTTTGATGCCGACCCGTTCCATGATCCAGGCGTCGTTGGTATTTACCATCTTTTCAAGGTCCTTATTGGTCAGCACGTCTTCAGGCACAAAGGCATGCACGCCGGTGATGGCCACCGTAATGTCTCCACTCATGGCGCAAATGTATAAAATATTCGGATTCAGGGGGCCCACCCCGGGAATCATATAAAATATTTTTATCACTCATAGTAGTATAAAAATCAAGGAAATACAGTTTTATTAAATATCGTATAACTAAATCTGGTATGAGAATTGCTTTTATAATAAGCGTTGCAAAGTGCTATTCAATAATAAAAAATTCAGGAGGTAACTATGAAAGCGACAAAAAGCCTGTTTATCCTGCTGGCCGGCCTGGCCTTCACACTTCCCGCCCAAGCGGAAGACTCGGTGGTCTTTTATAAGGGCACGGTTGAAGGAGCCCGGGAGAAAGCCCGTAAAGAATCAAAATACTATTTCATTGAGTTTTATGCCAAATGGTGTGAACCCTGCAAATGGATGGACGAATACACCTATAAAAATGAGGAATTGTCCGATTATGTTTCCCAGCACTACGTCCCGGTAAAAGTCGATGTGGAAAACCTGGACGGCTATGTCTGGAAACAAAAATTCAAAGTCCAGTATCTGCCTACCATCATCGTACTGAACTCCAACGGCACGATGCTGGGTAAATATGAAAAAAGCCTCACGGCTCCTGACCTGATCAGAATATTAAAGAATCACCGATCCTTGCCTGGGGAGGCTGGTCCAGCCCAACTGTCCAATGAAACAGATGGGGTTGTAGCTGTGCCTGTCAAAACCAACCAGGAGAATGCCGCTTATCCCGCCTTCATCGAGGTGAACCGGGAGCCCGGCCTTCCCAAGGCAAATGAGGTGAACAATCCCGCAAAAAAAGCGGCGGTAAAACCCGCCACAAACCCGCCATCAGCAAACCCCGCAAGAGCGGCCTCCAATCCTGCTACCGTTGCCAGACGGCCGGTTACAAGCCCGGCCTCCAAAGCGGGCACCGGCGAGGAATACCGCATCCAGGTGGGCGTTTACTCCGATGCCACCAATGTCTTCAACCAGGTCAATCAACTGAAAAAAACCTTTTCCCAGGTAGTCCAGGTCTTTAATTCAAAAAACAAGGAAACCAACTCCGTTTCTTACCGCATTACACTGGGCAAATTCGATTCCCGGGAAGAAGCCGCCCAATTTGCCCAAACCCTGAAGGCAAAAGGGATTACGGGGGTGATCAAACATATCCGGGAACTGGAGCAGAAGTAGTGAATGGTGGATAGTGAATGGTGGATGGTGGTTGGTGGCAGCCAACTTGCTACCTTACTAACTTGCAAACTAACTAACTAGCAAACTAACTAACTAACTACATTAATCTTCTGTGAATCAATACTAATCCCGCATTTCAGACCGTTCATTCGATAATTGTGTTAAAATTGAACCGGATGATGGGCCTTGCTTAAATTTGCAGCTCGAATCCCATAAGCCGATTCAATAATTTATAATCCGATGAATTTCACCAGAAAAGCGCAGTTAGCAATCGTTTTTTTATTTGGCATTTTAAGTACACAGGCTCAACGGCCAGAGGTGGTTTTCATCGAGGGCAATGCCCGTCTTTCAAATCAAAGGAGGGCTTTGGGTTGTCCCGGCGCAGAAGCCGGAACCATTACCATCACTCCGAACGCAAACAACAAATCCAGCAATATCCAATACCTGTGCTATGGCGACCGGTTGAATATTGTACACAACCGGAACGCGGTATTCCAGGACCCGAAACCATTGACTACCCCGGGTACAGGATATGTTTTTTATAATTGCAGACCTACTGTGGATGGTCCTACCCTCACCGCGGTCAACCAGGACCCCTGTGTAAACCGGACCTCACCCATTATTGTCAACGGATTCCCGGTTCACCAATTGCAGGGATTGTGGCTGGCTAAAGGCAACAATGGAATCGGTGATATTGAATTCAATAACGATGGTTTTCTGCAAAACGCCTACAACGGCGGCAAACCGGTTCAATTCTGGTTCGCCCCGATCACCCTCGATCAGTTCAGCACCCAGTCCGGAGTACCCCAATTTGAAACGGATGCCAACAACATTCCCGGGCCCTGTATCGACGTAAACATTGACGCGGCCTTTTCGGTGGTCTACCTTAATGAAGTCCTGGTATCGGACATCACCGGGGTCAACGGGGGCCCGGGCAATTACACCGGCACCCTGACCATCACCGGCGGTTTGCCCGAATTTGATCCCAACGCGAATTATCCGACCGTTCACATCGAAAATACCCAGGACCCCAATATCCTGGGTATGCTTACCAATGGTCCTGCGACCCATGGCAAACCAATGACCTTTTCCGTTCCCCAACCCGGCAGGTATTTTATCACGGTAGAAGACGGCAATGGTTGTCCCACGGAGCGATATACCGTAAATATCCCGGCAGATGACGGCCTTTTAAAACTTATGTGTCAGGGTGGTCCTATCGGCCAGGAAATCTGCATTCCTATTAATATTTCGAAAATGCCGGAGCTTGCAGCCGGCCAGTTTACCCTGCTGTTTAATCCGCAGGCCTTCGATTTTGTTGGGGCCCGCAACCTCAATCCTACCCTGAATACCTCCCCGGAAAATGTGATTGTCGACAACCAGAAGGTTGCAGGGATATTAAAATTTCTCTGGTTCGACCTGAACCTGGCAGCCCATGATTTTAGTATGGAAACCCGGTTGGTGGAGTTTTGTTTCCGGCCCAAAGGACCTCCGGGCAATTACGATTTCAGGATCACAGGATCGCCCGTAGCCCTTGAATTTGCCGATATCGGAGGCAATCCATACCCTCTCAAC
>Ga0116144_10002866_pt1 | contig 17930 bp, 16 predicted proteins | sample AD_UKC035_MetaG_FD_89746 | JGI IMG/M metagenome (GOLD analysis project Ga0116144, IMG submission 89746) | Active sludge microbial communities of municipal wastewater-treating anaerobic digesters from USA - AD_UKC035_MetaG | ecosystem: Engineered > Bioreactor > Anaerobic > Digestate | place: USA...
CCACGTTTTTTCATCGTGGCCATAAGCCGTATAAAAAACTCTTCCCTTACCAAATTCTTTTACCCATGTCCACGGTTCGTGATGATCGCCCTCTACACGCTCCATCAATACATGAATATCGCTTGCCAGTTTTGCATGCACATAGGTTTCATCCCAGGTAGAAAAAGGTTTTAATCCTTGTGTAATAGCATGGGCAGGCTGAATAATTTGGGTAGTGAAGGTATCGGTCTTGTGTGTTGCGAACTGCCCGCCAACCAAGTCAACATATTTTTGAGAATTACGAAAACACCAGCTGGCACAATGCACAGGAATAAAACCTTTTCCCTTCTCAACAAATGAAAGCAACGCAGTTTCCTGCGATGCGGTAATGCTGTCGTGGTTGGCATAGATCATCAACGCATCGTACTTATCCAGGTTTTCAGTATTCAAATCATCCGGATTGCTGGTATAGGTAAAACTGATGCCATCCAGCGAAAGCTGAGATGCAAGTAAAGGAAGCACCTGTGCCGAGTTGTGATGCTCGCTGTTGTGCCCCAGAAACAGGACTTCAATTTTACCGGAATCGTTGCGAATGCTTTTGGGTGACTGATTGCAGGAAGCAAAGACAGCAAGCAGAATAATGAGCAGGAGTGGTAAGCGCATGGTGTAGGATTTGATCACCTAAAATTCCATCAACTAATCTGCAAACGTTTGCTTTTTTTTAACCAATATTGACTTTATTTTGATATGAATACAGGCCAATAGCCCAGAAGTTGAGCAAATAAATACCAGTATATGAAGGCAGCGCTCCAAAAATCGCCCATATCGGAAAACCGCGCTTTTGAAGTTAGGCATTTGTTGGCTCCATACTTTGATCCTAACTGGCACTTTCACCCGGAATATCAGCTCTTCCTGGTTTTGAATGGAACCGGCACCCGGTTTATTGGCGATCATGTAGCACCATTTAAAAAAGGCGATCTTGTTTTTACCGGTCCAAACCTGCCACACCTCTGGCAGAGTGATCATGAATATTTTGCGGATAACTCCACGTTGATGACGGAAGGAATTGTGATTTATTTTCCTGAAAATTTTTTAGGTAAAGACCTGCTGCAAAAGAAGGAGATGTATAAACTGAACCAATTGTTTCAGTTAGCCCAGCGCGGTATGGAATTATCAGGCGAAACGCACCAACGGGTAGTTAACCTGATGCACCAGGTATTGCAGGCAACAGATTTCGATCAGGTACTTACCTTGTTAAATTTATTGAACGTGGTTGCCAACTCAACCGACTACAAATTATTGGCTACCGAAGGTTACTCTAACTCCATGAAAGAAAAGGAAACCGACCGCATGAACCGGGTGTATGCCTACGTAACAAAAAACTTTCGTGAAAAAATTACCCTTGAAGAGGTGGCCGGTATTGCCAGCATGAGCCCCAGTGCCTTCAGCCGGTATTTTAGAATCCATGCCAACAAAACCTTTTCCGATTTTTTAACGGAAGTACGGGTAGGCCACAGTTGCAAATTGCTCACCAATCAAACGATGAACGTTTCGCAGGTGTGTTACGAGAGTGGATTCAATACGCTGTCTAATTTCAACCGGCAATTCAAAGCGGTTACTCACTATAGTCCGCTGGAGTATAGAAAGAAGTACACCTCCATCATATAGACGGATTACTTTAATGTGAATCGCGTGTAACCTTTGATCCGGATTTGCCCACCAGAAAATCGAGGTCGGCACCTCTATCCGATTGTTGTACATGGTTTACATACAGGTTTACATAACCGCGGGTTGATGCCGGCTCGGGTTTCTGCCAGTTCTTTTTTCGTTTGGCAAGTTCTTCTTCCGGTACATCGAGATGAATGCGCTTAGCGGCCACATCCAGTTCAATCAAATCGCCATTCTGCACCAGTGCAAGATTACCCCCAATGGCCGACTCAGGTGAAACGTGCAACACAACGGTTCCGTAAGCAGTGCCACTCATACGCCCATCCGAAATGCGCACCATATCTGTAACGCCTTTATCCAGAAGTTTTTTTGGAAGAGTCATATTGCCCACTTCGGGCATACCGGGGTAGCCCACCGGCCCCACCATTTTTAAAACCAACACACATGTTTCGTCCACATCCAGGTCCGGATCATCCACCCGGTTGTGGTAGTCTTCAATATTTTCAAATACCACCGCGCGGCCTTTGTGTTTCATTAACGCAGGTGTTGCGGCCGAAGGCTTTATCACCGCACCATTCAAAGCAAGATTACCCTTTAACACCACAATACCCGCTTCTGGTATAATGGGTTTATGGTACGCTGCAATCACTTCCTCGTTATAACAGGTATCGCGCCCCTTTATGTTTTCGCCATGCGTTTTGCCATTTACGGTAATGGCATCCATGTGCAACTGATTTTTCAGTTGGCTGATGATTACCGGCAAACCACCAGCATAGTAAAAATCTTCCATCAAAAATTTTCCGGAAGGCATCAGGTTTAGCAACAATGGAATTTTACTTCCAAGCTTGTCAAAATCTTCCAGTTCTAACGCAACGCCCACGCGGCCCGCAATGGCAGTGAGATGAATAATAAAATTGGAAGAACCTCCTACCGCTGCATTTACTTTAATGGCATTTTCAAAAGCTTTGCGTGTAAGTATTTTTGAAATCTTCAAGTCTTCTTTTACCATTTCCACAATCCTTCTTCCGGAAAGTTGTGCTAACACTTTCTTACGCGAATCAACAGCGGGAATTGCCGCAGCGCCCGGCAACGTCATTCCCAATGATTCAACCATACAGGCCATGGTAGAAGCGGTGCCCATCGTCATGCAATGACCCGGGCTGCGTGACATACAACTTTCGGCATTGGAAAATTCATCGTAGCTGATCTTTCCCGTTTTCAAATCATCAGTAAACTTCCATACCGATGTACCGGAACCTATATCCTTGCCCTGATACTTTCCATTTAGCATCGGGCCACCGGGCACTACCAGGGTGGGTAAATCAACACTGGCTGCACCCATTAAGGTAGAGGGTGTTGTTTTATCGCAACCTGTAAGCAGCACCACGCCATCAATCGGGTTGCCACGAATGGATTCTTCGGCATCCATGCTGGCTAAGTTTCTGAACAACATGGCCGTTGGCTTCAACAAGGTTTCACCCAGCGACATAATGGGGAACTCTAATGGGAATCCACCGGCTTCATACACACCTCTTTTTACCCACTCGGCAATTTCGCGCAGGTGTGCATTGCAGGGCGTAAGTTCAGACCATGTGTTACAAATACCAATTACCGGACGGCCATCAAAAAGATCTTCCGGAAATCCCTGGTTCTTCATCCAGCTTCGGTAGATGAAACCCATTTTGTCTTTCTTACCAAACCATTCGGTACTTCTGTAGGCCATATTATTTTTAAATCTTAGTCTTAAAGCTAAACAAATATGGATTGGTAAGAAACAAAATACATCACCACCAGGGGTGCAGATTCTTAAAGTAAAGGCTTAAAAACGGAAAGCAACCTGTGTGCGAATGCGCTCACACATCCTTTTTAATACCTGGGTGGATTCTTCCATTTTCTCAGTTCATAGTATTTTTCGCGCGGCTCTCCGGTCCAGCCGTTAATGCCCTTGCCCGGCAGCCATACGAGATGAATGTAAAGCACCCCCAGAAGTGTAACTCCTAAAAACGACATTGCCCAAACGCGGCCAGCCGTTGCAGAAATTACCACCGTAATACAAATGAAAAACAATAATTTCAGCACCCTTCGCCACCGGGGCGTGCCAACTTCAAAATGACCCAGAAAGATGCTTCCGAGCGCTGTAATAAAACTCACCAGCGCTACTTCAAACCATAATGTATTTGTGTTTAACATACGAAGGTTACGTTTTGATTTTTATGAAGGAGAAATCTGTTTTAAGTAGTATGATCGATCTGTATCACGATACGGATTTATAGAATTATTGTTCGAAATGAATCAGCCGGTTTTTCCGGGTATGCTCATCTTTTAATAATCCGATCAAAAATACACGCTGTTACCTACTAATACTGCCCGCTTCGCAACAACACCAACGTACAGGCATGCCACGCTTCAGCACCGGTTGCTTCTACCATCTTTTCAAATTCGGGATTTTCGGTGCCCGGATTAAAAATAACACGCTTCGGTTTTAGGCTTAACAGGTACTGGTAATGTTCGGGCTGGTGCTGCGGCCCGATATAAAGGGTTATTGTATCCACATCCTCAATCTTAGGTTGCGATTGAATATGCAGAATTTCTTTTCCGAATACTATGCCAGGCTTAATACCCACCGGTACAATTTCATGTTTGTATTCAGTTAACATTTCGGCTGCCAGGTAGGCATAGCGGCTGGGATTAGTAGTTGCACCAATAATAACTGTCTTCTTCATTTCTTTACATACATTTTAATTACAGCTTCTGCACAACGTTCGCCATCCATAGCCGCTGAAACAATGCCACCGGCATAACCGGCACCTTCTGCACAGGGAAACAATTTTTTTACCTGAATATGTTCCAATGTTTCTTTATCGCGCGGAATGCGCACAGGAGCGGATGTCCGGCTTTCCACGCCTACCACCTGGGCTTCGTTGGTAAGGTAGCCTTTCATTTTTTTTCCGAAGGCTTTAAATCCCTGTTTCAACCCGTCATAAATAAAAGGTGGCAATACTTCTCGCAAATCAATGGAGGCCAACCCCGGTTGATAAGATGTGTTTAACAAGGTTTCGGATACTTTACCATTTGTAAAATCAACTAATTTCTGTGCGGGGGCCGCTTGCGTTCCACCCGCCAGGGCACACGCCTTTTTTTCAACCAACGCCTGAAAGTACATACCTGCCAACGGGCCGTATTTTTCAAAATCTTTAAAGTCGTTTACATCAACAGCCACAACAATACCTGAGTTGGCAAATTCGGAATCTCTTCTTGATGGGCTCATACCATTTACAACTACTTCGCCCGGTGCGGTAGCGGCTGGCACAATAAAACCACCGGGGCACATGCAAAACGAAAACACACCCCTCTCCTTTCCATGTATATGCGCCTGGTGTACCAACGCATACGAGGAGGCCGGAAGATACAAGCCCCGGTCGGTCTTGCAATGGTATTGAACCTGGTCGATCAGCCTTTGCTGATGTTCCACCCGAACGCCCAGCGCAAAGGGTTTGGCTTCTATTACTATCTTTTTGCGATGCAGTAATTCATAAATATCCCGTGCGGAATGACCCGTTGCCAAAATAACACCATAACCTTTTATTTTTTCTCCGGATGCCAATACCACGCCCTGTACTTCATCATCCTGCAAAAGCAAGTCGGTTACTTTTGTATTGAAATGCACCTCGCCCCCATTTTCAATTATTCTTTCGCGCAAAGCGGAAACCAGCCTCGGCAATTTGTTTGTACCAATGTGCGGATGCGCATCAAACAAAATTTCTTCTGACGCACCATGGGTTACCAGGATTTCAAGAATGCGGTTAATATCTCCGCGTTTTTTTGAACGCGTATAAAGTTTACCGTCCGAATAGGTACCAGCACCACCTTCGCCAAAGCAATAATTCGATTCCGGGTTAACCGTTTGGTGTTTATTGATAGCGGCCAGATCGCGCCTGCGGGCCTGTACGTCTTTACCCCGCTCCAACACGATTGGTTTTACCCCGGCTTCGATCAGGCGCAATGCTGCAAACAATCCGGCAGGACCCGCTCCCACAATTATTACGTGGGGTGCATTCGTCACATTTTTGTATTCAATTTTGTTTTTTAATAAACCGGCATCCAGCGTGCCGGCAATTTCAACCTGTACCCGCACTACCACGTTTTTACCACGGGCATCGATGGAGCGCTTGATCGGTATAATTTTTACATCAACCGGCAGTGAAAGTTTTTTATAGAGCGAAGGATAAAAGGCATGTTCGTCAAATGCCTCCTGTGGAGTAAGTAGCAACTCAACAATCTGATTCATACCGGTGGAAAGGAAGTTACCCCTTCAATGTTGCAAAGGTAAACGCCTGGTACCAAATGGTCAATTCTTAATTTTCAATGGCTGTGTTATCTTCTTCCGCCAAATGATTGCGAATAGCCAAACGAAACTCCAACACGAAACGCATGCGAAAACTTATTCTGGTTAACCTCTAAAAAAATATTTTCAAACCGGGGTTCCACATCAAACCCCCGGTATCCCAATCCATAACCGGTAAAGGCGTCTATGGTAAAACCATCATCATTATTCCGTTTCATTAGTCGTATTCCAATCAACACACCATACTCGGCACGTTGTTCCGAAGCACTGGCCGTAAAGGTTGTTCCGGGAATGAGCGGAAAATCTGTATTGGCAAAATATCCCATGTTGGTAAACCGTACTTCGTGAGCAAAGTACCACATGCCGGTTTTCATAGGGTTATAAAACTTTTGCTTCACGGCAATGGTGTATCCCCGATCAAACACTTTGTTTCGGGGCACATTTCTATCGGCTGTAAAAAAAGGATCGCGAATAGCCACAAATTCAAATTCATGACCCAACCGCTCTTCATTGTAAAATTCAACCGCCATAGGCAATTGTCCTACAAACGTAAAGGCCGGATTACCTTGCATTATTACACTTCTGTATTCCGGATAACGCGGATTAAAATAGGTAAAGCCCCTGCGCGATTCTTTCTTGCTTTCTGATGCAACCTTAACACCACCTGCATTTACCAAAATATTGTTTTCATACACGGGCTTGTAATAACCCGATAGCTTACCATCTTCTTCATACAACTCCCACGTGCCCACGCGCAACTCATTTTCGATAGTACCTTTGGTTTGAAGGGAACCCGATGCATAGTATCCCTTATATGTTCCGGTACCTGCCACATACTCGCACTCCCCTTCCAGGTTGCCGTCTTCTGTATAATAACTCCACAAACCGTGGTTCTTCTCATTCTCAATTTTACCTTTCACTTTCAACTTTCCGGATGGATAAAACTCCCGGTATTCTCCACTGCCGGAAACATAATTTACCTCACTGCGCTTTTTACCTCCGGGCGCATACGCATTCCAGTACCCATTTTTCTTACCCCCTTTATATGCACCGGTAGCGCTAACCGTTCCATCTTCAAAGTAATAATTCCAGATACCTGCCGGTTCATCGTTCAGGTAATCTCCTTCTGCCGAAATTTTTCCCGATGCATAATAATGTTTCCAGGTGCCATTACGTTTCCCCTCCACATATTCCCCTTCACTCTCAAGGGTTCCGGCTTCCGTAAAGTAACGCCAATGGCCTACGTGCTTCACGCCCGCTTTAGGGCCCTCGGCCAATACTTTTCCGGAATGATAATACTCGGTGTACCGGCCATGATCATCGATGTATTCAATCTCGCCCCGCAACACCCCATCCTGAAAATAGGTTCGCCACAATCCGGTTCGGTTGTTGTTGGTATAGTTTCCAGCTTCTTTCAAATCGCCACTCTCGTAGTAAATCTTCCATTGGCCTTCGCGCTGGCGGTTGTTAATATTTCCCTCCATGCTTTTCTGGCCATTCTCATAAAAATATTCCCACAATCCGTAATTAGAATTTTGTCTTAAAATGCCCCGCATCTTAATGTGGCCGGTTTCATAATAAAACTCCCACACACCCGATGTTTCGTTGTTTACAAACTGGCCCTTCGACTCGATGTTTCCGTTCAGAAAATAAGAAATGTAGCGCCCATGCAATACGTTTTGAATGGTGTCTTTTACGTAATAGATTTCTTTGGTAACTGTTTTTTCAGCATCGTGATAGGTGTACCGCTTTACCTGGGCGGCAGCCCAAGCCGGCAAAATCAAAAATATCATCACAACACAGCGCATGGCACTCTGAATACTTTTGAATTGTGAGTGGTAAACCAAATTTAACAAATTCCCATCACAGGCTACCGGCAAATGCCTTCAGTACACCCGCCTTGCCCCACTCTTCATTTTCGGAGGCTGCCCATAACTCAGGAAAAAATTGAATGCGTTGAAAACGCGGTGGCAGGTATTTTTGCCAATTGGTTCCACCGGTTGCTTTTATGTTTTCAGGATCGCGTTGTAAGTAACGGCCTGCCGATTTTAAATGAGCCAATGGCCACAATACATTTGCTAATTCATCCAGTTGCCTTAGTATCAACTTCACCGCTTCTGAATCGGGAAAATGCTGCAGGTAAAGTTTGCGCAGATTTTTATTTCTAAAGCGCATTCCGGTTTCATTAAACAGCTTCAGGTATTTTTCTTCGAACTGTTGAAGGGTAAGGGTCTTTTTGCCCGAAGCAAGTTCTGTTGCACCACTACGCCAGTACAGGTGCTCGATTTGTTGTTCCAGGTCGCTGTATTCGTGTAAGGACTCGCGCATTCCCGGGCTCACCAGGTTAATCATATCGGTGCAACAGATTTCAATTAACCGGTACTGGGCCGATTGAAATCCGGATGCCGGCAGCAATGACATTCGAAATTTCAGAAACTGTTCTTTCTCCATGCCATCCACCATTACCGTAAAAGAACTTTCTAATAACTGAAAGTACCGCACCACACGGGTTACCCGCTCTATAAAAAATTTTTCGTCCAGGTTTTTATGGGCTGCAATTTGTTCCAACTCCCACAATGCCAGGTTAAAATACAGTTCCGTAATCTGATGATACCCGATGAAGACCTTCTCATCAGGAAACCGGGTTTTAGGATTTTGTAAACTCAACAATGTATCCAGGTGAATATAATCCCAATAAGTAAGGTAGTCGGCATGCAGCAGCCCGTCCAGATAAGAGGATAAATCCTGGCCCATGACCGCGTACTTTTGTTGCAGTTTTTTGAGAAGCTCGGTCAGACCCGGATCAATTGAAGATTTGTCCATAGGAATTATTAATACTTGCGTAAATTTGGCCATTCACACAGAATAACCAAAACTATGTCAGCAAAAGCTACCGAAACAAAAACGCATAAGAGCACAAAACAAGATGTTTATGAACAACCGGATTTTTATGCGGTTGACGATTTACTGACAGATGAACATAAATTGGTACGAAGTGCCATCCGCGACTTTGTAAAACGCGAAATTTCACCCTACATCGAAGATTGGGCTCAACGCGCCCACTTTCCCTACGAGATCGTAAAAAAGTTTGGCGACATGGGGGCTTTTGGTCCTACTATTCCACAACAATATGGTGGTGGCGGACTGGATTATATTTCGTATGGAATTCTTATGCAGGAAATTGAGCGGGGCGATTCAGGCATGCGCTCTACCGCCTCGGTTCAAGGTTCGCTGGTCATGTATCCTATTTATAAATTCGGTAGCGAAGAGCAACGCAAAAAATATTTACCCAAGCTTGCCAGTGGTGAATGGTTAGGTTGTTTTGGATTAACCGAACCCGATCACGGGTCCAATCCATCGGGTATGGTTACCAACTTCAAAGACATGGGCGATCACTACCTGCTGAATGGTGCCAAGATGTGGATATCCAACGCACCCAAAGCCGATGTGGCCGTGGTGTGGGCCAAGAACGAAGCGGGCCGCATTCACGGATTAATTGTAGAGCGGGGTATGCCAGGCTTCACCACACCCGAAACCCACGGCAAGTGGAGTCTTCGGGCAAGCGCTACCGGAGAGTTGGTTTTTGATAATGTAAAAGTTCCGAAAGAGAATCTGTTACCTGGAAAAAACGGATTGGGTGCCCCCATGATGTGCCTTGATTCTGCACGCTATGGTATTGCCTGGGGTGCGATTGGTGCCGCCATGGATTGCTATGACTCTGCCAGAAGGTATGCGAAAGAGCGCATTCAGTTTGGAAAACCAATCGGTTCATTTCAGCTGGTTCAGAAAAAACTGGCCGAAATGCTTACAGAAATTACAAAAGCACAATTGATTAACTGGCGGCTGGGTGTGTTGATGAACGAAGGAAAAGCAACTACCGCGCAAATCTCCTTAGCCAAGCGCGATAACATTCGGATTGCACTGGAGGTTGCCCGCGAAGCACGCCAGATACATGGAGGAATGGGCATTACCGGTGAGTACCCGATTATGCGCCACATGATGAACCTGGAATCGGTAGTAACGTACGAAGGTACGCACGATATTCACCTGCTGATTTTAGGAAATCATATTACCGGAATACCTGCCTTTAGTTAAGGCATCGCTAACCTGCTACGGTTCAATAAACCCGCTAATGGTAACGCGCTGTACCGGGTTGCGCGGGTCTGTTGAATAAATCGTGATGGATTTATTCTGTGTGCCAGCACGACCCTTCGTATCGAGTACAATTTTTAAGGTAGCCGTTTCCCCCGGCTGCAAGGTTGTTTTATCAAACACAGCTGTTACACAACTGCAATTGGGTTGTATCTCGCGCACAATTAATGGCTGCTTGCCTTTGTTTTGAACGAATGTGGAAAGCTCGCTTTTTGTTCCTGCAGATACTCTTCCAAAATCAAGCGCATAATTTGACGCAATCAATTGAGGTGCTTTTGTAAGCTCGGCTACCGTAAGTGTTGGAAAAAACTCTTCCGCAGTAGCATACACAGAGAGCAACTTTACTGAATCTGGTTCATCGGTAATCAACTCAATCCGATCGGCTATGAAGCCATATCGGTTAAGTTGTTTGGCATCATAGCTTAGCTTCAACTCCGCCACCGCCCCGGCTGGTATGGTAAGGGGGGCGTCTATCTTCATGTATGTTGGTGTAACGGCTCTTTTAATAGTTACCGGCTGGCTGCCTGCGTTCTGAATTTTAAACTCCTGTGTAACGGCCGGCTTATTCACATAAACTTTTCCGATGGAAAGTGAATTACTTTTTAAACGAATATTTCCTAAGGCCACTTTCAAATCTCCGCCATCCGATTTTTTATCAACTACATTTCCTTTAATAGTAAGTACAATGGGGTTTTTATCAATATCGGTGGTGATGGTAAGGGTTTTGTTGAAATAGCCGGGTTTACCTTTGGGATCGAAGCTAACCTTAATAAAACCCGAACCCGAAGCCGGAATTGTTTCTTTCGTCCAGCCCGGTGTGGTACAACCGCACGAAGCCTGCACATTCAAAATCCGCATGGGACGGTTGGCCAGGTTACTAAATGTAAACTCGTAATCCACGGCACCAGCGGCCTCCACCACTTCACCAAAATCGTGTGTCTTCGATTTAAAAAAAACAGGTTCATTTAATTGCGCTGCCACCCAACCCGGCATCAGCAAAAAAAGAAAAGGCACAATGTATTTCATGGCACAAAACTAAATATTGTATAACATCAAAACCTGCTTCGCGCAAATAATTAACAGCAATCCCCTGCAATTCCTAATTCTTGGCTTTATTTGCAATCAATTATGGCACGAATTCTTACAGGCATACAAAGCAGCGGCCGGCCCCACTTAGGTAATTTACTAGGGGCTATTATTCCGGCAATTAAACTATCGCAACAACCCGGCAACGAGTCTTTCTTTTTCATTGCCGACTTGCATTCTTTAACAACCATTAAAGATGCTAAAACCCGAATAGCCAATGTGCAGGCCGTAGCAGCTGCCTGGCTTGCTTTTGGTTTTGATGTGGATAAAAACCTGCTGTATCGGCAAAGCCAGATTGCGGAAGTGTGCGAGCTAACCTGGTACCTCAACTGCTTTACGCCCTTCCCTATGCTTGCCAATGCGCACTCCTTTAAGGATAAGGCCGATCGGTTGGCCGATGTAAATGCCGGGCTTTTTACCTACCCGGTATTAATGACTGCCGACATTATTTTATATAATGCAGATTTCGTTCCGGTTGGTAAAGATCAACGCCAGCATTTGGAAATGGCACGCGATATCGCAAGTGGGTTTAATAACCTATATGGCGAAACCTTTGTGTTGCCCGAAGCCCGCATTGAAGAATCGGTTATGACTATTCCCGGAACCGATGGACAAAAAATGAGCAAGTCTTACAACAACATCATTGATATTTTTCTTCCTGAAAAGGAATTGAAAAAACAAATTATGTCGATTGTAACGGATAGCACCCCAATGGAAGAACCAAAAAATCCGGATACCGACAATGTATTTGCGATTTATAAACTCGTAGCCACACCGTCACAAACCGAAGCGTTGCGACAAAAATACCTGGCCGGTAATTTTGGTTACGGCCATGCCAAACAGGAATTACTTTCGTTGATTCTGGAAAAATATTCGAAGGAACGTGAAGTGTTTAATTACTACATGAACAATCTGCCGGAACTTAACAGAAAGTTGGAGCAGAGCGAAGCGAAAGCCCGCGAAATTGCCCAATCGGTATTAGCCCGGGTAAGGAGCAAACTCGGCTATTAGGCAGAGCACATTTATTTTACAGTCCAAACCACCTGTTGCTGATTTGCACCTACATTTAGAATTACCCGTAATGGATTAGGTACAATTACCAGGCGGGTATCTTTACCCGGAATCGAATCCACCTCTACAAATACACCTTCTTTATTGGTTACAGTATATTCATTTTGACTGGTAATAGAATAGGTTTTGGCTAAATACGCAATGGGATGTAACACATCGGTATCCGGGCAATATTTGTCGTGCACATCTTGCAATACTTCTTCCAGGTATTCGCCAAATTTTACCTGCAACGCATCTTCCAGGTCATGCAACTCTTCTTCCAGGTCGTCATACTTGGGATTGTTGTAGTTAATTTTGGAAAGTGCATTTCTGCGTTTGGCTATTTCCTGTATGGCTTTATCCAGTTCCTTTACATCCATCCGTATCAAAAATTTTGTCAAGATTATGGAAACGGAGCCTAAATTAAAACTGGCCAATTGATTAATTTTGAATATTATCAATAAAAACGTCTATGAATCAGGACTTTCTACCCATCCTTGGTACCGACCATATTGAGTTTTATGTGGGTAATGCCAAGCAAACTGCCTTGTTTTACCAACACTGCATGGGCTTCGAATTAACTGCCTATGCAGGGCCGGAAACAGGTATTCGCGACAGAGCCTCCTATGTACTTACCCAAGGTAAAGTCCGGTTTGTAGTAACTACCAGCCTTCAACCCGATACGCCCATTGCGCAACACGTTGCCAAACATGGAGATGGCGTAAAGGTTCTGGCACTTTGGGTGGACGATGCCGAAAAATCATTTCGTGAAACAGTAGCGCGGGGTGGCGCACCGGCTGCAGCACCTGTTACATTAAAAGACGAAAACGGAGCGGTGGTAATTTCTTCCATTCATACCTATGGCGATACCCTTCACACATTTGTGGAAAGGAAAAATTATAAGGGTGCGTTCCTGCCAGGCTACCAACCAGTAAAAACCAACTGGAAACCCGAAGCTATTGGTTTAAAATATGTAGATCATTGCGTTGGAAATGTAGAGCTGGGTAAAATGAATCACTGGGTTGAATTCTATGAAAAAGTTATGGGCTTCAACCTGCTGATAACTTTTGATGACAAAGACATCTCTACAGAATACAGTGCCCTCATGTCTAAAGTGGTTTCCAATGGCAATGGGTATATCAAATTTCCGATCAACGAACCGGCCGCTGGCAAAAAGAAATCACAAATTGAAGAATACCTTGATTTTTATAAGGGTGCAGGGGTACAACACATTGCCATTGCAACTGATGATATTATCCACACAGTAAGTGAATTAAGACGAAGAGGCGTTGAGTTTCTAAGAGTACCCGATGTGTATTATAATGATGTGCTGGATCGCGTGGGGCACATCAACGAAGATCTTGAGGCACTAAAAAAACTGAATATTCTTATCGATCGTGACGAAGAAGGGTACTTGCTTCAGATTTTTACGAAACCCATTCAGGATCGCCCTACCCTCTTCTTTGAAATAATTGAACGGAATGGCGCTAAGTCGTTTGGCAAGGGAAACTTCAAAGCATTGTTTGAAGCCATTGAACTTGAACAAGGCCTCCGCGGAAACCTTTAATACAAAAAAAACTATGAGACTGCTGTTAATTCAGCAACCTCATAGTTTAGCTACTCGTACCAGAATTATAGGTAGTTATCTTTTGAAATAAAGTCGTGTTATAAAAATACCAACCCCATCGCTTTTACCGGCATCGCTTTCTACCGCGCTGGAAACAAATACCAGGTTCCATCCTTCCTTTACCATATCATTAATCTTTGATGTAATTACCGCATCATTCGAGGCAATGTTCTGGAAATTTATACCGGCTATGCTATAAAAGTTAAGAAGTTTGGTTTCGCTAAAGGCATCTATCTTAATATCCGATCGCTTAACATCAGACTGATCACTCTTGCTTCCATCGGTACGCTCGGTAGTAAGTGCCTTGTGATCAATTCCTTGTTTTTCCTCAATCATCCGCGAACGGCCCACACCTGCAGGAACAATTGATTCAACAACCGTTACTACTTTAAACTCCTGTGCCATAGCAAAAGTAGAAAGTACGCTAAGCATGGCGGCTACAATAATTTTCATTTTCATGAGACAATAGATTTTATATTTGTTCCGGTAAACGTACAATTTACGTAAAAAGTTGTAAACCTGGCATAAATACCATGAGTGAATTATTAAATCTTGCTACCCAGCGCGCTAATGCCTGGCTCGAAAGTAAAGCCATTGATGACGCCACAAAATCTGAAGTCCGAAATCTGCTTTCCCAGGATAATCCTAAACTATTAATTGATAGTTTTTATAAAGACCTTGAATTTGGTACCGGAGGCCTGCGCGGTATAATGGGTGTTGGCTCCAACTGCATGAATCGCTATACTGTGGGTGCAGCCACCCAGGGGCTTGCCAACTACTTGAAAAAATCCTTTTCGGAAAAAATTAAGGTAGCAATAGCCTATGATAGCCGAAACAACAGTTCTGCGTTTGCGCAGGTAACAGCCGATGTGTTTTCGGCAAACGGAATTGAAGTCTATTTGTTTTCAGAACTACGCCCTACCCCACTGCTTTCTTTTGCTATCCGATACTTAAAATGCCAGTCGGGTGTGGTGATTACAGCCTCACATAATCCGAAAGAATACAACGGGTACAAAGCCTATTGGCAAGGCGGAGCCCAACTGGTGCCTCCGCATGATAAAAATGTTATTGCCGAGGTTAATGCCATTGGTGGATTTGAGAATATTAAGTTTAGTGCAAACAAAAGCCTTATCAAAACCATTTCTGCCGAAGTGGAAGATGCGTATTACAAAACCCTGGCCGATCGCATTCCCCGTAAGGAAAGTATTAAGAATCAACGTAACATCGCATTGGTTTACTCCAGCATTCACGGGGCCGGTATTACTATGGTGCCCGAATGTTTGAAACGACTGGGTTTCGAAAATCTGACCATCATTAAAGAACAACAAACACCCGATGGTGATTTTCCCACGGTTCACTCGCCAAACCCGGAAGAACAATCAGCCATGCAAATGGCCCTTGAAAAAGCAAAAGCAATAAATGCGGAACTGGTAATGGCTACCGACCCCGACACCGACCGGGTAGGTATTGGTTTGAAAGACAACCACGGAGATTTCTTTTTATTAAATGGCAACCAGGCATTTAGCTTAATGATGTGGTTTATTATGAAAAACCTGCCCGAAGCCGAACGTAAAAATGGATACATCGCCAAAACCATTGTAACCACCGAGCTTGTTGATGTGATTGCTGCCCGCTTTCAAATAGACTGCTACAATACGCTTACTGGTTTTAAATACATAGCAGAGTTAATGAGCCAGATGGAAGGCAAAAAAACGTTTATCGCTGCCGGTGAAGAAAGTTATGGTTACATGGTGGGCGATTTTGTGCGCGATAAAGATGCGGTTTCTGCCTGTGCGTTCTTTGCTGCGCTGGCCGCTGCCGCAAAAGATGAAGGCTACACACTTTATGATTGGCTTATTCAAATGTATGTGGACTATGGTTATTACAAAGAGGGGCTTATTAATGTTGTACGAAAAGGCGCTTCGGGCGAACAGGAAATAAAAGACATGATGCAAAGGCTCCGCAACACACCGCCTGTGCAATTTGCAGGCAGCCCGGTGGTTCAAATTCAGGATTACAAAACAGGAATCGAAAAAAATATTAAAACCGGAAAGGAATCACTACTCACCTTGCCAAAATCTGATGTATTGCAATTTTATACCGAAGATGGCAGCAAAATTTCGATACGGCCCTCCGGCACAGAACCTAAAATTAAGTTCTATATAAGCGTAAATGCTGCATTAAAATCCAAAACAGAATTTGTTAATGTGAGCAACCACTTAGATGCCCGGATTCAAAAAATTGCTTCGGAGCTATCCTGATATCTTGCACTGCCTGGCAAAAAGGAGTTTCCTATACAAAAGATTTTTCTGGCGTTGTATCAGGGTTCTCCTTTAAGGGAAAAAAAATGGTGTATGAAATTATCATCAATAACCCAAAATCAACCAGGCCCATAAATACAACAATACCCAAATGAAACAACACGCCCAGTATCAACAGGTATTTTCGAAATGCAGAAAACCAAATTAAAACCGAAAAGGCTAACTCAAAAACAATAACAGCCCAGGCTATGGTAACCAGTTGCCACTTATCCAATGAAATACTAAAAACCGGGTTAGTGAAAAAATCAAGGTTCACCACTGAAAATATAGCCGCTCCGTTTCGCCACGCTTCGGTTATCAATTTATCAAACCCTGAAAGAAAATAAATTAACGCCATCTCCACGCGTATTAAAAGTACTGCGTAGTGCGAAAGGTAAATCTGATAATCCCTGGCCTGCCCCTTCCTCGAGGGCGAAACCGGAATAAGCACGCCTATCATTAAGAATAAATTAAGCACCAAATCAGAACCATTCAATACCGGAAAGAGTAACCGGGAATAGGATATAGAAAACCAGAAAATCAAAAATGCGGTTATGTAATTTAGTCTGATGGCCAGTGCTGTTACTAAAAGCAATCCAAAGCATATCCAGAAGACATTCGGATAATGTGGCAGGATAAGAAGAGGTGCAAATAATAGTTTACTCCAGCTATTGGCCGGGCTAACCGGAGCATAGACCATCAGATCCTTCACCAAAAACCAACTATAAAATATTTTCAGGAGTAAAAAAGAGTACAGGGATTTGCAAAAGACTATTTTCCAAAACGAATCCTTCCTAAAAGATTCCTGTATAACCTGATCTGCCTTTTTTAATAATGACATGGATAAATCACAGTATAAAGCGTGTCGGTGGCTATCCTGAACTTGGTTACATCCTTTTTTAAAAACAGAAACCTGACCGAGTCTGCATTTTTTGGAACATACTTATCCTGATAATAGCGCATGAGCTGCCTGAGGTGATCATGATTTCCTGAATCTTTGCTGATGCTTCTCAGGTATTGATAATATACATGGCGGTCAAAGCGCGATTGGTACATATTTTTAATGTTTACCCCGCCTGTAAAGTCATGGTAATTATCTAAAGCCGGCTCAAAGGTGGGTGACCAAACATCCCCTTGTTTAATGGAAACAAGACATGCGTAGGATGCCTCAATCCGGTCTTCCGTAAAGAAAGGCCCGGGCAGCAGATACCTTCGGTAAACCGTGGTAATAAAACCCAACTCCAGGGAAGGAACAAAAATCAACAGGGCAGAAAAGGAAATGTGGAAAGTGAGTAAAAAGAGCACTATCCTATTGAATTTCAATAACTTCATGTTGGTAATATCAATAGCCGGCCCGAACCATTATCTTTGCACAAAATATGAAGAAAGTAGCATTTTATACGCTGGGCTGCAAACTCAACTACTCAGAAACATCAACCATTTCGCGCAAAATGGAAGATGCGGGCTACCGCAAAGTAGAATTTACCGAGCACCCTGATATTTTCATTATCAACACCTGCTCGGTAACAGAAAATGCCGATAAGAAATGCCGTAAAGTAGTACGCGAAGCCCGCCATATTTCTCCCGATGCATACATCGCGATCATTGGCTGTTATGCACAACTAAAGCCAAAAGAAATTTCAGAAATACCCGGTGTGGATGCTGTGTTAGGAGCTGCAGAAAAATTCAGATTAGTAGAACTGCTTGATGGATTTGTGCGGCC
>Ga0116144_10002867_pt1 | contig 17930 bp, 7 predicted proteins | sample AD_UKC035_MetaG_FD_89746 | JGI IMG/M metagenome (GOLD analysis project Ga0116144, IMG submission 89746) | Active sludge microbial communities of municipal wastewater-treating anaerobic digesters from USA - AD_UKC035_MetaG | ecosystem: Engineered > Bioreactor > Anaerobic > Digestate | place: USA...
GTACCTCTTTCTACTCTTTCAATGATAGCCTTTTGTACATCAGGATAGCGTTGTCCGCCCGGTGTAGAGATCTGGTTGTATGCATCCAGGTAAATTTTATCAATATTAAGAATCGGATCAGATTCTTTGAGGCGGCGTGCCAGGGTATCAGATTGTTTCAGATGCGTATTGCTATCCTGATCATCAGCAATGAAGGTGGCAATATTTCTCCAGTCACCGAATACAGTTTGATCACCCGGTTTTCCGACGACTAAATTATCAGTATCATATTCTCCGTAGCTTAGAATTTTTCTTGCTGCGTCTTCTGCTTGTGATACAGTTCGTACCGGTAAACGTCCTACACTCAAATCAACCACTTCGCTATTAGTCCAAACACCTTCATTATCATCCAGAAGGCCGAAAAAATCGTCAGACATATAAGTCTGGGTCTGATTTAATGAACCGGCAGATTGAAATGATGTCACCAAATTTGTGTTACCGGAAATTCTATGTTTGTTGTCGTAGGACGCATCGCCGAAAAGCAATAAATATTTGGGAAGGTCAGCAGCAGAGCCGGCTCTGTCATAAAACATTTTCACGAAATCTCTGATAGCACAAACATCTTGTGAACCGGATGAGAATTCATTAAAGATCTGGTTAGTTGTTGCAACGGCAACAGTCAGGTTATCTTTCTGTCTGTGAAAATTAGCAACCATATTTGCCTGTTCTACAAATGCAGGATTTGTTACAATAATCATATTCGCATTTGCCAGTCCGTGAAGATTTTGGTTTTCTATCATCCCATGAAGCGAAGGAGAATAAAAAAGATCATTGGTGTAGGCAATGTATTCCTTAAGTTGTTCAGTTGAAGCATTAAAACTTAGTGTAGTTCCTGATAATTGACCGGCACGTAAACTAACATTTGCACGGTCCGTTATATCCCAAACGACGGAGCTGTTATTGGCATGTTGAATTTGAAACTCAGCAACATTTCCGGCTCCGACAGAACGTGTATCCCTGAATTCCAGTTGCGAATTAGTGCCGGTAAAATCCAATGACCTTCGGGTGTTCCACTCAATATAATTTACCCATCCTAATCCGTTTGGATCAGCTGATGTGAACTGGATTCTAACAGGGATCAGGGCCGCACTACCTGTAAAATAACTGCTATATAGGGTTGGACTTGCATAATTATCCTGTGGTGATGACCCAACATTGGTAAAGGGTTGCACAACCGGGGTTTGAGAACCGATAGTTATTGTGAACCTGTTGCTATTCAATCCGGAATTTGCAAGGGAACGTCCGAGTAAATTAAATTTCACAAAGGTGGTATCACCTGGAACTATATTAGGAAAGGAAAAACTAAAATTTCTTGTGTTGGTGATATTATCCATGCTCTCCCCATACCATTCTCTTCCAGACTTCAACAAGTTGACAAGGTCAGCTTCATGTACCTGTCTGTCATCAAAAGAATTTACAGTTAGGTTTGGAGAATTATCGCTGACTGTCTGAATCCTTTTGCCGGGACCCAAATCAGCCGTAATAAAATAATATGTTGTATCTGAATAAGGATTTAATTGGTGAACGAATTTATTACCGGAACCATCAAGATCCCACTTGGTTTGTCCGCTACCATAAAACAGAACGTAGTCGTTACTGTTAAAAACACCATCAGATTCTCCTATAATTTGTATAGAATTTTCGAGCAAGTCATCGGCTCTTGACGCGCTATTAGCAAACGGGAGAGAGCCTCCTCCATTTCCATACAGTCTTAAATTCCTCGGGTTGATATTGTCCACGTCTAATCCCAGATCCTTAAGTTGCTGATAGGTTAATTTGTGAACACCATTTTGAACCACAGCAATACGATACCAGGAACCCGTACTCAGCACGCTTGTACGTGTACGAGTTGGTCCGGCAACTCGTTGAAGCGAACCTGCGATCGGATCGGTTTTCAAATCGAATGAAACTAATTTTTCAAAAGTGTTCCCATTTTTTCTGAAGGGTACGATTGTAATTGAAACTGAAGCTTGTTTTTTGCGCTTGACGATCTGTGTGCTTATATTAAAATCTGCCTGGATTTTATCTGAAGAATATACAAGCTCCTTTTCATTTAGAGTTTGGGTGACCACATTTAATAATTCAACTTTCAGATCTTTAGCACCGGATGGAAGTGGAACAGTCTCTACCAACACGGGAATAAGGTCATCATTAAAAGTTGCTCCTTCAAAATTTAGTGATCTGAAAACCGACTCGTCAGGCAGAATCTTTTCATAAACCGGTGTCCAGCTGATTCTTTTTTCAATCGTACCTGCATTGATATTTTGAAATGTCCATGAAAAAATAAAGAGGAGGAGGGTGCAAAATATGCTTCGGAGCTGCTGTTTCATTACTAAGGAGATGGTTAAAATGGTTAGAAGAAAATGTATTGAAGAATGAAAACCGTAACGATATTTTCTTCCGGATATTGTACTAAACAAAATTACCCATAAATTAGTTATTCTTTTGTAGCTTTTCTATTAATTTTATTTTTAATTGCCCTTTCAAATAATTGAACGACATTGATCGGGAGGAAAATTTGTGTTGAGTGATGTTGCACTTATTTGCAGGTTAAAATCAATTTTGTTAAATTATTTTCGTTTTGATGAATTCAGTCTTAAAAATGATTAAAATTGTGTCCATTTCTTACATTTGGTGAAGAAGCAGCTATTATTGAAAAGAAAGGCAACGAAACAATGTATCTTCACAGTCGTAAGACGATAACCAAATAGATCCAGGATGTTGAGGAAGTTATTGATTACTTGTATGATAGCGTATTGCGGTGTGGCATCAGGTCAGGATCCTGAGTTTACGCAGTTTTACGCCAATCCCCTCTATTTAAATCCTGCATTTGCGGGTACAGCACGCTGTCCCAGAGTTAACCTGAATTATCGAAATCAGTGGCCTGCTCTTACCGGAACTTTTGTCACATATTCTGCATCCTATGATCAGCATGTAGAAGCTTTGGGAGGAGGAATTGGGTTATTGGTATTGAATGATAAAGCAGGTGAAAACACCCTGAATACTACAAATATTAGTGGGATGTATTCGTATCAATTGAATGTCACCCGCGAGTTCTCTATTAAGTTTGGGATGCAGGGGACCTACGTTCAGAAAAAACTGGATTGGGATAAACTCACTTTCGGAGACATGATTGACCCGAGATATGGCTTTATTTATCAAACTCAAGAAACCAGGCCTAATGAAAATAAGGGTTTCTGGGACTTTTCAGCAGGAATTTTAGGTTATAGCAACAAAGTTTATGGTGGTGTGGCGGTTAACCATATTACAGAGCCTGAAGAATTTTATATCAAGGCAGCACCGGGGAGTAAGCTGCCTATGAAGATTACAGCTCATGTCGGAGCAGTTCTACCTCTTGGCAATAGTCGTGATGGTGCCACTACCATCTCACCAAATTTTCTGTATCAAAAGCAAAGAGATTTTGAACAATATAACATAGGCGTGTATTTTGCCAAAGCCCCGCTGGTAGGAGGTTTGTGGTATCGTGGAAAAGATTCCTTCATTGTACTTGTCGGACTGCAGCAGGGTATTTTCAAATTTGGATATAGCTATGACGTAACGGTTTCCAAACTTGCCAAATCATCTGCAGGATCACATGAATTGTCTGTTGGCCTTCAATTCCCTTGTCATCCTAAAAAGAAGAGATTCAGGACTATTAAATGTCCTGCATTCTAGAAAATTAAAATAAAATAAATACATTTGGCACTCGTTAGAATTAACAAATTAACCCCAATGAAAAGAATCATTTGGAATAGCTTCAGCTTGATTGCTGTTGCCTTATTTATTGCCTCTTGTGGAAAGGAAAAGTCTGCCGTAACAGGCTGGAATTACAATGACCCCAAGAATGGAGGATTTGAAGTAGTCCCTTATGATGAGCAAGAAACAGGTCCCGGACTTGTTCTTATCGAAGGTGGTACTTTTACAATGGGTCGTACTGAGCAGGATATTACTCAGGATTGGAATAATATTCCAAGAAGAGTAACTGTTAGTTCTTTCTATATGGACGAAACAGAAGTTGCTAATATTCACTATCTCGAATATTTATACTGGATTTCCCGCGTTTTTGCAATGGATTATCCTGAAGTGTATAAAAAAGCACTGCCTGATACACTTGTTTGGCGCGACAAACTTGCTTATAATGAACCATTTGTAGAGCTTTATTTGCGTCACCCGGCATATCAGCAATACCCTGTGGTAGGAATCAACTGGTTACAGGCCAATGATTTTTGTGCATGGAGAACTGACCGTGTAAATGAACAGATATTGATCCGTGAAGGGATCCTTAGAATCAATCCTAATCAGATAAACGAAGATAACTTCAATACTGAAGCTTATTTAGCTGCCCAATATGAAGGTTTAGTAAAAAGTGACCTCATGGATTTGAATCCAAGCTCTGGTGCCAATGGTTCAAGAAAGGTCCGAATGGAGGATGGGATCTTTTTACCTGAATACAGATTGCCTACGGAAGCTGAATGGGAGTATGCTGCCCTTGCACAGATAGGTAATACAGTATATGAACGTGTTACTGATCGTCGTCAATACCCTTGGAATGGTCACATTGTCCGGAATAAGGACGAAAAGTATAAAGGTGCAATGATGGCAAACTACAAGCGTGGTCGTGGTGACAATATGGGAACTGCAGGCTTCCTGAATGACAATGCTGATATTCCGGCTCCGGTGCATTCATATTGGCCCAATGATTATGGATTATACAATATGGCAGGTAACGTGAACGAGTGGGTAAAAGATGTTTATCGTCCACTTTCTCCGGAGGATAAAGCTGATTTCAATCCTTACCGTGGTAACGTTTTTGAAACTCAGCAGCGTGACGAAGAAGGGCAAATCGTTGAAAAGGATACTTTAGGTAGAATCCCGCAACGTGCCGTTACTCCTGAAGAAAATGTTGATCGTCGTAACTACACCTTCTCAGATAATATCAATTTCCTGGATGGCGATGAAGAAGAAATTAAGTATGACTTTGGTGCCTCTTCTTTGATTAATGATAAAGCCAGAGTTTACAAAGGAGGATCATGGAAGGACAGAGCTTACTGGTTATCTCCAGGCACTCGTCGTTTTACAGATGAGAATCAAAGTACAAATGACTTAGGATTCCGTTGTGCCATGACTCGAGTTGGTAGTCCGGTTGGATTGGGTACTAAGCCAAAGACTAAAATCAGATAATTCCAACTTGTAAAATATATTTCAAGCCCTTGAGAAACTTCTCAAGGGCTTTTTTAATGAATAAAGAGGTGTTTTAAAAGTGGTTTATTGTCCTTGAAATAATGTCCGGACAAATGAATTTAATTGTAACTGAACGAAAGGGATGCTTGGTTAATAATAAATCCAGCCGGCTACCTGCATGGAAGAAAATGCATCTCTGAATTCTCTGAGGTAATTACCACATATAAAAATGAAACATCAAGCCAAGGAAGTTATAGTCATGATATAAAAAACTAAAGGCATAAAAAAACCTGATGAATGCTTATGCCATCATCAGGTTTTTTTAAATATGATCTATTATCGATGAGCGATAACAAGTTTTTTGCTTGAAATATTTTTTCCCGCTGTCACAATAGAATAGTAGTAAATTCCCGACTTCATTCCTGATGTATTCACAATTAAGGTTCCTTTATTATCTGTCAATGGTGTTTCATACACGATTGATCCTAGCAGATTATAAAATACGAGTCTTGAATTTCCGGAAGTACTCAGGTCATAAGAAATTCTTGTCAGATTATTTGCCGGGTTAGGATAGGCATCAGATATATTTACTTTGTTTTTTAATTCATCAACTCCGGTCGTGAAATCATAAATAAATGTTGCGCTTACTGAATCACTTTCATCAGCTATGTTGAAAAAGTTGTAAGTAACCTGAGAGACAGCGGCAACACCGGAAGGGTGTAGGTAACCTATAAAAGAAGTATTAGTATCACCCGGTGAGAGTGTTACCGGATCTGTTGACACAAAAGTTGTTGGCGGGTAACAGATAATTCCCCAGCAGAAATAAGATACGTGATTAGGGTTCGCAGAGAAATTGTCCATAGATACTTTGATATCTATAGTGCTTGACCCCGTATTTACTATTTTAACATTGGCATGCTGAAGGGTGGTGTCATTTCCGTAAACTATCCCTGAAGCGTCATGCTTTGTCATGCTGGATTGAGCGGATAGAGTCAGGCCAAAGCCAAGACTCAAGATTGTTAATATAGATAGTTTTTTATTCATTTTAGGCTAATTTTATTGGATCAGTAAATATATGAATAATTTTGCTCAAATAATTCATGCAAAAGGCAGAGACTTGTAATTTTTTAAGGATTCTTTTCTATCTTAGCCATAATAATAGGCCTTTAAAGGCATCTACTTAACCCAAAAAAACAAATAAATGTATAAGAAAACTACTTTGCTAGCAGCATTGTTGTTGTGGAATGTAATGGCATTTTCACAATACCTCAATGTTAAATACACATGTGACAATCAAAATCCCGGTGGATTGAACCAGGGGATCGATGATCTGGGACTTGTCGCAAGAGGATGGACACCGATCATGGGGGGTTCTGCAAGTCCTGTCTGGTCTGCAGCTCAAACCATTCCATTCGCATTTAATCTCAATGGAACAAACTTTACATCTTATAAAGTTTCTACGACCGGAGTTGTAACATTTGATCTTACAGCTGTATCCGTACCGGGAGAAAACAATGTTGCACTACCGAGCAACTTGATTCCGGACAATTCGGTTTGTGTTTGGGGATTAACAATGGTAGCAGGTTCTAATGACTCAATTGGAAAAAGAACTTTTGGTACGGCACCGAATCGCCAGCATTGGGTTTGGTTTAGTTCTATGTCACCTCCCGGCGGTTCAGGATTTTCTTATTGGGGAATTGTGTTTGAGGAAACTACAAACAATATCTTTATTGTAGATGCAAGAACTCAGCCTGCCGGCGTGTACACACTTACGCTGGGTATACAAATAGATGCTACAACAGCATATCAGATCGCAGGATCTCCGAATGTTGCTTCAAGTGTAATTACTACCAATACAGGAGTTACAGATGCAAGTGATCAAGTTTATTATAAGTTCAATACGAGTCTTCTTAGCTACGATATCAGACCTAAGACTTTTTCTCTCAAGAATGAATTCCCTTACCGTGATTACAATGTAGGTCCATATCCAATCACAGGTTCTGTGATTAATCTGGGATCACAGAACATCACCAGCATGGTATTAAATTATTCTGTGGATGGAGGGGCACCTGTTTCTTCTGCAGGATTATTAGTGAACGTGGTTGCCGGAAGTTGTTACAATTTCAGTCACCCTACTCCTTGGAATCCTGCATCACCTGGATGGCATATTATTAAGTTTTGGGTATCTGATCTGAATGGAAATGCTGATCAGGATAATTCTAATGATACGATTACGGCTAAGGTATTTACCTATCCTGATAAACCGGATGTACATAAAGTTATTATTGAAGAGGCAACCGGAACATGGTGTGGATGGTGTCCGCGAGGAACAGTCTATATGGATTCGATGGCTATCGTGCATCCTAACACAACAGTGCTGATTGCAAGTCATGGCGGATCAAGTTCTGAGCCTATGTTGTTAACTGCTTATGCTAATGGAATGAGTGATTATATCTCAGGATACCCGCATATTCTTGTAAATCGTATTTATGCCGATGATCCCACACAGGCCTTCAATCTATACAATGCGCATAATAACGATTTCGGATTGGCAGATGTAGACCTTGCCGTAAATTATAATTCGACTACCAGACAAAGTGTTGTTACTGCAACAATAACTTCTGCAGTTGATATTGATGGTGATTATCGCCTTGCTTGTGTCTATACTGAAGACAATGTTACCGGTCCGGGTAATGGTACGAATACTGTCACCGGTGACTTTGATCAGGTGAATTATTATTCAACTGCCTGGAATATTGCAAATGGTTATACCCCTCCGGGTCCATTGAGTGGGGCAGGACATGATTGGGCTGCTTCTGCCAACCCTGTTCCGGCAACGATCATGGAATATGATTTTGTTGCAAGAACAATACAGGGTGGATTTACCGGACAAGTTGGAAGTTTGCCTGCTACAATGACTGCAGGTGGAGTATATACTTATGCTTTTCCGGCATACTCAATTCCAAGCGGGTACAATCCGGCAAATATGAAAGCGCATATTATATTGATGGATGCAGATCACGGTATCAATATGAATGGTAACAGTAAGCCATTGATCTCTACTGGAGTTTCTACGATAGCTAAGGGTTCATTTGAACTTTCTCTTTCGCCAAATCCAGCTTCTGATCAGGTTTATGTTAACCTCAACATGATTGAGCGCGATAATGTGAACTTACTTGTGACAGACATGCTTGGAAAAGTTTGCATGAATATGGATCTGGGGACTGTGATTTCCGGAGAGCAACGCTTCCCAATCGACATCACTTCACTTTCTTCAGGAACTTATTTCTTATCTATCATAGGTAATAATGGTTCTGCAACGACTAAGTTCATTAAGTAATTTTTGGCTTTTTAATATTAACGGGTGGTGTACTAATGTACATCTCCCGTTTTTTTTGCTGCATGAATTTTATTTATTCGCAATAGTTAAATATTATATCTTATCAGACTTAGTTCAAGATAAGTTTTAAATAAACCGGAGCCGCTATTCCTACAGTAACCTCTATGGTGTAGAATCCTTTTGGGTATGAAGCTAAATCGAAGTGCAAAAGCTCTTCAGCATCTGATCTGTTTAAGGCAACACTCTTTACCATAGCGCCCAGAGGATCGAAAAAATTAATAATAGTTTTTTCGGCTTCTGAATTTGGAATTACTAAGTCAAAACTTCCTGTAGTCGGGTTTGGACTCAACTCATAACCTTCATCATTAATTTCAGTATTCACAACTCTTATTTCAGAATACATGCTTCGTCGATCAAAATCAACTTGCTTGATACGATAATAATTCCTACCAACAGGAGGTTTCTCGTGAAATGACTCATAGCGTAAGTCGATACTGGAATTACCTGATGCGTTTACGACCATGATCGTGTTGAATTCGGAGCCATTTACCGAATGTTCAACTTCAAAATGATCACTATTAATTTCTGATGCTGTGGTCCAGTTTAGTTGATTTCCGGTTTTGTTTTTCTGAACGATAAACGATTTAAATTCTACCGGTAAGGTTATACTTGGCGCTTGTCCGGTTGTAAAATATCCAAAGCCGTTTATAGAGGTCCTCGAAGGTGCTGCAGGAGTACTGTTTATGCCGCATGATCCCGGAATGCTCCATGGTCCTGAAGAATTAGTGGACCTAAGTACTGTCCATGCTCCGGCGGAAGTGTGATTTGTATATGAAGTATTATTCAATGTCATTGTATAATTACCTGAATTTGGATTTGCTGAGGGGTCGATAAACCAATACCCATTGTTTAGTATCGGAAGCTGACTATAGTCGAGATAATTACAATCTGAAGAAAGCGGACCGTTGATTAGTGAAGAATGAGTGTTAAAGGTTACTAAAATATCTGGTATGCTGGTAGTTGAAGTAAATTCTATGTTTACATTTTGATAGCCTTTACTTGAATTACCTACCGGGAAATTGTATGATCCGGGAAGTCCGTTCAGATTGCGACGAAGATTTCCTTCAATGAAACTACTTGAACTTCCACCTAAAATTGATGTAGGGCTTGCCGAAAATATTTTTACCTCTTGACCTCCTGTAGTTACCTTACCTGTGGCCAAGAAGAGATTACCTCCAACATTGATCTGGAGGTCTGCTCCACTGAGTAAAATCCCGGGACCTGTATTGTTTACATAAACATTATTGAAGAATAAATTTCCTCCGGGAACATAAAGTTGTAAGTTGGTGCCATTGAATTCAATTCCACCGACAAGAGCTGAATTGAGATAAGTCAAATCTCCAAAGGCATTCATAAAATTTCCACCAATTCTCAGATGCTTTCCATTACTGTTGAAAATACTTGTTGAGTCGTTACTCGTAAAATTTCTCTTTAAATCGAGAGAGTCTTCGAGTTGAACGAAGCCGGCTGTTTTTTGGATTAACAAATTCCCAATTGCATTTGATCCTGTCATTTTGCCTCTCATATATTGTACAGACGTGTTATTTTGAAAGATGAGAATTGAAGTTGGATCCATTGTAATTGTTCCATTGTTTTCAAAATCTCCGCAAATCGATAAAGTTGAGTTGGGAAGTAGTTTCAATTCTGCACCAGATGCAATGGTGACATTTCGAGCTGAAACGTTTCCTGATATTTCGGCAATTCTTGGAGCAGGTGCTATCATAACATCAACGGCACAAGATGGACTAATACAATTGTTTGTCCAGTTATTTACTGCTAGCCAAGAACTGTTATGAGATCCGGTCCATACTGTTTGGCTTTGTGTACCTGTGCAATTAACCAGTGCTACCCAACCGGCAGCTTGATTTGAGCCATTTGAAATGAATCGTGCAGTAATACAGCCTTGCGGATTCGTTGCATCAATAATTCCCGGACCTGTTGTTCCGCTATATGATCCGATGAGTGGATAGCTTGTATCAGGTCCATCATATAAATAGAGTAAATCTACTCCATTTTGTGTAGAGAATGACATGAAGTTTAATTGAACATTTTGTCCTGAGCTGGGATAGAATGTCATGGTTGAGTTTTCATTAGGATTATAAGAAGCCGAACCTCCGCCTGCATCCATAAAAGTTCCACCACATGCACGTATCACAGAATTGTTTGTCATCGGATAACAGCCACTATTATCACAAGCTGTCGGTACACAACTGAAGTTGGCGGCCCATCCGGTCGTTTGATTGTTCCAATTGGAAACGAAACGAAAAGTTAAAGCACCTGCTGAATTTGTCGCTGCTATATTACACGGACCAGAGGTACCGGAAAACTCGCCCATGAGTGGTGCTGTTGTATCTGCTCCGTCATAGATGTATAAAATGTCGGCACTGGCTTGTGTTAAAAATGCTGAAAAGTTTGCACTCAGAAATGTTCCCGGTACTTCAGGGAAGAATGTCATTGTACTGGATTCATTGGAAAAATAGGTTCCTATATTTCCACCTGTATCATAAAATTTACCTGAACAAATTGTATCGACTGCTCCGTTGGTCATCACGTAGACTCCCTTCGTTGTACCTTTTTGTATATCGCAGCTAAGAGTTGCCTGCCATCCCTGGTTATTAGTATTAGCATTAGAGATGAATTGGAATGTAAGACAACCCAAAGGATTTCTTGCGGTCATAGTATCCGGAGATACAGAACCGGAATAGGATCCGATCAATGGGGATAATGTATCTGGGCCGTCATATATTGATAAAAAATCTACATTAGCTTGAGTAAGAAATGATGAAAATGCGACACTTAAGAATTGTCCCGGTGTTGCAGGATAAATTGTCATCTTTCTATTCTCATTAGAAGAATAATTATTTCCACTGCCCCCTGAGTCGTAGAACGTGCCACCACAAACGCTTATTTCTGCACCATCTGTCAATGGGTAATTACCCAAATCAGAACCCGGAATTGTGGTACAAGAAAGTACGGCACCCCATCCCGGGTAAAGTCCACCATTATTTGAAATGAATTGAAATGTTAAGCTCCCGGTAGAATTTCGTGCTGCAATATATCCGGGAATTGTTGTTCCTGAGTACATCCCTATGAGAGGGCTTAAAGTATCCGGTCCATCAAATATGTAAAGATTATCTAAAGCATTTTCTAATGTGAAGGAAGAAAAATTGACTGACATATAGTTTCCGGGAATGGATGGAAAAAATGTCATTATCTTCGATTCATTGCTTTCGTAATTTCCGGTTATTCCACCGCTATCATAAAATATTCCTCCACAAATTGTGTCTGCAACATTGTCGGTCATAAGGTATGTACCAAAGTCAGATCCGGGAGTACCAGAACAATCGAAGTATGCGGACCATCCGGAATAATTGGTTGACCAATTAGTAACAAATACAAAAGTTAATGCCCCGGTACTGTTGCGTGCTCTAATTCTTCCAGGAAGTGTGTTACCTGAATAAGCACCTATCAAATTAATTCCTGCAACCGGTCCATCGTAGATGTAGAGGTAATCTCTTAAGCTCTCAGTTTGAAAGGCATTAAAATTCACTCCAACATATTGTCCTGAATCTGACGGAAAGAAAGTCATTGTTTTATTTTCATTACCAAAATAATTGGCATTCGGCCCACCGCTATCATAGAATCTTCCTCCGCAAATTGTATCAACCGAATGGTTAGTCATCAGGAATGTGGATGAGTTCGTTCCCGGGGTAGAGACGCAAGAGATGGTTGCATTCCAACCTGTGCTTTGAGTTGTATTGTTTGATGAAAAATAAAAAGTAAGACAACCATTGGAGTTTCTGGCTGTAATGGTGTCCGGAGATGTTGAACCTGAGTAAGCACCTAGCAAAGGTGATAAAGTGTCAGGTCCATCATATATATAGAGAAAGTCTGTATTTGTTTGTGTAAGAAAAGAAGTAAAGTTCATGCTAATAAACTGACCAGGAACGGACGGATGAAAAGTCATAATTTTATTTTCATTCGCTGAGTAATTTGATGATGGCCCATTCGAATCATAGAAAAAACCACCGCATGTTGTGATGATAGATGAATCAGTCATAGGGTAGGCTCCTGCGTCTGATCCCGGAGTAGTGCTGCAATTAAATACAGCGGACCATCCAGTCTGATTTGTAGTATTTCCTGAGATGAAACGAAAGGTGAGACATCCGGCACTATTTCTTGCAGCGAGATAAGCCGGATTTGTGGTTCCTGAATAAACTCCTATAAGTGGCGATGAAGTGTTTGGCCCATCATATACGTATAAAAAATCTGATGCACTTTGCGTTTGGAAACTACTAAAAGTAACACCAAGATATTCTCCGGGATTGGATGGATAAAAGGTCATCACCTTATTCTCATTTGAAAAGTATGAACCGGTAGGACCGCCTGAATCATAAAACCTACCACCACAAATAGTATCCACTGCATTGTGAGTCATGAGGAAAGAAGTTGAATTGGTTCCGGGCTGTGAAACACAGGAAAATGATGCTGCCCAACCTGCAGCTTGACTTCCTGAGTTAGAGGTAAATGTAAAAGTCAAACAACCTTGCGGGTTTCTTGCTGTGATAGTGTCCGGAGAATTTGATCCTGAGTAAATTCCCAGCAGTGGGAAAGTGTTGTTCGGTCCATCATAAATATATAGAAGGTCAACATTTGACTGTGTCGAGAATGAAGTAAAGTTCATACTGATATATTGACCGCTTACCGATGGATAAAAAGTCATCGTTTTGTTTTCATTAGCAGAATAATTATTTGACGGGCCGTTAGAGTCATAAAAGAATCCACCACATGCTGTTATCATTGTGCCATGAGTAAGTGGATAAGCACCGGCATCTGAACCCGGCGTGGCAGAACAGCTCAATGCAGCTGACCAACCTGCCTGATTCGCTGAACTATTTGAAGTAAAGCGAAATGTCAGCGCACCTGTTATGTTCCTGGCTGCTATATAAAATGGATTAGTTGCTCCCGAATATATTCCGATCAATGGTGAGAGCGTGTCAGTACCATCGTATATGTACAGGAAGTCGGCTGCACTTGATGTCTGAAAAGCTGTAAAGTTCACCCCTAAAAATTGACCGGACGTAGCAGGATAGAAGGTCATAGTTTTGTTTTCATTTGAGGAGTAGTTGCCGCCTGGTCCTCCCGAATCGAAGAATGTTCCTGCACATACTGTATCAGTAGCCCCGTTTGTCATTGGATAGGATCCAGTCAGCGAACCAGCTATTGGACTACATGACAGATCACATATCCATCCTGTCGATTGAGTACTTCCATTAGAACTAAACACGAATGTTAAAGCACCGCTTGTATTTCTCGCAGTGATAGTTCCCGGAGATGCATTACCTGAATATACACCGATCAGAGGAGCAGAGGCCGTTGTTCCATCATAAATATATAAGAGATCAATTTGTGCTTGAGTGTTAAAAGCACTGAAGGAGGCAGAAATATAATTTCCCGGAATAGCAGGATAGAACGTTTGTGTCCTGTCTTCATTTGTACCGTATGCTGAACCTGATCCTCCCGAATCATAAAAGGTTCCCCCGCAGACTGTATCAACTGCCTGATTGGTCATTGGGTACACTCCGGTGAGAGAACCTTTACTTGGAGAACAAGAAAGCGTGGCAGCCCAACCATTTAGGGGGCCGGTCGTGTTTGAGATAAAGTAGAATGTTAGACAACCGTTAGTGTTTCGTGCTGTAATGCTTCCGGGGCTAACAGTTCCGGTATATTCACCTATTAATGGTGCAAGTGTATCAGGCCCGTCATAAATATATAGAAAATGGTTTCCATTTCGGATATTAAAAACAGTAAAATCTACATTGATATAATTTCCATTTACAGAAGGATAAAATGTCATTTTCGAATTTTGGTTAGTGGAATAATTTCCTGAAACTCCGCCATTGTCATAAAAGTTTCCACCACAAATTGTATCAACAGCGTTATGACTCATTGGATAATTACCAAGAAGATTACCCGGTGTAGTAGAACAAGAAGTAACTGCTTGCCATCCTGCTCCTACAACAGTCGGACCTGATGTGAATCTAAAAGTAAGTGAGCCATTACTGTTTCGTGCGGTGATCTCACCCGGACTACTTGTCCCTGAATAAATTCCGATTAATGGAGACGAAGTGGATCCACCATCATATATATATAGTAAATCAGTTCCGGCCTGTGTTGAGAATGACATAAAACTAATTGTGACATATTCGCCAGGATTTGACGGGTTTATTACGAAAGTGAAATTTTGGTTTGTTCCATAGTTTCCAACGCTGCCGCCACTGTCATAGAAGTTGTCACCACAACTGCTGATAGTGCTATTAGACATCAAATAATCAATTGCTGATGCCTTGTTTAATGAAAAGAAATTAATCAGGATTATAAAAATGAATAAAGCCCGATTGAAAAGAATTGACATAATTAAAAACCTAATTGAAAATCTACCATTGTGATAAATATTCAGAACTTAGCATTAAGAACAGGACGAATAGCCCCTCATTTAGAATAAGGCTTAATAACGCCTGTATCTGAATTAATTTTCATTGAATAGCAACGACGCATCCCATTTGTAAGAATTGAATTGGTGGAATGATGGCATTACACGGGATTCTTATTAAGATTATTACATTGAAAATCAAGCCAATAAAGATGAATTAATGTCAATACTACAGAAGGCAGGTGCATAAAATTGGATCCGGCTTTTTCAATTCCGGACACGACTGCCTGTCGCTATCAGCACGGGTTTGCAGAGAATCGTCACAGCTTTTTTTTGCGTCAACACTTGGTTGAAATAAAGTGTAAGAAGCTGATGAAAATGTTGATTTAGTTGAATCTTATTGATGAAAAATGTTTAGCTCGCTAAAAGCATACAAGGTGTTCTCTTTTCTTATTTGACAGCTTCATCAATAATTTAATTCAAGTGACATATATATTTTGAACTGAGTTTGCATTATTGAAGATTCTTTGAGGTTTTCTTAAAGATAAAATACACAGGTATCCCTAATAAAATAATTATCAATCCATAAAGACTGAAATTTGTTTGGTATATCAGCATGTTTAATGTCACTAATGCAGCAAGGATAATATAGACGGCAGGTATCAACGGATAACCAAAAGCTTTATAGGGACGCTCCATTTCCGGTCGCCTGATCCGCAAGACAAAGAGCCCGCTTATGGTAAGAACGTAAAAGATCATCACGGCAAACATGATATAATTCAAGAGATCATTATATGTTCCTGAAAAACACAAAATACAAGCCCAAATGCACTGCATTGTTAGGGAATTAGCAGGAACATGATTTTTATTCAGGCTGCCTGCTTTTTTAAAAAACAAACCATCTTTGGCCATTGCATAGTATACCCGGGCTGCTGTGAGTATGATTCCATTTAAACATCCAAAGGTTGAGATCATGATCATGGCAGCCATAAAAAATCGACCTTTATCTCCCAGCACTGTGTTCATCATTAAGGTGGCAACCCGACCATTTTCTGCGTTCTGGATCTGTTCAATTGGAAGTACATAGATGTAAGCAAAATTCGCAAGCAGATAGAGGATTATCACTGTGCTGGTTCCCAGCAGTAGTGATAGAGGTAAATTTCGTTGAGGATTTTTTACCTCACCTGCGGTATATGTAATGTTGTTCCATGCATCGGCAGAAAACAGAGAGCCTGTCATTGCTGCACCAAAAATTCCAATCGTTGTAAGTGTGATTACATCAGGGAAGAGCGGACTAAAGTTCTCTATGCTTCCGATTCCCTGGTATCCAAAATAGAGTCCGAGAACAACCAACAGCAATAATGCTGCAACTTTTGTAACAGTAAAAATGTTCTGGAGCAAAGCTCCGGCTTTCACTTCGCGATAATTGTAGATACTCAGGAGTATGATTATACTTATTGCTAAGAGTTGTTGAGAACTAATATTTACAGGGCCAATTTGAAATAAGATATTCTCTCCTGAAATTTCAGGCATAAAAACGCCTGTGAATTTGGCAAAAGCAACTGCAACAGCCGCTATCGTCCCTGTTTGTATGACTGTAAATAGCGTCCATCCATAGAGAAATCCATACAAGGGTCCAAAGGCCTCCTTCAGATAAATATATTGACCACCGGCTTTTGGCATTGCTGCTGCGAGTTCGCCATAACTCAAAGCACCCAGAATGGTGATAATTCCTGTTACAACCCATGCCAGTATTAGCATTCCCGGAGTTTCTACCTTTGTAGCGATCTCAGCTGATACTATAAATATCCCTGAACCGATCATCGAACCTATAATGATAGCAGTAGAGTCAAGCAGAGATAATTGTTTCGATAATCCCGAATCTTTGGCCATACAATGAAGTTTATATCAAATTTGACAACAATAAACGAAATTCGTTCTACAAATTGTAAGTTTGCAGCATGACGCGTTTACAATTATTTGAACAGATCACATTAAAAGGGTCTTATTTGTGCATTGGCCTTGATACAGATATTAGCAGGATACCAAAACATTTGCTTAAGCATGAGGATCCTGTCTATGAATTTAACAGGCAGATAATAGAAGCTACAAAGGATTTTTGTGTAGCATATAAACCTAATCTTGCTTTTTATGAATCACGTGGTCCGGCTGGATTAGAAAGCCTTGAGAAAACTGTGCGCATTATTCCTGCTGACATATTCACCATTGCTGATGCTAAAAGAGGTGACATAGGCAACACAGCTGAGATGTATGCCCAGACATTTTTTGATTACTATCGCTTCGATGCAGTTACGGTAGCTCCATATATGGGAAGAGATTCTGTCACTCCATTCATTCGTCCGGGAAACTGGGTAATTCTACTGGCTCTCACCAGTAATAAGGGGTCGTCAGATTTCCAACTTGCTGAAATGTCAGTCGGTGGAGGCAGAAGCGAAGAGAAATTATTTGAGCATGTATTGCGTACTTCGAAAGAGTGGGCAACACCGGATGAAATGATGTATGTTGTTGGAGCTACACATCCGGAGCTTATCGGCAAGATAAGAAGGATTATCCCCGATCATTTTTTACTGGTTCCCGGAGTTGGTGCACAAGGCGGTAGTTTAGAAGAAGTATCAAAGGCAGGGTTAAATGCAACCTGCGGCTTGCTTGTAAATTCATCCAGGCAAATTATTTATGCCTCAGTTGCCGAAGATTTTGCTGAAGCTGCACATAAGGCTGCAAGACAAATGCACATAGAAATGAAGCAGCATTTGGAGAGCATCATTGTTTAAATTATAACCGGCCTGTAAATAATATCCTGCTTTTATTGGACAGGACTTTAAATGTGATGAAATATCTTGCATCAAAGATATTTTA